>Ga0207997_1001895_pt1 | contig 10701 bp, 15 predicted proteins | sample AntAceMetag02UKN_FD_184777 | JGI IMG/M metagenome (GOLD analysis project Ga0207997, IMG submission 184777) | Saline lake microbial communities from Ace Lake, Antarctica - Antarctic Ace Lake Metagenome 02UKN (SPAdes) (version 2) | ecosystem: Environmental > Aquatic > Non-marine Saline and...
CAAGTATACAGTATGTATACATTATGTATAAACATAATGTTAGTATAACCATCATTATGTATATACATTATGACATATACAATACATAATGTATAAACATAATGATACAACGAAACAACAATATAGAAGAGAGAAAGAACAACAATAGCATAGTAGCATACGAATAATATTAAGCATATTATAGTAGCATACGAATAATCAAAATGTATAACATGTTTTACATTTTCCATAGTGCCTAACTCCTTCTATTTTGTGGATTATTATATTTTTTTCTGTTATTTTGAAATAATTGTGGTAAGTAACTTATTGTGGTAAGTAACTGAAGATATATCAAGTTAATTACCACAATGTCACTAATCACTAATGAATAATGATAATTCAAGAATACGCATTGTGTTGTCCCTGGTGAGTAGTTACTAGGACTATAACAGACTAAAGATATTCCAACATAATAGATTACTCTTTATAACAGCAAACAGAATTAACAGTAGATAGTGTTACTTGATAACAGCAAATGTATATTTGAGTAACTCTCTTTATGTCTTAACCCCTTTATGTATATAGTCCTCCTTGATGTATTTGTAGTGAAACAACAAGTCTTATATACTATAATGCTTTGCATTGTTTGCATTGTAAGTATTCTATTACCACAATCTTTATAAATGATTAACTTTATAGTAGTAATTATGACTAACTTTACTTTTAATCATACCGAGTTTGTCAATCAGATTGGTAAGGAGTGTCCTTGTCAGTACAGTTTAGATAATGCTGTTATTTGTCCTTGTTCTTTATTTTTAACTGGTAAGGAATGTGTTTGTGAGATGTTCAAGAGGGTAAAAGGTTAATGCCTTGTTAGTTCAATGTCTAGAACAAGTGGTTTGTACCCACTAGATTTTGGTTCAATTCCGAAACTTGGCTTTTAAAGGGCGATTGGTGACAAAGGATAACATACTGCCTTTGCAAGGCATAGATAAGGGTTCGATCCCCTTATTGTCCATAAAAGAATAAAATAAGAAATGGTGATAAAATGGTAGTAATAAATCAATATGAAATGTTAAAGAATGACTTATCTGGTGTTGAGCAGAATCCTTCTGTCAATGCAGAATTAATTAAACAGAAGAAGTATGAGATTAATGCTTATGAGAAGTATAATAACTTACCTATAACTCCTTTCTTCCCTTCATTAGAAGAAATGGTAAAACCTAAGACTAAAAAGAAAAAGGTTAAGAAGTAATAATGGTAGATTGTGAATGGTTAAACGATGATGATTGTATAGTACCTTCTGGTTTTGTAGATTGTCATACTAAAGGTCATTGTATTCAGACTGATAAGATTAAAGATATTATTAAGCGATTAACTAGAACTGAATGGAATGTTGAATTAACTCCTGAAGAATATTTCATTGATGTTTGTGAATTAAAGAAAGAATTAGGTATTGATTAAAATGGTAGGAAGACCTAAGGGTGCTAAGGATAAGAAACAGAGAGGTTATACTCCTTCTGCTGCAACGTATCATCAAAGAGTAATGGCTAACATGAGTAAATGTGGTAATGAAGGTAGTAAGATATATCAAGCTGTAATGAAAGAACAAGGATTAAGTGAAGAACAGATTACTATCCTTCAAGAAGAAAAGATTAACATATGGAAGAAGTTTGATACTCCTAGTATTATGTTAATGCGTGAGTATGCTGATTTCAAGACTATGGTTAATGCTAAGATGTTAAAAGGTGATGACCCGACTGATAAGGATATGCGTGAATGTCTTAAATTGTTATTAGATATTGCTAAAGAGATTAACAGGTTAGAAGCTGTTCCTAAAAGTCAGAAGTTTGATGCATTCACTAAGAGTTTTGGTGGAGATAAGGAGATAGTATTTGACGTAGAACCAGTTGATGTTGAACCTAATGACAGAAAAGAAGAATAATCCTCCTATGAAAATTCCACCAATGCTTAGTATTGATTCATACATTAATCGTTTAGGTGAGTTTTATCATGCAGATGATATTCTTGATGTTATATCTCTAGCTACTAAACAGAAGTTATATGTTCCAGAATCATTTCAATATATGTATGAAGCTACTATATACTACAATGCTTGTAATAAACCATTATTTGATTTGAAGTATCATTATGAGAATCTATACACATTATTAACAGAGAAAAGTTAGGGGAAAGATAAGAAATGAAAGAATTAACACAAGAACAAATATCACAAGCACATTTAATAGATAAAGCTTTAGTAAAGAAGTATAAGAAGTTATGTTTACTATTACCAACTTATAAGATTATTCCAACTAATACTTACCATTGTATGATGGTATTCCTATCACAGTTGTATAGACTAGGGTTTAATGTATCAGTATTAATGTTGGACCAAACTAATGTCGTGTTAGCAAGGAATAATCTATGCAAACATTTCATTGAAACACATGAAAAGAATAAATTCGATTTAACGTTATGGATGGATTCTGACCATGACTTTAAAACATCAGACTTTATGACAATGTTATACCATTATGATAAATGTAATACTGTTGATATATTAAGTGCAAGGTATGTTACGAGGGATAATATTGCTCCTCGTGTATGTGCATATAATAAGAAGAATGATGGTTATATGGCTATCCATCCAGATAATACTGGTATTAGTGAAGTTGATGGTGTTGGTTTTGGTTTTATAATGATGTCACCTAAAGTAATGGTTGATATGCATAATGAGTATGGTCTTAGACAATTTGAATTTGTTCATATTACCGAGAAAGGTCCAGAGATTATATCAGAGGATTTAACGTGGTGTGATAGAGCTAAGAAGATTGGTTATAAAGTCTTCGTTGATAATGAAATCAATGTAGGTCATTACGGTGGCACTATGACTATTGACTTCCTTAAATATATTAAAGGTTATACTAAATGAATGATTGGATAAGTTATGAAGAAATACAAAGACAGAGTAATCTCACAGATAATGAAATGAGATTCTGTCTAGGTTATCTTAAAAATAAACAAGCAATAGAGATTAAAAAAGAATGACTAAATTAAAACCAGTAGAATTAACTGAAGCTTTCGTTAATAGGTATTATGATAGACTTAACCTTAAAGAAGGTAAGTTTAGGTTAAGTGATATGCGTGAAGATTATGTTAAGTTTGCTAAATTTATGTTAGGATTTACTCCAAGAGATTACCAAGTATACTTCTTGGACCAAGTTAATAGGAATCAGAAAGTAATAGCTGTTAAAGGTAGACAGATTGGATTTACTACTTCAGTAGCATTATACTGTTTATGGTTCGGATGGTTTGGGAAAGCTAAGACTGGTGCTAATAAAGATACTAAGATTTGTGTTATATCTAAAGATGATGATGCTGCAAAGAAACTATTACAACAGATTAAAGATTTTATGTATATGGGAGATAAACATATGAGTAACTTCCTTAAAGGTAAAGCTGAACATGCAACTAACCTGTTCAGTATGGAAATCAAGAAATCTAACGTTGATGAATTAGTAATTGAAAATAGTAGTCGTAAGGCAAGAATCTATTCTTTCCCTCCTACTGGTAAAGTCAGAGGTACAAGTAATGATATCTTATTCATTGACGAGTTTGATTTCCTTAACAATTCTGACATTTCCAGTTTTCTTTATACTGATGCCTTACCTAGTTTATCTGAAACTGCAGGTAAGATTATCTTATCTTCTACTCCTAATGGTTATGGTGGTGAATTCTATAACTTAATAGACCCTGAAGGTGCTAAAGAGAAACACGAATATCATAGATTTATGTTTCCATTCTCACTTAATAATAGTGAAGTTTACCAAGAACAAGTTAAGATGTTTATGGAACATATGGATGAAAAGAAATTCAATCAAGAGTATCAATGTTCATTTGAACAATCTGATTCTAACTTCTTCGTTGCCGAGAAAGTTAAGAAGATATTTGATGATTATGGTGATTATGAAATTGATATTGATGCACAAGAGTATTGTTGTGGAGTAGATTATGGAATGACAGAATCAAGAACTGTAGTTACATTAGTTACAGAAGTTGAGGGTATATTACATAGAGTATATTATAAAGAATTTGAAAGTGGTTATGACCTTAATGACTTAATACCATTCTTGGAAGGATTACAAGACAGGTTTAATATTAATAAGTTCATTCCTGACGATTGTCCACAAGGATGGATGATTAATCAGAAGATGTTAGATAAAGGATGGAATGTTGAATTATTTGATTTCAAGAAAGTTAAGATTGAAGGTTATTCTTCATTAAGGAATAGAATTAATAAGAATGAAATTAAAATGCCATTAGATAAAGATACAGAGAAACAGTTGATAGAAATGAAACAAGAAGAAAGTAAATTAGGTAAATTAATGATACATAAACCTAGAAGTGGTCGAGATGACATTGTAGATAGTTTAGTCATGGCATGTTATCCTTTCCTTGGTAAGAAACAAGAAAGAGTAGGAGCTTGGTTAGTATGATAATTAATAGATTTTATAATAGGAAGAGATTTTACAATTACTACTTCCATCCAGAGATTAAAACAATGCATGAGTTTATGGCATTTAGTAAAGCTAATCCATTGATAGATTGTGATAATCTAGATAATGCAGATTATGCAATTAAGTTACAAACTCACGAAGAACAAGATAGTTTCTGGATTAATAACATTAGAAATATTATGTTAAATACTAGACAGATATTAGACAATTTAGATTTTTATTGTGAATATCAAGTAAGATGGAATCATTATGGTAAACAATTCATCACTGGTCCTACTGTTGGTAAACCACCAATTAAAACTACTGAACATTGTGAGAAATACTATAATCACATAGAATCCTCTAAATACCTTGGATTTTAATACAAACCTTTATAAAGGATTCATAATCATATTAATTATATTAAGTATACTACTAAAATGGTTACAAAACTAAATAATTCTGACATAGTTGCAAAAGCCAGTAGAGGGTTCGTTAAAGATTACTACGTTAATAACTGGTACAGCGATTCTAAGACACATGAAAGTTTAATGCTCCCACAAGGAGATTTAGACCCACTACTTGAATTAATGGAAGATGGAACTTTCAATGCTGAAGTTAATTTAATCGTTGATGCAATCCTTAAAAGAGGATTTAGGGTAGTTTCTTGGGATGACGAATCACAACGTGATTATAAGAAAGAAAAAGAATTTAAAAAGAAATATCGAGCATATAAGAACTTCCGACAAGGATTTCTTAATATGGTTGTATATCGTAACTTATTCTATGAAATAGTATACAAGAATAAAAGACCAGATGAATTGTTTGTATTAGAAACTACAGAAATGGGTATCAATGTTGATGAACATGGTAGCATCTTAGGTTATACACAAATTCCTCGTTCTGGTACACAAACTAGTGATTCTGTATTCTTCACTCCTGAAGAATGTGTTCATGTAGCACCCTCTCATATATCTACTAATCCTTGGGGATTTATTGATACTACTGCAATAATTAATATTGTTAAAACTAAAAGATATTTAGAAACTTACATTGACGATTTGTTTAGAGATAATAAATTTAGGAATTGGTGGAACATTAAGAATTCAAGTTCTGGTGACCAAGTTAAAAACTTCATTGATGCAATTAAGCAAGGGAAATTATTTCCTGAAAAAGATATTGTAACTGAAGGAGAAATAACAAGTAATATGTTAGTAGATACTAAGATATTAGATGATATATTAAGATTATATAATCAATACAAAACTCAAATAAGAGAATTCTTTAGAGTACCTCCTATTATGAGTGGTGACGTTGAAAGTTCAAATAGGTCAAGTGCAGAATTCCAAGTAAGGTATGCATTCGATGATAACACTATCATATCTTGGCAACAGATTATGGCAGATGAAATAAGTAATGAGTTATTCCCTAAATTAGGTTGGAGTACTCATAAACTAGCATTTAATCATCCAGACAGGTTACATGATAAAGAATCTATTGAGAAAGCTGTACAATTAAAAGGATTAGGTTATGATAATGATACTATCAAAGATTACTTATCTATTGAAGGTGTTAATCTACCTAAGAATGCTAAATTGTTAGAACCAGTAGAAGAAGAACCTACTGATAATAAAGCACTATCACAAGATTTACAAAATAAAAATGCAGCTTCAAGAAAACCTTCTGATAAAAGTCAGATTAATAAAAAGACTGCAGATAAAGTTGAAACAAGACCAGATCAAATAGTTGGTAAAGCTGAAGATGTTAAGTTCAGTCAATACCCTTACATATTAGAATAAAATAGGAAGATATAATAACTGGAACAGAATATCATATTTTATATCAAACAGGAGAACAAGATGCAAGTATACCACCAAGTATTTAATGAAGCAAGTAAGACTAATAGTCCTTTAATGGCTACTAAGATAGCTATTGCTGCAGTAAAGAAAAGTGAGAATACTTGGATTGCTAAGTCATGTTCAGTTAATCCTAAAGTATATAATGCTAAATCTGAATCAGTAGATGGTAAAGCATTTATTGGAGAATTTATATTTAGTGATACTCTAGAAGATTCTGATGGTGACGAAGTATCAGTCAATACTCTTAATACTAAATTAGATGGTATGGATGGAGATATTGAACATGCAAATCTATTCGATAAGGAAGACTTCCCACACGATAAATTATTTAAAGTATTAGATTCAATGTTTGATGGTAATAATCATTTAGGTAAAGTATTATTCTATAAGAATCATCCAATGTTTAAACAAGTATGGGATGCATGTCTTAAAGGGGATTTTGGTATTAGTCCAGAATATGATTCACAACTTAATAAAATTGTTGGAATTACTGGAACTTTAAGACCTAAGAATAAACGAGCAAAGATAATAAATGCCTATATGGCAGGGTGAAATGAAATGGTTGAAATTAAGAAAGCAAGTGATGAAAAGACAGAAAGGTTTAAAAAGTTAATAGGAACAAAAGCAACACTAATAGAAGAATTAAAACAAGAGATTGAATTCATTGATACTGAACTTAATATTATGGTACAACATCCAAAGATATTAAAACCAAACTTTGCATTTGAAGATACAGACGAGTATCAAGCATTACAAGTTAAAAGATGGACTAATGCATCAAAGAATAAGAAGAAAGATATTCAATTTCAAATTGATGAACAAGAAGGGCAAATTAAGGAAATGAAAAAAGATATGGAGAACTGATTGAAATGACTGATGAAATTAAAAAGGAAGTACCTACAGAAGTAAAACCTGTAGTGAAAGATGACACTCAAATTGAACAAAAACCTGTAGAAGCTAAAGTAGAAGAAAAGGTTGATATTGATGCTTTAAGTGCAGATATACAAAAACAAGAAGCAGCTAAGTTTGATGCTTTTAAAACAGAGATGACAAGTGATTTTGATACTAAGATTAAAACTATGACTGAAACTGTTCAGCAAGAGTATACTGAAAAGCTTAATTCTAACATAGCTGAACTAAAAACTCAAATGGAAGAATTATCAAGTTCTAGGAAAGGTATAGTGAATCAAGGTAACATTGAAAACAATCCTTACAAACAACTGAACGATAAAGTACAAGAAAAAAGTCAAGCACCACAACAAAGTGATAAACTTGACCCATTATCAATAAATTCATTCGATTCAGCTACTGATATTCAAGCAGCAGAATTGTTCAAAGATAGTTTAAGAAAATAAAATAAAGGTGATTATAAATGGCAACTAGTGCAAACGCATACCTATCAACAGCAGGTAGTGCAGCTTATGTAAACCCAACACTTTGGTCCGAAAGAATCGAACAAGTGGCTAGGGAAAACGTTGTAATGCCTCCATTAGGAGTGCAGGACAACAGAGCTTTAGGTAGCTCAGGAGTACAGATTAATATTGCTAAGAATCAAGCATTCACAGCAGCAACATTAACTGAAGGAACAGCAACACCAGTAACTACACTAGCATTCAATCAAGTTACAGTAACTTTCGTTGAATATGGTTTAGCAAAACAAGTAGGTATACAAGAGTTATCTTATGGTTTAAAGTCTATGTTTAACGACATTACTATGAATATGGGAACTGCTCTAGCAGAGAAGAAAGATGACGTAATTATTGCAGCATGTACTTCTGGTTCAGCTAATACTGTCTACGCAGGTGGAGTAACTTCTGGAACAGTAACAGCAGCAGACATATTTAGTACTGACTTATTCGCTAATGGTGTAACTATGTTAGAAGTAAATAAACGTAAAGCTTCTTCAATCGTTCTACATCCAAATCAAAAGAACCCTCTATTAAAAGATTCACAATTCGTTGATGCATCTGAATATGGTTCTGCTGAAGTTGTAATGAACGGTGAAATTGGTAAATATCTTGGTGTTAAAGTAATATCTTACAGTAGAATAACTTCTCAAACAGAGAATAGTTCATTTACTGTATATAATGCATTAATGTTCGGAGCAAGACCTTTCGTTCTAGCACAAAAAAGAAGTGCAAGACTTAATTGGAAGGAAGACAGTATCTTAGATAGAGCAATTACATTCGCAGCAGACGAAAGTTATGGTGTAAGTGTACTGAACTCAGAAAGTATTGTATTACTTAAATCGGTTTAAAATCTGATTATTTTTTTCTTTTTTTTATATTTCTAAATAAACTAAAATGACACTTACTATTAATGACGACTTAACAGGTTTATTATACCTTAGAGTTGGTGCAGGTTGTAAGGTTGAAACTAGATAATAAAGCAACCCTTTATAAACAAATCATAAGTATATAGATATATACATAATGATAAAAAGAATTCTTTATCAATATAATAAAATCAAGATAGATAGTATAATAAACAAATAAAGGTGAACATAAAATGGCAAGTGGAATATATACTCAGTTTAAAGCTGATTTAATGAATAAGGTAGTAGATTTAGGAACTGGTGGAGATACAATTAAAATAGCACTATTAAACAATAGTCATACTTTTACAGCAACAGATACTACATGGGCTGACGTTTCAGCAAATGAAGTATCAGGAACAGGTTATACAGCAAATGGTCAAACATTAGCAGGACAGACTGTAACAGAAGGAACTACAACTAAATTTGATGGTACAAATACTGTATGGACAATAACTGATTCAATGAGTGCATATCATATTGTAATTTATGATGAGACTGTAAGTGATAATTTAATAGCAAGTATTGATTTAGGTGGTGTAGAAACTGCAACAGATGGTACTTTCACAATTCAATGGAATGCAGCAGGAATTATAACTTTAGCATAGGTTAAATAAATGTCTAAAAGAATCTACTCTGAAAGTATTAAGAAATGGGCTATAAAGCTTGGTATACCATCTGGTGTAGTTGGTAGTATAATCTTCTTAATGTTTAGCTTTTTAATACAAGGTGGTTCTATTGACGTTTTAGGTTATTCAGGTGATAGTACATGTGCTGGAACTTTAGAAGACCCTTGTTATGCTTATATGAATTTCTCAATGAATGAAGATGTGTTTATATATCCGATAGGATATGACCCTTGGGGTAGAAATACACCATTCAATTTCAGTCCATCAATTAAAGAGTGGAAGTTTCAACGTAGTTGGGGAGAAGGATGGAGAGATATACCATTAGATAAAAGTTGTACTGGTACTTGGTGTGGATTAAGTAATTCTAAAGATGAAAGAGTATTTAGTTACGCATTTAGAGAAGGTAAGACTTATCAAATTAGAATTGTAGGTTATAAGAATAATCCAACTGATACTATAAAATGGGGTGCATTTGAAGATCAGATAGACCCAATATGGTATGGTGTTAATGATGGAATTGGTGAAAAAGAAAAACCTATTGAAATTAAACCAATAAAAAAGACTTCTAATACTCAAACTATTAAACCAAGAATGACTAAACCTTATGTTAAAGTTATTAAGAATGATGATTATATTAATGTAACAGAATTAAAAATAGTTAATAATTCTCATTATTGTTTTAATATACAAATGGATGAAGTTAAACTTAAATCTAAATATGATTCTAAAGCTAAAGGGATTTATAAATTCAGGGAAGAAGAAATTAAAGTGAAAGAATTAAAAGACATTCCTAAAGATTCAAAATTAAAAATTGGTGATAAAGATTTCTCTAAAGCTAAAGTAATTGACTTTAAAGAAACTAAAATATGTTCAGAATTAATTAATGGTATTGATAATTATGGATTTAATACTACTCAGATAGAAGTTGGTAATTTTAGTATTGGACTATTTAATAATACTAATTCTTCAAGAGGTTATATTGGTGTTGTTGATTTGAATTCAGATGGTACTTACACATCAGAAGTATTTACATTAAACGATTCATATAATATGATTAACCTTACATCAGATACTACAAGTTGGACAGGATATGAAGTCGAAGCACAAATACTATATAGTGATGATAATATTACATATACTATAACACCTAAACAAGGATTACCTAATGGGATTAATCTGTCTAATTACGCAATAGACAACACATCAAACTTTATACAAGTTAAATATACACTTCCATCAAACGGAACAGAAACAACACAACTTAACAATTATAACTTAACAGCATGGAACTTTGTAGGTGGAGTAACACCACCAGTTGGAACACCATCAACTAACTTCACAATTTGGGATGGTACAATGTGGTTAGATTCAGAAGAAGAAAATGCAATATATAGATGTTATACTGAAAGTACTGAATGTGA
>Ga0207997_1001896_pt1 | contig 10698 bp, 18 predicted proteins | sample AntAceMetag02UKN_FD_184777 | JGI IMG/M metagenome (GOLD analysis project Ga0207997, IMG submission 184777) | Saline lake microbial communities from Ace Lake, Antarctica - Antarctic Ace Lake Metagenome 02UKN (SPAdes) (version 2) | ecosystem: Environmental > Aquatic > Non-marine Saline and...
TTCTTGTAGGAACATTTCCAATTAATTTAAAAATAGGGATTCTTAAATAATATCTTTTTGATTGTATCCTCCACCAAATCAACCATCCAATTAATGCAAAAATAACAACAGCAATAAAGAATAATAATAAAGCATTTCCAATTGCACCTAAACCTATATCAAATTTTCCAAAAGGATTTATATTAGAAAGTTCTGGCATTACTCTTTTTCTCCTTTCTTAGTTTTAAGATCTTGAACATGGCCACATCTCCTGCAAAATTTTTGATTTGCTTTTCTTAATAAATATATTTGTGTAGATCCACATTTCTCGCATCTTATTTTTTTATCACTTTTTTGCATTTTCCTCTTAAGATAATTTTGGGATTTCTCCTGTTAGATCCACCTCTGTTTCCTCAAAAGATTTCTCCTTCCCCCCAAATAAATTTAAATTTTCAAATCCCATTCCTTGTAAAATTCCCCCTGCTTTTTTTGTTGCCTCACTAACAGTATTCATTGCTTTTTCTTTAACTTTAGATTGATACCAATCATTAAAACATTTCCAATGAAAATAACTTTCATCTAAAATATTATCTCCATGATAAGTTCCCAATAAAACATATTTATCTACATCACAATCAACATCTTTCTGGCAGTATAAACATAACTTTATACCTTTTTTTTCTTTTCTCATGTTAAATACACACACACATTATTTATAAATCTATGCTAAAATATTAATCTTATAATATCAACAATCTTCCATGTTGCTAATCCAATAAAAACTGTTAAAAGTATTTTTTCTAATCCAGATGAGAAGATCCAGTTTGCTTTAAGATAGAATCCCATTTGTTTCTTTTGATTTAAAACAGATCTTAATTCATTTTCCATTTTCTCCTCCCTGTTTTGAATTTAAGAGAAGAGAAGAAAGATTTGGTTATAAAAGAACTTCTCTTCCCATTACAGATTGAAAAAAAGGACAAGTTTAATTGTCTTATTCTGTAACTATGATTATTTGTTTTCATTTTATTTTCTCCTTATTTTTTATTTTTGTATAACCCATAATCTTAGTAATATCTTTTGGAGTATTCCCTTTTTTAAATAAATAAATTACACAACTTGATCTTAATTGAGAAAATGAAACTTCAAATCCTAATGCTTTCATTGAAGCTACTTGAATTTTATATTGTAAAAATCTTCTTTTAAGTTTCATTTCTGATTCTATTTTTCTTAAAGGATAGCCATTATAAAATGCCAACCTAACAGCTTCTTTCATATCTTTATCACAATTCTTTAAGATTCTTTTTAATTGATTCTCATTTATTATTTTAGTTTTTGTATTAATTATCATTTTTTATTTTGTTCCTCTTCTTTTATTTTATAATATTCTACTGTATCTTTCATAACTTTTGTTTTTTCTTTTTCTGATAAATTATCCCATCTTTCTTTCCTTTCTTTATATTTTTGCATTCCATATTTTCTGGAATAAATTATATTATGAGCATGACTACATGCAAAACAAAACTTTTGTGCATTTCCTCTTTGTTTAATTTTCTTACCACATATTTTACAAGTTATAAATTTCATTTTAATTTCTCCCTCCTAATCAATTCTCTTAAATGGTGTTGGCATAACCCAGATTTATTCTTAGACCAATCCAAGAGCTTTCCACAGGCCTTACAGAGCTTGATTTGTTTCTGGCATCCTCTTATGGTTTGTTTTGTTTGCATTTTGTTGTATTATTTTAGTTCTTATAATGATTATTATGCGAACTATTTATGTATTTGGGTGTTTTATTTATGTGTTCTCCATAGGAAATGAAGGTTCAAATAACCTATATAGTGGAGTATCTATGTTTCTTAATTTAATTAATCTAAACAATTAAGGGGATTTTGTTTTAAGTTGTTTGATATATCTTTTGAAAACATTACTTAATCTTCCTCTCAAATTCATTTTAAATTTCCTCCTTGCAGGTTCTTATATCAATCTTAGAAAGCTCTACCTGACAACTAAATTTATCCAAAATAGTTAATTTTGTTTCTGTTTCAAAAATAACCTTGCCTTGAAATATAGCATTATTAGTTCTAAGAAATACTTTTTTTCCAATCCAAGTTAATCCCTCCTTTTCCATTTGTTTTTATATTAAATTATAACTTTATTATAGGTTATTATAGGAATGATAGTTTTTAAATGTATTGTTTTTGTTTTTTCCTTTACTTCTTATGAACATTTTATTTTTGAGTAGAACCCCCTTGAAATTTTACAATTTATGAATTTAACCTTTGCAGGAAATCCCAAGAGGGAAAAGGGGTAAAATGCACACCTTATTTTTCTAGGCATTAAAACTACCTTATCGTCGGTTAAAATCGTTAGAAAAAGTCAAAGAGTCAGTCGGCATAATATGTATGTGTAGGGGTACTGACTGTAGATAGACAATATTTATATATAGTACTTCCTAAATTATTTTAGGGAGGTATTTAAAAAAATGAGTGAGGAATTATTACAAAGAGATCTTGTAAAAGGTGGTGAAAAAATTGGTAATTGGGAATTTTATAACATTGGTGCTACAACTCTAAAAGCATTAAAGAGATACAAAAAAATTAGAGACATTGATTATGGTATTTTAGAAAGAAAAAAACCTGATGCACTAATAATTAAACAAAAACAAGTTATGGCTGTAATAGAATACAAAACCCCTAAGGAATTTAGAACCGAGACACAAAAGAATAAAGCAATAAAACAAGAAATAGAAGTAGCACAAAAATTGGGTGCAAAAATTATTATAGCGACTGACACTAAGGAAAGTGTTTGGGTAAATGCATTAACTGGAAATAGAATAAGTTATGAAGATGGAAGAGAAATTAAAGATCTGTTTGAGCCTAAAAATGAAAAAATAATCGAACTTCTGGAAAAAATTAATGACTCTATAAATGAACAAACTGACAATATAAAACCAAAACAATTAGTAAATCCAACAGACCTTGCTAAAAGTATTTGGCAAGACATTTGGGCTGTAAGTGGTGCCACTCCAGAAAATTGCCTCTATACTTTTGTTGAGCTTTTCATTTTTAAATATCTGAGCGATCTTGGAGTTTTACAAGAACCTGAAAATTTTGACTATTTAATGGGCTTGTATAATAAACGGGATGAGGATTTTGTGCTAGAATATTATGCAAGCAGTATCCGCCCAAAAATAAAAAAATTATTTCCTGAAAATTTAATTGACAAAACCACTATTATTAATGGGACTATTTTTGTGAGCAAAGATCAAAAAGCGGTCAAAGGATATAGCACCACATTTAGAACAGTTTTAGAAAAATTTCATAAATATCAGAAACTAGAGCATATAGATTATGACTTTAAAAGTCAACTTTTTGAAAGTTTTCTAAAAGAAAGTATAAGCAAGAAAAATTGGGGGCAGTTTTTTACTCCACTTAAGGTTGTTCGTTCAATTGTAGAAATGGCAAAGGATGACATTAAAGAAGGAATAAAAATGTGTGATCCTGCTTGTGGTGTTGGAAAGTTTCTTTTGGAACCAATAGTGACTAGACTTGATGATTTTTATAAAATAACTAAAAAAGGAATTGACCCAAAAATCACATTTCATGGTTTTGATAAAGGATTTGATAGGGATGAGCAAAAAACAATTATTTTAGCAAAAGCCAATATGCTTATTTATTTTTCAGATCTTATTAAAGATAACCCTACAAGAACTAAAGATTTTGCAAAGCTTTTTAATGATAGTTTCATTTTAAAGACAAATTCAATTTTGGGAACATTATCCGAACCTATAGAAGATAAATATGACTTAATTCTAACGAATCCACCTTATGTAATGAGGGGTAGTGGAAATTTAAAAGATGAAATCAAGAAAGATGGGGAGCTAATAGATTATTATAAAGTTAATGCTATGGGAATTGAAGGGCTTTTTATGGAGTGGATCATTAAAGCCTTAAAACCTGGGGGAAAAGCATTTATTGTAGTCCCAGATGGTATTTTAAATCGCCAAAATGATAAAAATTTAAGAAAATTTATCTTAGATGAATGCTATATTGATGGAATTATATCCTTACCTATAAAAACATTCTTCACAACCCCAAAAAAAACTTATATTTTGGCTATCACAAAAAAAATTAATAAAAAAGATATTCAAAAAGAACCCGTTTTTACATATTTAGTTAGTGAAATTGGAGAATCAAGAGATATTTATAGATTTAATATTGATCAAAATGATTTGCAAGAAGCAGTTACATTATACTCTTTTTTTAAAGGGAATAAAAAAGAGTTTGAAAAAATAAATTCAGATCAAAGATGCAAAATTCAACCTATTGAAAAATTTGATCCAGATAATCACTGGTCTATTGATAGGTGGTGGACAAAGAAAGAACAAATAGATCTTGGAATCATAGAAGAGGACAAAACAGTAAATGTAAAAGAGTTTGGAGAATTGGTGGGAGATGTTTCAGGATCGTTAAATGAATTTAGTGAGCTTCTTAGGGAGTTTGACGAAAAAAAAAACTTAAAAAATAATTATAAAGAAATCCTTCTTGCAGACAAAAATTATTTTGATATTTTTATTGGTAAAAGACTTGTAAAAAAAGAATTAATAAAAATAAAAGGCAAGATTCCGATCTACAGTGCTAATGTTTTCAATCCTGTTGGATATCATATTAAAAGTAATATCAAAAAATTTGATAATAACTTTGTTATTTGGGGCATAGATGGAGACTTTGAATTCAATTTTATTGAAAAGAATAACCCCTTTGTAACAACAGACCATTGCGGAGCAATTAGGATTATACCTGATGAGATTTTACCAGAATATTTAATGCTACAACTCTCAAAAATAAAACACAAATATGGTTTTGACAGGGGACTTAGATCATCTTTAAAAAATATGGCTCAAGTCTCTGTTAAAATTCCCCTAGATTTAAATGGAAAAATTGATTTGGAACTTCAACAAGAGATTCTTAAAAAATATCAAGTTATAAAAGAAACAAAAGAAAAAGTTGACGAATTTAAAAGAAAAATTAATAAATTAAATATTAAAATAAAACTGCAAGATCAATTCAAAAAGATCGCTATAGGGGACTTATTTTATTTTCCTTCAACTAATTCAAAGATTACCAAAAAATTTTGCATTAAACATCGAGGTGAGATTCCAGTTTATGCTTCTTCAAAATCAGAAAATTCTGTGTTAGGTTTTATAAAAGACAATATGAGTCAAATTCATTATTATGAAGATTGTTTGAGTTGGAATAGAAATGGTTCTGTAGGGTATGTTTTTATTCGGGATCATAAATTTGCAACAAATGAGGATCATAGGGCGATGATAATAAAAAAAGAAATGATTAAAATACTCTCTAAGAGTTATCTTAAATATGAAATTGAAAAACAATTATTTAAATCTGGATTTTCTTTTTTAGATAAATGTGGAGTTGATAAAATAAGGAAAGTTAAAGTTTCAATTCCTATAGACAAAAACGGGAATTTTGATTTAGAAAAACAGGAGCAGATAGCAGAAAAATATAAAAATATAGAAAATATAAAATCTGCAATTAATTCTGAACTTGATAAGTTATCCAAAACAGAAATTGATCTTTAGATAAACGCTCACAATACGGAGCATCAGAAATTGCCAATATTTTCATCCCTTTATAATCTCTCTCAACGCCCCAATAATCTCAACCTCAGCTAAGGTATCTAACTTACAATACTTTTCCAAATCATCCCTAACTTTTTGCCTTTCTTTATCGCCTACTAAAGGATCATAAGTAACTTTTTCATATTGATAACTTGCTAAATCTCCTTTATTAATATCCAGATCCTTATAGCTTAAATCTGATAATACTGGCAAAACCATATTTGTGTTTTATTTTTGAGTAGAACCCCCTTGAAATTTTACAATTTATGAATTTAACCTTTGCAGGAAATCCCAAGAGGGAAAAGGGGTAAAATGGTTTTAAACATTTTACTAAAATGTTATCTAACGATAACTATGAATTGCTCCCATTGAATTTATTTTTTAGTTTCATTTTTTATTTTTATGGCTTCCATTTCAACAAAAAGCTCATTACTTGGAAAAATAAAAGATAAGTATCTGCTATAAAAAACAGGAAATAGATTTATGAAAAAACTAAAAAGATTTAAAAAACGATTCCACGAAAAAACAATTTTCTTTCTTTTAATTCTAAATCTTGCTTTAGAATAATAATTAAGCCCGTGTTTAGGTGTAAAATAATCAAAAGTAAGGTATGTAAAAAAGCTTTTATGGGTCGGGTCTATAACAGAATACATACTTGGAAAAAAAGGAACATGTATTCTTAAAACCCCCTTGTTTTTCATAATTCTGTGAATTTCTTCCATAACCTTGATACAATCTTCAAGATGTTCAAGAATCATACTTGCATGAACAAAATCAAACTCATTTTCTTTAAAAGGATAAGGAAATTTATTTAAATCATGCACTATATCAACTCCTGGAAGTTTATGTGCATCTAAATTAATCCATCCTTTTTTATGGTCTTTCCCACAACCTAAATTAAGTTTTTTCATTTTTTATTTTGTTCCTGTTCTTTTCTTTTTAGTTTGGATTTATTTATAACATAAACTCTACAAATTGTTTTATTATTTTTGTGTTTTTTAATTCTTTTTTCACAAACAATATTCCTTGCATCAATATTCATTGCAACAATATCCTCTGCATCAATATTCCTTGCATCAATATCCCCTGCATCAATATTCCTTGCATCAATATTCATTGCAACAATATTCCTTGCATCAATATTCCTTGCATCAATATTCATTGCAACAATATCCCCTGCATCAATATTCCTTGCATCAATATCCCCTGCATCAATATTCATTGCATCAATATTCATTGCAACAATATTCCTTGCATCAATATTCATTGCAACAATATCCCCTGCAACAATATTCATTGCAACAATATCCCCTGCAACTTTTAAATTAAAATAGCCTTTTATGTTTCCTTCTACTTTAATACTTTCTTTAAATTTGGTATTTTCTTTTAATATTAAATCTCCTTTTATTGTTTTCATTTTTTATTTTGTTCCTACCATGATTTAACTCCCTGTTCAAATAATAATTTAGCCATTCTATTTCTTTCTTCTTGTAATTTTTTGAATTTATCTTTTAAATCTTTAAACTTCTTTTCCATTTTAGATTCTGCTTTTTTTAATTCTTTAACAAAACCTTTTAAATAACAATTAGGACATTCAATAGACATCATATATTTTGGAAATAAGTTTTTACAAACTCCACATTCTATTTCTTGTTTCATTTTCATTTTTTATTTTGCTCTTTTAATTTAATTATTTCTATATGCATTAGTTCTAAAGCTTCTGCCATACTTTTTAGTTGTGTACTTACTAATTCTCTCCATTTGTTTATATCTGTTATTTTCATTTTTTATTTTGCTCCTTTTCTATTCCCTAATACAATTATAATGAAAACTATAATTGCTACTGCACCTACAAGAGCAAGAGTAAGTTCAAAAAAACTTAGAATATAAGCACCTTCAATGTTTTTACAAACACTTATACAATTATTTAAACATTCTGTTTCATTCATTTTAAACTACCCCCCCAATTAAGATCATTATAAGATATACAATAAAAAATACTGGAATAAAAGGGATCTCTGTATGTTTTGCATCTTTAGTTTTTAACTTCCATATTATCTTATAGATAGTGCCTATAACCATTATAAGCATCATGAAGGCAATAAAGTAGTTAATTGAAGGGATTAATACCCCAATTAGAACAATGGCCTTTATATCTGCAATTCCACCTATAAAATTCAGTTCATACATCATTAATGCAAAAAGCAATGCCAATACACCAAAACTTAATCTAATCATTCCAAAACTAAGATTATTATTTAAAGAAACAATTACAATAACAAAAATCATTGCTGTTGTTAGGAATGCAGGGATTTTATGAGTATAAATATCAATTAAAGAAATAAATAGAAGAAATGCACCCACAATTATTAAAGAAGTTATGATCATTTATTATATGCAGATGAAAAAACTAATAAGTTTATCAACCCTCCTACAATTCCCATTAGATATAAAAAAAATCCTTTCCAAGAACCTACATCCATTTCAATTTGATAAGATTTTACATAATATCCAGAAAAGAAAATTAAAACAAAGGATATTGCAATCAATGAAAATTTAATATTTATTTTAAGTTCTTGATTCATTTATTAACCCCCCCCAAATATTCCACCCAACATGTCTTGCACATTCATTGGTTTCTTTTTCTCAATAACTTTAAAACCTAAAAAATCTGTGTTTTTTGGTTTCTTCATTGATCCTAAAGAAATTGGAGAATCTAATTTTTCCCATTTAAAAACTTTAATAATTCTGCCTTTATCATCATATCTTGTTCCAACCATTTTTTTAATTAGAATCTCTGCACCTTCCATATCTCCATGATAACTTTTTTTCATTTTATTTTTCTCCATCTTAATTCATGTTCAATAAATAGAATTAAAATAAGATCCCAAACTATAAACCCAAACATAAGTGATCCTCTTAATCCATAAATATATCCTAACCAAAACCAAATCAAAGGAAGGAAGATTATCATTAACTTATTCTTATTAATTATTTTCTGATAACCTTTTATTATTTTATTTGTTTCTTGATTATTCATGTTATTTACACACACACAATATTTATAAATCTTTCTGTTTTTGAATTTCTTTGAAATTTAAAGGACAATATTCTTTACTACATCTTCTGGGATATCTTCTTTTATATTTCCCATGTTTTTTACTTCTAATATCTAAATTGTTCCTATTTGTGCAAACTTTTCCATTACTTTGATTCTTAATTAGTTTTAAGTATTTGCATCTCATATTTTTATTAAGATCTTTTTTTTAATTAAATCATCTAACCATTTATTTCTTTTATTGGGTTTGCATTTATTACAAATCCAATTATTTCTGCCTGTGGGTTTGAATAATCTCCCACATTTTTTGCAAGGCCTGTGTAATCTTCCTGTTCTTATTGCAATTGTTCCACCTTTTGTTTTAATTTATGTTTTCTATTAGCAGTTCTTTTAGCAGAAGGGTTATTCCAATACTTTGGTTTCCTACAACTACAACCTTGAATTGCAGATCCTAAGATTTTATTACAATATTTGCATCTAATTGTTTTAATTTCTGATTTTTTTATCATTTTAAGTGTAATTATCCATGTTAGGCAGGTAAACCATCTGATTCCCACTCATTTTCCATGTGTATGAAGTAAGTAGAAATAACCTGTATATCCTGCCTAACATGACTATTCTTTCCATTTTATATCTAAATAACATCTTAATTGGCCTCCTTTTCCATCATTTAACCATTCAAAAGGCCTTTTCCCTGTTTCAATCCCTTTCTTTTTCATATTTCTTCCTAATGTATTATCTGCCATTTCTCTATGCCTATTTTCTATACACCAACTTGCAAATTTCTTTCTAAAATCTGCTTTTGTTATTACTTCATTAATATCTTCTTCAACAAATTCATCTAAAAATTTCTGTAAAAAATCACTTTTTGCTTCATATTTTGCCATTCTATCTTCAACACTTCCTTCATTATGAAATCCTCTTTTCTTTAATAAATCATTTAAAATTCCAGAACATTTTAATGCTAAACTTTCATATTCTTCTTCTGGAATTTCCTCTAAAATATCTTTTTTTTCTGAAAATCTATTAGGAAAATCTATGATTAACCATCTCCTATAAAACCCAATGGTTTTATCTGTTGTTGTAGGAAGATTATTTGTGGCAATAAGAATTTTTGCATAATTAAGATCTTCAAAAGGAGTTTTGTTTTTATATTCAAATCCAATTAAATCTCCTCCTGTTAATTTTTTAATTATAGAAGTTTTATTCATTTCATTAAAATTTGTTTCTCCCATTTGGCAAACTAATTTTTTATGTAATCTTGTAATCTCAAATCTTGATGCAATTAAAGTATCTAATTCTGTTGAACAAATATTATCTTTTCCAACAAATTTTCTTAATAATTCTAAAAATTTTGATTTTCCATTCATTCCAGATCCAATAAAACAAAACATTCTATTAAGAGGATATGATGGAAGCAAACAATAAGCAATAATTTCATAAAGAGTTTTTACATATTTTTCTCCAACCCATTCCTTAAAGATTTTATCCATCATAGGAGTTTCTTCAAAATTTTCTTTATGTAATTCATAAGGAATAGGATTAGTTACAAAATAATCTGGAGTGGCCTCTAATTGTTCTCCTGAGATTATATCAACAATCTTATCTTTAAATTGAATCCATGTAGGTTTAATATCTTGTGGTTTTTTTAATCTTGAAGTTTGTTTTAAACTTTCTAAAATCTCATTTTTTTCTTTTGATGAAATTGTATTTGCATCACTTAAATTTGAAACAACAACCATTATATGTGTTTCATCAACAATTTTCCAACACAAATTTAATCTATCCCAAATCCACCAATTTTTAAATTCATCATAATATAAGGGTTGTATTTTTAAAAGTTGTTTTGATAAATCTCTTTTTCCATAGAAGTTTTGTATCTTCTTTTTCCATCCTTCTAAATTTCCACTTCTTTCAGCTATTTCAGTCTGAACCTTTATTAATCTTTTCTCCATATACTCTACAGTTTTAACTTCCCTTGCTATTTTATCTTCTAACCTTTTCTGATGAGTTGTTAGTG
>Ga0207997_1001898_pt1 | contig 10697 bp, 12 predicted proteins | sample AntAceMetag02UKN_FD_184777 | JGI IMG/M metagenome (GOLD analysis project Ga0207997, IMG submission 184777) | Saline lake microbial communities from Ace Lake, Antarctica - Antarctic Ace Lake Metagenome 02UKN (SPAdes) (version 2) | ecosystem: Environmental > Aquatic > Non-marine Saline and...
TTCCTTTTTTTGGTGAAGTAGGTTTAGGTATTTGGTATATATTTTTCTTTGTTTTTGTTTTAGTGGCTACCACGTTTTCTATGAATGAGACAGACGGATTGGACGGTTTGGCAGGAGGAGTATCCTTGATTGGATTTGCTTGTTTATTAATCGTAGCTTTTTCCCAAGGCATGTATAATTTAGCTGCTTTTCTTAGTGTGCTTATTGGAACTATCGTGGCTTTTCTTTGGTTTAATGTCTACCCGGCTCGTTTTTTTATGGGAGATACTGGAGCTATGGCTTTGGGAATTACAATGGGGGTTGTAGCAATGATAACTGATACCGCATTATTTCTTCCATTTTTTGCTTTTATTCTAGTTGTCGAATCCCTGTCTGTAATAATCCAAAAAATTTATAAAAAGATAATGCATAAAAAACTTTTTCTTTCTTCTCCCATTCATCATCATTTTGAAGCCAAGGGTTGGCCGGAAACAAAAGTGACAATGCGATTCTGGCTTATCTCAGGTGTAGTCGCTGTTTTTGGTTTAGCTCTATACTTTCTTGATGTTTCTTTGGTATAATTGTACAATATATACAAAGTATTAATTTTTTAAAAGTATGCCCATTGATTATCAAAATAAATTAGCAGAGTTAATGATTTTAGCTGCTCAGCAAGGAGCGTCTGATTTGCATTTAAGCGTTGGAAAACATCCAACAGTAAGAATTGATGGAAAGTTAGTGCCAATTTCTAATGAATCAATTTTAACTCCTGAAATGACCGCTGGTTTAATAGGGGCTTTATTAACAACAGATCAACAAGAAAAGTTAATTACTGAAAAAGAAATTGATTTTGCTTTTTCTTATGAAGATAAAATCCGTTTTAGAATTAATGTTTATTTCCAAAGAGGATATCTTTCTGCCGCTTTAAGATTAATTCCTGTACAGATTAGAACAATTGAAGAATTAAATTTACCTTCAATTCTTCATGAATTTACTAAGCCTAAACAAGGATTTTTCTTAGTTGTAGGACCTGCTGGACATGGCAAGACAACCACTTTAGCTGCTTTAATAGATGAAATTAATCATAGCAGGATGGAACACATTATTACAATTGAAGATCCTATTGAATATACATTTATTCAAGATAGAGCATTAATTGACCAAAGGGAAGTTGGGACTGATACAATAAGCTTTCATCGTGGATTGCGTTCAATACTTCGTCAGGATCCCGATGTTATCATGGTTGGAGAAATGCGAGACCCTGAATCTATGGCAATTGCATTAACTGCAGCAGAAACAGGACATTTAGTTTTTTCCACTCTTCATACTAATTCAGTTAGCCAGACAATTAATAGAATTGTTGATAGTTTTCCTGGGGCACAACAAGGACAAATTCGTTCTCAGCTAGCCACTACATTAATAGGAATTGTTTCGCAAAGGCTTATTCCAAAAATCTCTGGTGGAAGAACACCTGCTTGTGAAATAATGTTTGTTAATTCTGCTATAAAAAATCTTATTCGCGAAAAGAAAACTTATCAGATTAATTTAGTTATTGATACAAGTGTCCAAGAGGGGATGATCTCATTAAATCGTTCATTGGTTGAGCTAGTTCGTAAACGAGAAATTTCTTTGGAATCAGCGGAAGCTTATTCATCAAATCCTTCAGAATTAAGACAATTATTAGGATAATATGAAATTTATTTATAGAGCCAAAAACAAACAAGGCAATGTCCGCGCAGGGAAAGTTGAAGCCCGTTCTTTAGATACCGCAGTTAGTATTCTTCAGGGTTATGATTTAATTGTTTTAGAAATTGCTCCAGAAAAAAAGATTACATTTTTAGATGGAATCTTTGGTACAAAAACACGTATTTCAAAAAAAGATCTAGCCATTTTTATGCGTCAGTTCTCTACTTTATTAGAATCGCAAGTTCCTTTGGGGGAGGCATTAAGAACTCTTTATCTTCAAGCAGCTACTCCCGCAATTAAAGATTTAGTTTTTCAATTAGTATCAGATTTGGATTCTGGTTTACCTCTCTCAAAATCAATAGAAAAGAGAAGTGATATATTTGGAGACTTCTATATTGAAATGATAAAGTCCGGAGAAATATCTGGTCGGCTAGAAGAAGTTTTGTCTTACTTGGCTGATTATGCTGAGCATGAAAATGATTTAATAAATAAAGCAAAATCAGCAGCAACTTATCCAGCATTTTTATTTGGGACTTTTATGTTAATATCAGTTGTAATTACTGTTGCATTGGCCCCTCAAATGATTTCTATTTTTGAAGAGTTTGGAACTGTACCTCCAATAGGAACAAAAATTTTAATTTTCATTGGAGAATTTTTTAAGAATTGGGGAATTTTAGCTTTAGTTTTTGTCTTAGGAATGATTTGGCTTTTTCTTAATTATTTTCATTCTGTGGAAGGAAGAAGAATCGGAGGTATATATATATTTAAAATTCCTGTATTGGGCGAAGTTTATAAAAAGATATATATTTCTCGTTTTTGTGAAACAGCTGGAACTTTAATTCATGGAGGTATTCCGGTGGTTACTGCGTTTGAAGTTGCTGGAAGAGCTACTGGTAATTATATTTATCAGAAAATTGGGTATGAAGTTGCAAATGCTGTGAAAAAAGGGGAAAGCATAAGTAGTATTTTAAAAAAAGATTATGAATATTTACCGCCTTTAGTTAGTCAAATGGTGGCTGTCGGAGAAGGTACTGGTCGTCTGGATTCAATTTTAAAAAAAGTGGCAGGATATTACCAAAAAGAGGTAGATAGGTCTTTTCTTACAATGATTGATTTATTACAACCAATTTTGGTAGTAATAATAGGTATTTTGGTAGCATTTCTAGTGTCGGCAGTTTTGCTTCCAATATACCAATTAGCGCAAAGCGTATAAATTTAAATAAATTAAAAATATAAAAATAAATAAAAAAAATGAAAAAAATTAGCAAAGGTTTTACTCTTATCGAAATGTTAATAGTAATAACCATTATTGCTCTTTTAGCTTCCTTAATCTTAGTAGGTATGGGTGGAGCTAGAGCTAAAACTAGAGACGCAAGAAGAATAGCAGATTTGCATAATGTTATGAATGCTTTAGAGCTTTATTATGCTAAGAATTATTATTATCCTGACGAAAGTGATTGGACTGGCTTAACGACTGCTTTAACTACTGGAAATGTTGGTATTCATAGAATTCCTCAGGATCCTCTAAATACAAGTCCAACTGCAAAAAGTTATTATTATGGAGTATCAACTGATGGTCAAGATTACGGTTTAGGAGCTGATTTAGAAACCGTAGATCCTTCTCTAAATAATGATATTGATGGAGTTCTCCATGGTATTTCATGTGACGATCCTGCTTATTGTATCCGACCATAGTTAAATAATATTAATGATGATTCCATTATCTTTTTTGGTTTTTATCTTTGGAACCATAATTGGAAGTTTTCTGAATGTTGTTATTGATAGAGCTGACATGAAAGAATCCCCTGTAAAGGGGCATTCTTTTTGTCCTCATTGTCATAAAACTTTAGCTTGGTGGGAATTGATTCCTATTCTGAGTTTCTTTTTATTAAAAGGAAAGTGTTCTTCTTGTAAGCATAAGCTTTCTTGGCAATATCCTTTAGTGGAAACTGGGACAGGCTTGTTTTTTGCATTGCTTTTTTGGCGGTTTTTACGTTTTCCGCTTATAAATTTTTCTTTGTTGCAAAACATTACTTTTGAAAACTTATTTATTTATCTTGTTTTTTTTGTTTGGTTGTACTGGATTGCTGTTTTAATAATTATTTCTGTTTATGATTTTAAGAAATATTTAATTTTAAATGAAGTATTAATTCCAGCAATAATTTTTAGTTTTTTTTGGAAAATAATTTTAGGATTTTTAATTCAAAAACAATCTTTTTATTTCATTCCTAATCTTACTCATTTTCTTGGTGATAAAACTTTTGTTTTTGGTTATTATTCATATTTTAATTCTATGTTCTTTGGAATAATTTTTGCTTGTGGCGTTATTTCTTTTTTGGCATGGACAACAAAGGAAAAAGCTATGGGATGGGGCGATGCTATATTGGCGCTTTTTTTAGGGATTATCTTAGGATGGCCGGAAGTGTTAGTGGCACTAATGATTGCTTTTTTGGCAGGAGGAAGTGTTGCTTTGGTTCTTTTGCTTTTTAAAAAGAAAACCATGAAAAGCTATCTTCCTTTTGCGCCGTTTTTATCTTTTGGAGCCCTGACAGTTATGTTTTTTGGTGATATAATAATAGAGAAGTATTTATCCTTATTATTTTAAAATTGTGAAATTAAAAATCAAAAATTTAAAATTTTCTCCGGGATTTACACTTATTGAAATGTTGGTGACTTTAGGTATTGTTGCTGCTATGAGTGCTATGGTTTTAGGTTATTCGAGAAAAAGTGAAACAACTACTTATCTTGTTCGTGAAGGTAATCGTATAGTATTTGAATTACGAAGAGCTCAAAACCAGGCGATGTTAATGTTAGAACGAGATTCTGGGAGTGAAAAAGTTTGTGGTTGGGGAATTTATATAGATCCATCAGATCTTCCACATGTAGAACAATTCTTTTTATTTGCGGATTTATGTTTAACAGGAGAATCAAAGGGGAATGAAAAATATAATACAAACGAAGAAGTTGAAAAAAATACGCTTTTAAAAGGAGTAGAGATTTTTTACAGTAATGTTTCTTCTGTTACATTTATTCCTCCAGAGCCGAGAATAAAATTTAATCCTGACATAGGTGATGGAACTGATGCGAAAATTCGAATTCAATTAAAAAATCAACCTGAAACGTATTGTGAAATACAAGTTTCTGAAACAGGACAAATTCATAAAGAATTAAAATGGAATTAAAACAACAAACAAAATGAATTTTAAGAATAAAAATAAAGCCTTTACTTTGGTTGAAGTTTTAATCGCTGTTTCAATTTTAACCGTTGGAATTCTTTCCGGCTTTATTCTTGTTACTAAAGTGCTTTATAGCACCGCAGTTATTCAAGAGAGGTTAACTGCAAGTTTTTTAGCGCAAGAAGGAATAGAGTTAGTGCGGCAGATTAGAGATAGTAATTTTTTGCGGATAGCTAATGGAGAATCTGTAGAATGGAAAGATGGATTGGCATATGGTAATTATATTATTGAGTCAAAAGCTGGGAGTCAAGAACCTATAACTTTAGTTCCAGTTGATCCAGAGGGAGGATCTAATTTTCGTTATGATAATGATACGAGGATTTATAATTATACGGATGGAGACCCAACAAATTTTAATAGGGAGGTAAAGATTACAACTATAAATGAGGATGAAATTCGTGTTGAGTCTATAATGAAATGGAAGACGAAAGGAATAGATTTTAATTTAACTGTTGAAGATCATTTATTTAATTGGATGAAATTCTAAATATATAAAAAATGAATTTTAATAAATTTCAACAAGTTTCAACGAATCTCAAAAAAAAACAAAAGGCTTTCACTCTTGTTGAAGTTTTAGTTTCGGTAAGTCTTTTCGCGATAGCCATTATAGCTCTTTCGCAGGTATATATAGCAGTTATACGTTCAGAGAGAGTTGCTTACGCCCTTTTAAATAGTGAAAATAGTATTAGGAATAGTTTGGAAGTCATGGCTCGCTCTATCAGGCTTGGAAAAGATTTTGAAATTTTATTAGAGCCTGAAGGTGAAAAATTATGTTTTGATTATCATTCAGAGGGAATTTGGAAAAATTCTTGTTATCGTTTTAATGTTTATGACCATACATTAGAAAAATCTTCAGAAGGAGGTCCTTTTATGTCTATGCTTGATCCGCAGTTAGAAGTTAATTATGGTAAATTTTATACTAAAGGGGGTAGGTCTGATTCGCAATTAACAATTATTATTAATTTGGAAGTTTCTACACACGCTAAGCAGCAAGAATATTTATTTAATTTACAAACTGCTGTAACCCCAAGATCTTTGGGAGAGGAAATTTAATTATGAAGAATTCAAATATAAAAGATAAATCATCAGGTCAGATATTTTTAATGAGCATTTTGGTTTTAGCTGCCGTAATGACTTCTGCTTTGTTTTTGATGTCAATTTTCATTAAAGATTTTCGTCAGTCCATAGAAACATCTGAATCTGTTAAAGCGTTTTATGCTGCTGATGCAGCTATGGAGTGGGAGATTTATAATAGCTTGAATGATCCAGATATCGTTATGCCGGTTATGAATAATGATACTAGCTATACTTCACAAAATAATTTTTCCGAAAGTAAAAATATTAAAACTGTTGGTATTTCAAAAAAAGTTAATCGGGGGCTAGAAGTTAATTTTTAAACAGAATAGAATACCAATATATTAATGCTTAATAATACTTATTTATTATATTATGCTATTTATTGGTATAATTTGAATTAACTCATATATTAGTATTGTATATTATGACTAAAGGACAGGTAAAAAAAAGGATTGCGAAATTAAAAAAAGAAATCGATAAAGATCGTTATGCTTATCATGTTTTAAATCAGTCTTTAATTTCAGATGAAGCGTTAGATTCTTTAAAAAAGGAATTATTTGATTTAGAACAGCAATATCCAGAATTTATTACTTCTGATTCTCCTACTCAAAGAGTAGGCGGAAAGCCATTAAAGAATTTTAAAAAAGCAGAACATAAAGTTCGCATGTTTTCATTAAATGACGCTTTTAGTGAAAAAGATATGTATGATTGGTATGAAAGAATAGAAAAGCTTCTTCCTCTGTCCGCTAAGATAGATTTTTATTGTGAATACAAATTTGATGGTTTGGCAATTTCTTTAGAATACAAAGATGGGATTTTAGAAATTGGTTCGACTAGGGGGAATGGAAGAATAGGTGAAAACGTCACACAGAACCTTAAAACAATTGAAGCAATTCCTTTACATTTGTTGGAGAAAGAAAAAGTTATTGATAATTTGCTTAAAATAGGAATGAATAAGGTAGCCAATCGTTTGAAAGATAAATTTCCTCGTTATTTAGAGGTTAGGGGGGAAGTGCTTTTGGATAAGAAAGAATTTAAACGAATTAATGAAGAACGAATAAAACAAGGACTTTCGCTTTATGCTAATCCGCGTAATGTTGCCGCTGGTTCAATTCGGCAATTAAATCCAAAAATCACATCAAGCCGTCATTTAAATTCTTACATTTATGAATTGGTAACAGATTTAGGGCAGGAAACACACGAACAAGAACATTTAATTTTAAAAGCGTTTGGTTTTAAAACTCATTGTAATAATGAAAAGGTTAATTCATTAGAAAAAGTTTTTCTTCTTCACAAAAAAATAAAAAAACAAAGGGATAGTTTACCCTATGAAATTGATGGTGTAGTTGTTATAGTAAATAACGAAGAGCATTTTAAAGAATTAGGAACGGTTGGTAAAGCTCCTCGTGGAGCGATAGCATATAAATTTCCTTCAAAAGAGGCTACGACTATTGTGGAAAATATCATTATTCAGGTAGGAAGAACTGGTGTTCTAACTCCAGTAGCTATTTTAAAACCTGTTCAGATAAGTGGGGCAACTATTACTAGAGCTACACTTCATAACAAAGAGGAAATAAAAAGGTTAGGATTAAAGATAGGGGATACTATAATAGTAAATAGAGCTGGTGATGTTATTCCTCAGGTTGTAAAAGTGTTAAAAGATTTACGAACTGGAAATGAAAAAATCTTTCATATGCCTAAAAAATGTCCTGTTTGCGGTTATAATACTGAAGAAGATGATGGGGGGATATTAGTTCGTTGCTCTAATAAAAATTGCTTTGCTCGTTTCCAAGAAAGGCTATATCATTTTATCGGTAAAGGGGCATTTGACATAAAAGGGATAGGTCCAAAATTAATTAATAGATTTTTGGATGAAGGGTTAATTCAAGATGCTGCTGATTTATTTGATTTGAAAGAAGGAGATATAGCTCCTTTAGAAAGATATGGAGAAAAGTCTAGCCAAAATATCGTTTTTACAATTCAAGCGAATAAAAATATATTATTAAATCGATTTTTATTTGCTTTGGGAATTCTTCATATAGGAGAAGAAACAGCATTACTTTTAGCTAAATATTTTCAAAAAAAACTTGATTTAAATAAAGTTTCAATTCAGAATTTAATTAAAATTGGTTCTAATTTAAAACGAGAGGAATTGGAACAAATTTCTTCAATTGGACTTAAGGTAGGTGAGGCAGTATATGATTGGTTTAATGATAAAAAAAATATAGAATTTCTTAAAAAACTTCAGCAAAAAGATATACAATTATTACCTGTATCAATTTCTGAAAAACATGGAAAATTAAAAGATTTGAGATTTGTTATTACTGGAGTATTAAAATCGATCTCTCGTGAGCAAGCAAAAGAAAAAATATTAACTCTAGGCGGTAAAGTGAATGAAGCTCTTTCTTCAAAAACAAATTATTTAATTGTAGGGGAAAATCCAGGATCTAAATATCAAAAAGCTAAAAAATTAGATGTGAAAACTATTAATGAAAAAGAATTCTTATGGATTTTAAAGAAATAGACCATTTATTAGAATTATCAAGAATAGAATTATCTTCTCAAGAAAAAGAGAAGATTGCTTTAGATCTTGAAAAAATTTTAGGTTATGTGAGGCAATTACAAGAGTTAGGTACTAATGATGTAGAGCCTATGACGGGAGGTACTTTAATTGAAAATATTTGCAGAGAAGATAAAATTGACGAACAGAAGATAAACGTGAGTAAAGAATTAAAAGAATCCGCCTCTAATTTAAAAGACGATTACTTCAAAATTCCACCAATTTTTTAGAACTTATGATTAAAGAAATCCACGACAAATTAATAAATAAAGAAATTACTGCCACGGAATTAATCAAGGGGTATTTTAAAACGATTGATGAAAAAGATAATCAGATAAAAGCTTTCTTAACTTTGACTAAAGATCAGGCATTAGAACAAGCTGAAAAGATAGACAAGAAGATTAAACAAGGAAAAGAAATTAATGATTTAGAAGGAATTCCTTATGCAACTAAAGACAATATGTTGGTTAAAGGAGTAAAGGCTACTGCTGGCTCAAAGATTTTAGAAAACTATACTGCTTCTTTTGATGCGACAGTAATAAAAAAATTAAAAGAGCAAGGAGCGATTTTGTTAGGAAAAACAAATATGGATGAATTTGCTATGGGATCTTCTACAGAAAATTCAGCTTTTTTTACAACAAAGAATCCACATGATTTGGAAAGAGTTCCAGGGGGTTCTTCTGGAGGTTCTGCTGCTTCTGTGGCAAGTAAGATGTCAGTTTTTGCTTTAGGATCAGATACAGGTGGATCAATTAGACAACCAGCTGGTTTTTGCGGAGTGGTTGGATTTAAACCAAGCTATGGAACGGTTTCACGTTATGGACTTATTGCCATGGCTTCATCTTTAGATATTATTGGACCGTTTGCTCAAACTGTGGAAGACGCAGAAATAATTTTTAAAAATATTACAGGTAAAGACAAAATGGATTCTACTTCTCAAGACATTTCTGCAGTTTTAGATAAAACACAGAATATACAAAATGTAGTTTTTGGTTTGCCTAAAGAATATTTTCAAGAAGGATTAGATGATAAAATTAAGAAAACTATTGAAAAGATGGTTGAAAAAATTAAATCTCAAGGAGCTACTATTAAGGAAGTTAGTTTACCTTCTACTTCTTATGCTCTTCCTTGTTATTATATTATTATGCCTGCTGAAGTAAGTTCTAATTTAGCCCGTTTCGATGGTATCCGTTATTCTTCAATTAATGATTATTCTGATTTGCATGATATGTATTTTAAGACAAGGGGAAAAGGATTTGGAGCAGAGGTGCGTAGGAGAATAGTTTTAGGAACATATGTTTTATCAAGTGGATATTATGACGCTTATTATAAAAAAGCTCAGCAAGTCAGGAGACTAATTGCTCAAGAATTTAATAAAGTTTTTGAAGAAGTTGATTTTCTTATTACTCCTACTTCTCCAACGTTTCCTTTTAAGATTGGCGAAAAAATTAATGATCCATTATCAATGTATCTCTCTGATATTTTTACTGTAGGTGCTAATATTGCAGGAATACCAGCAATTAATTTACCTTGTGGACAAGCAGGTAATTTGCCTATAAATATGCAGATTATTGGCCCATATCTCTCTGATTTTTCATTATTAAATATATCAAAAACAATTGAAAATATTATTTCATAATGTCAGAACTTATTTTTACATATTTTTTTTACTTTAAGATTTTTTGTCTTGTAATGAGTTGCGGACTATTAATTGGAACAACTTATCTTTTTTGGAAATTACGTATTTTTTCTAAATATATAGAAAAGATACAAAATTGGTGGGGGATTGTTCCTGTTTTTTCTTTGTCAGGAAAAAGCAGTAAAGAATGGAAAAAGATAGATCAGCTTTTAAAAGAAGCTTATCAATCTTCATGGAAATTAGCAGTGATTAAAGCAGAAGCAATAGTCGGGAAAACACTAAGCTTTATGGGTTATCCTGGAGATGATTTTGTAAAAAATCTAGAAGAATTAAAATTCAGAAATTATCAGAATTTAGATGTATTACTTGGGCTTCATAATATTAGAGAAAGAATTATTGAAGATAAAAACTTTTCTTTAGATCAGGACAGAGCAAAAGAAATCGTATTTATATATAAAAAATTTTGGAATGAGTTGTTAAATACGTTGTAGCAATCTTGCATTTTAGCTACTTTTCTTTT
>Ga0207997_1001899_pt1 | contig 10695 bp, 10 predicted proteins | sample AntAceMetag02UKN_FD_184777 | JGI IMG/M metagenome (GOLD analysis project Ga0207997, IMG submission 184777) | Saline lake microbial communities from Ace Lake, Antarctica - Antarctic Ace Lake Metagenome 02UKN (SPAdes) (version 2) | ecosystem: Environmental > Aquatic > Non-marine Saline and...
GTCTCAAGAAGGCTAAGTAGAACATCATCAAGTAGTAGCAGTTCTGGTGGTGGAAGTTCAGGTTCAAGTTCTGCACAGTTTTCTGCTGTAACAAGAAAGACTGCTGATGGTGGAACAATCACTGTTACAAGTGGTGGACTAATAACTACACGAAGTCCTACAGGTAAATTGATTTCAAGACAGACTGCTGCAAGTCAAACAGAAGCAAACAGATTTGTTCAGAACGAAAGTAAGGTTATTCAAAAAGCATACGTTGAACAACGAGCAAAAGATGCTGCACTTATTCTACAACAAAGGAATGATCCTAGATATTCTATAAGACAGAAGATGATGGATGCTAGAAAAGCAAAGGATAAAAAGATAGCAGCAACAAGAAAGATATTATTTCCAAGTATATTTAATAGAAGAACTAATGAAGTAACAGGCAGAGGTTTAGTTCAAACTCCTAAAGTAATCAGAACAGCACTTGCAGGAAGTACATCAAGAATAAAAAGTAGTCAACGAATAAGAGAAAGAAAACTATCTGCTGAAAAAGACTTAGCCTTTGAAAAAAGATTAAAGAAACAAATGGCTATTGAAAAGAAACTTGGTAATACAGTAGAAGATATATTCCTTAGACTTAATTTAAACAGAGATGATAAAAGATTAGATAAAGCATTATCTTCCTTTAAGACTGCATGGAAAAGTAAGAACATTAAAACTATATTGAAAAAAGCTTATGCAATAAAGTATCAGCTTGGAATTGATATGGGTAGAGTACTTGCAAGAAAAACATTAGATATTCCAACAGGTGCATACATTATTGGTGGAAGAGCAGCACTTGCAGCAGATGCATTAAAAAGAGGAAAAGATAATGAAGTTTTTAAAGCAGCGATAGGAGATGCATGGACTGCTATTAAAAAAGGATTTGATCCTAGAAGACCAGAAGGAATTGTTAATCTTGTATTAGTAGGTTCTGGAATATATTTAAAGGGTTCATCTTTAGCTGCAAAGAGGCAGTGGAAAATAGATTTAAAAAATGGTAAGGTTCTAAAATCAAAAGGTACAACTATCAGATTAGAGAATGGTAAATATTTAACAAAGACAAAAGGAACTATGAAAGTAGGAAAGAAAACTTTTAAGTTTAAAGCATCAGAAATAACAGACAAAGGAATAAACACAGGGAAGTTTTCATCTAAGACAAAAGCTTCTTTTGAAATTAAACCTGGACAGTGGAAGAGTATTAAGTTATCTGCTAAAGGAATTAAGAAAACATCATTCAAGCACTTGAAGATGGGTAAGAAATTTAAAAGAACACAAGTAAGTACTTCTAAAGGAAAGGTAACTGGTAAAGGAGTAAAGACTAAATTCAAAACCACTACTATTGGAAAGAAAAGTATTACAGTATTAGAATCTAATAAAGCAATTAAAACAATTAAGTCTATTGTTAGTAAACTAAAAGTTGGTAAGTCAAAGACTACATTTAATCTTAAGCAGTTTCAAAAGCTACAGACTGTTAAAGGATTACGTTTCTATTTAAAGAAAACCATTACTAAACTTAAAACAGAACTAAGAGCAGGTAGCGTAAGTAGGAAGTATAGTAAAACACAAATTAAAAATATTAAATCTGGTATATCAGAAGCACAGAAATTATATTCAAGTCTTGCTAAGAGTAACAAAAAAGCACTAGGTCAGATGTTTAAAAGTAAAAAAGCAAGTGAATCTTTAACAAGAGGAAGAGGAGAAAGACAAATATTTACAGGTAGAGATACCAAAGCAGCTGATAACATTATGAAGAACTTAGAAAAGAAACTTAGTAGATTAAACGCAGCTAAGAAAAATATAAGAGGTTCTGCAAAAGCAAGAGCAACTATTAAGAACTTAGCAAAACCTTCAAGGGTTAGTTTAGAAACATTACTACCAGGAGCAGGAGTTATTTTAAAACCAATCGTTTATTCAATAGTTCCTTTCTTACCAAATTTATCTTATGCTTATATTCAAGGACAAAGTTCACCTAAAACAATTAGCAACGCATTGGCGTTAGATTCAGTGTTAGCAGATTCAGCTTCACAATCAATCGCAGATACAGGTTCTGTTCCATCAGTAACACCAGGCACAGTTCCAGGAGTAGATCCAGGTGTTGTTCCTAAGACATTACCAACACCAAGCATACCTGCTGCAACTAGGTTTATTAATAATATTTTTGTAGGAGTTCCAGATGTATTTATACCAGGTGGAATTATTCCTTTTATTCCTATACCACCAATAATAGGTGGAGGTACACCAGGTGCTAAAGGAACACAACGAGGTTTCAGATTCCCTCAAGGATTATTAGCAGACAAATTCTTTTATTCATCAGATTTATATTCAAGATTGTTCGGTGGAAGCGTATCACTTGCAGAAGGTAAGAAGTTATTAACACCTGGAAAAATATTCACAGGATTAGAAAGAAGAAAGGTAATAAGACGTAAATGAAATTTGCAAGAGATATAGAACCTGAACCCATAGATGATATGGAAGATTTAGATAATGAAGAACTTAATGATGACTTAGGTTTAGATGATGATAGTTTTCAAGATGACTTCATGGGAGATGGAGAAGGACTTTCTCCAATGGATAAGCATAAAGACTTGTTAAGAGATTTAACAAACTTTGATCCTTTCTTAAAAGAAAAGGTTAATGGGTGGCTAGGAATATACTGGAATGAAGAACAGGGTAAGTATGTAAGCAGTCCAGGAGTAACACCAATAATGAACAGTAACTGTGCAGCATGGTCAATTTCATTCTTGAAAAACTATGCAAGAGAAAATAATATTATTACTAATATAAGAAGCGAAGAATATAAAATGATTATGGCTGATGTAATTGAAGTTGTCTGGGTAAACATTGGTACAAGATCAGAAGAGTTCGGTATCAAAGAAGAAGGAGATATATTCAGAGTTTGTAATGAACTTGAACACGCAGCTTCACTTGTATTAATGGGAGCAGGAGATGGTAAGTATACTAAGTTCCTAGGTTCAACATATTCATATCATGGTAATCCTAACGAGGGTAATCAAAATAACAATCAACCTAATAATGGTTTAATACTTGATAAGCAACCAAGAATGTCTAAGTGGAAAGATATGCTTGGTCTTGGTCAAAAGAAACCAATACAAGGATTTAACGGATAAATAAAGGAGTGATAAAAAATGGTTAGTATTGTAGCGATAATGGTAACGTCATTTATCATAATGACAGTGGGTGGTGGATTAGGATACCTAATCTATCTTAAGACAAGACCAAAGAAAGAAACTTGGATTGCTAAAGTATATCAACTTGGTAAAGGCGTGAAGCCACCAGTAGAAAATGAGAAAGGAGAAATCATTTCAGATTTACGATTAAATGATTTGATTCCATATTCAAAAGATTTCATTGAAAAGATTGAAAAGGAACACGGAGTAATTGTTTATAGGTTACAGAAAATGAACCTTGCTGTTCCTGCAATCAAAAGTAGCGTAGTAGAGTTTTGGGGTAAAGACCAAAGCGAAGTTCATTGTTTATCTCATGATGGCGAGATTGCCTTGCTAGAAAAAGGTTACGATAACAAAACTGGAAAAGAAATATTTCATCCGATTGGACAGACTAAGATGAATATGATAACTTCTAATATTGCTATTAGAAAGGACAGGCTTACATCAACCAAAGATGTACTATCTGCAATAACCCCCTGGATTGTTGCAGGGATATGTATGTTAGCACTTGTATCAATATCATACTTTAGCATGAGTGGATTCGTTAAAGTTTCAGATAACCTTGAAGGTGCAGCAAAAATTAGTGCTGAAAACATCATTGAAGTTGAAAAGATTAGAACTGGTGTTACACCAGAACAACACAACCTTGCTATAAAGACAGATGCACCAACGATACCATTTGTTGATGGAAATTCATGAAACATAAAATGATTGTTTGGATTCTTGTATTAGTATTATTAGTTGGTAGTGCTAGTGCTACTTGTGTAGTAGTGTTTGATAAAGCAGCATATCAACCAGCAGAAACTATTATTGCAACAATGGTATGTGATAATAAAAATGAAGAAAATATAATCTATACTTTAACATGGACAAACACAACTGCTACACTGGAAACTGATAACGGAATTACACCTAATAAAAAGAAAATAGCATTTTTTGAAACTTTTGTTATTCCTTCTTCTTATGGTGGTTCTGATATAACTGCAACACTCACTGGTATTAACTTAGAAGGTTCTGATACAGCAAGTGTTACTGGAACAGCTGTAAACTTATTAATTATTAACAATGCAAGTTTTTCACCAGAAGCATATCTTGGTAGAGGTTTTGCTGTAGATTTTGAAGTGATGGATTACAATGGTAAGTATGTTGATAACGCACAATGTTCTGTATATTCAACAGATGTTTTTGATGCACCATTACAAGAATGTACAGCACTTAAAAATTCTGTATCTTTACACGGAAGGGCAATATGTTCAGGTCTTATTGATCCTAAAGCTTTAGAAGAAAATCTTAACTATCTTGCAAAGATAAGATGCAGTTGTGGTACAGGAGATAATAAATGTTTTGATGAAGATGGTGTAGACATAGAAAAGAAGTCAGGAGAAACAGCATATCCATTTTTGGTTACACCCTGGTTAAGTTCAGTTAATACTATTACAGATAAAACATCTTATACATTACAAGATGGTTTTGTAAATGTTTGTGTTAATGTAACTAATCTTGGAACAGAACGAATACCTTTAGATATAAATTATAAATTTAGATGTTCAGAAACAGGTTTTAATAATGCAACAGATAGAGATGTAGTTTCTTTTTTTAGAGAGTTCAGAGGAATATCTGCTAACACTACACAGAACCAATGTGCTTTATTACCAATAGTTAATATTAAACCTAATCAAAACAAAGTTGTTAAATGTTATGCAGCTACAGATATAGGTGTTATATCTGGAGATTTAGAAAAGTATCCTATAACATATCACACAACAAGTTCAGAATTTACAATAACTTCAAATAGTTCAGTTGAGGAGGTACAAAATAATATGATAGCTATAATAATAGGCATGATTGCTATTGCTTGTTTCTTTGGGTGGCTTGGATGGACACAAGACGGAATGGCTTTAAAGGTATTCAGTTACGGAGTATCACTTATAGAAATGGTTAATATTGCGATACTTAGTTATATGAGTACAGCAGGTAAAGATTATACACAGATACTTTATATAAATTCAGTTATATTAATCATCTTAGGTTTCCTTATAGGATTTATTGCTTTACTATTCCTTGCAATAAAACTAATTAATACAAACGATTCAGGGGAAGGAGAAACTCCTAAGTGGATGGACGAAGAGGAAGTTAAATGGTAAGAAACTCTCCAATGCGTGTGTCGCCAGAAATGAAAAAGTTAGTAAACTTTATTAGAGCAAAGTACATATTAGATGGTAAGACACCACCAAGTTGTACACGGATAACAAAAATGATAGCAAACAAAGTTAAAAAGGAGGATCTATTACGAAATGAATTTATTAGGTTCTAAGAAAGGACAGGTAGGAAATTACTTTGCTGTAATACTTTTCCTATTCTTATTTGGGTTCATGTCTATACTTGGTTATCTATTAATGAGTGAAATGATTAACGCTTATGAAACTGTTGATGTTTGGAATCCAGAAATGGCTGCTGCTGCTGATGGTTTCCTTAGAGCATTACAGGTTATAGATTATTTGATGGTAATTATATTAGTAGCTTTAATAATAGGAGTGGGAGTAACATCGTATAAGATTAATGCACCACCAATATATTTTGTTGTCAGTGTTATTATGTCAGCGTTCCTTGCAATAACAAGTTGGATATTTAATTATATATTTCAACAGTTGGTGTCGCCCACAATATTTAATGCTACCTTAGCTTACTTCCCAATAACAATATTGATATGTCAGAATTTCCATTGGATTGCGTTGGTAACGTTTACTGTAGGTTCAATAACTTTATATGCAAAGAAAGAAGAGGTTAACTTAGTACAACAATGAACAAGAAAATAATGTTGTGGATGATTGTATTTGTTTTATCTATTGGATTTGCACAAGGTGCATTAACTGATAACATTAGATATTATTATTCTATGGATGATAGTGATGTTTCTGGAACTACCTTAATAGACTCTGTAGGTATAGCTAACGCTACAGCAGATGCAGGTATTGGTTCAAGAGCCGGAATATTAGGAGAAAGCAGAGATGTAGAAATAAATGAAAAATTTGATATAACAGATTTAGCTTATGAAACAGGCGACGCATGGACAATAAACGTTTGGGTTTATACAGATATTTTCGCAGGAGGACATAACGCTATTTGTGGAACAGTATCAAGTACTGATTATATATCAAGAACTGCAACAAAAGTTCATATGTACCCAGGTGGAGGAGATTATAATTTCGTTGCAAATTCTGAACACGTGACAGGTTCATGGACTATGCTTACATTTGGAAGAGATGCTTCAAACAATTTATTTGCATACAGAAACGCAGCATTAGATATAGGTGCAGAATCAAACACAAACACTTACAACTTTGAAGTTTGTGGTTCTCATTATAACGGTGGAATAGATTTTGACGGGGCTTATGACGAGTTTGGGTTTTGGGATAGAATATTAACACAATCAGAATTAACAGAACTTTATAACAGTGGAGCAGGATTTAATCCTTATGCAACAGTACCACCACCAGACACAATAAATCTTACAGCACTTAATCCATTGAATGATGAAAGTTTTTTAACTAATAATATTAGTATTAACGCAACTGGTAACTTTAGTTATCCTTCATTAACTAATTGTAGCCTTTCAATAAATGGTACAACTAATCAGACAATTAATGGTTTTGCTTCTGGTACAGATGTATTAGTAGAATTTAATGTTTCTTTCCCTATTGAATCATCATCAAGAACTGCTAAGATAAGCTGTATAGATAATACAACCTCTGAAAATACAACTACTAATACATTTTATATTGATGCAGTATTTCCAATAATTGTTAATGACTTCCAAAACAATTCTATTTATTATAAAAGGAACATAGTAAATCAGTTTAACTTTACAGATGACCTTAGCATTTTCTCATGGAACGTTACATTAGATGGCGTACAACTTGCAGGAGATTCTGATGTAGAAGATAGTTTTGCACAGTACAATCTAAGCATTGATCCTGAAACACTAAGCGTAGGCTATCACAACTTAACAGTCAGAATGGCTGATGGACATACAGACGAAAAGTTAAAAGATAAAGGTGCTTACAATCCAGACACAGGATTAATATTCCATGATAGTATTAAGTATAAAATAGCTAAACCTTATGTAAAAAAGAATATAGAAATATATTCAAAAGAAGGTTCTTTGTTTGATACTTGGGATTTTATTGTAAGAGAGGATAGAATATCAGAAATATATAGACCTTACAATCCTAGATCAGAAGTTACTATTACAACTAAGTCAGATGAATATATTACAATCATGGGAGATAAAACCCCTAAAAGTAAATACTTAGGTTATTGGTTAATTATTGGTAATGAACATTGGAAAGATTTTGTTCCTGCAAATGAACCTAATGCTTACATTAAAAATATTAAAAGAATAAGTCCTTATGAAGTAGATGTTACTTTAGCAGGATTAGAACATCCAGAAGAAATAACGTTTGAATCAACTGGTGACTTGAACATAATAGAAGAACAATATATTTTCCATACAGTTAATGTTACAGAAAGTTATACAGAAGCTATTGTTGAAGGTGCAGCAACTAATCTTTATTTGAATATAACAGGATTTAATTCTTCTTATGCAACAAGAGTAGACTGGAATAATACTAATTATACATCTACAAGAACAGATGTAAATTCTACACTTATTGCTTTTAGCAATTCTATTACTCCATCTGGTTTTACTAATAGAGATACAGTTAATCATTTATGGTACTTTAATCTTGCAGGAACTTTTGAAAACACTTCAATTAAAACTCAAACGGTTTTTATTCCAGTGATAGAAAAGTGTAGTAATGATGCAACTAATTATACAATCTTAAATATCACATATTATGATGAAACTACATCAGACCAGATTAATGTTTCTAATGCTTACGATTTAAAGATCACAGATGGAACAAACAATTTCAATCAAATAAGTTCATTTATCAACCAAAACAACAGCCTATTTTGTACAAACTTACCACCTGCATTACCTTATTCATGGGATATGTACGGAAGTTTCTCTTTACAAAAAGATGGTTATGTTACAAGGATTATAGATATTGATGCAGGAACACCAACAGAACTAAGTAACAATCCATACACTAATCAATCTCTTTTCATGATAGCAGTTAACAAATCAACTACTATTACATACACTTGGCTTACTACAAACTTTTTACTTATTGATGGTACAATGAGAGTTTATAAATGTAACATTGATGGTACACAAGAGATAATAGAATCTGTTCCAATAATATCAGGAACATCTGTTGCTAATATAGAACTGCTTACATCTTCTTATGCTTATGATGTAATAATTGATGGAGTTGTTTATTCAAGTCCAACAGGATATGGTAAATGTCACATTGAAGCTAATTCAGCTATAACTTTTTATGTAGACATTGGAGAAGAAAACGTTGGCGAATATGTAGGATTAACAGGAATATCTTGTAACCTTGCAAAGTCTGGTGGTAATACAGTTACAATGTCATGGGGAACTAATCCAGAACTTGAAGGATATGTACAGGGTTGTATATCAGCATATAGAAATTCTATTCAAGGTGCAGTACAAACTTATTATAATTGTTCAGAAGATCCTAATTACGATTTAGTTGTTGGAATACCATTAAACGGATATACCTATACAATCAAAGGAGAACTAATACAGAACAGCAGTATATATAAATGTACAGATGAAGTTCAATTTGTTACTGTAACAAACTCTTATGAAATGTTCGGAATAACAGGACTTTTCGCAGCTTTATTATTCTTAATTGCTATGGTACTATTTTACGCAGGAGATGGAGAAATGCAACTTGCAGGACTTGCAGCAGGAATAATTGGAGTATACTTACTAGGAATAACAGGATTCAGTTGGCTTTGGTCAAGTGGAATACTAATGTTCTGCTTAGTTATAATATGGGTTGGGAGATATAACAGAAAATGAAAACATTAAGATACCCAATGGCTGCACTTGTATTGTTTGCAACATTAGCATTATTCTTTGTTGTAGCTTATGAAGGCGTAGAATCTGCTTATAATATTACACCAGGAGATTTAAAGTATTCAAACGAAACTGGTCAAACATTATCTATTGCTGAACAGTTTAAAGAAATGAATTTGGTGGAAGGAGTTAATGAAATCAATACTGTTATATTGGATGCAACAGCACCCACAGCTTCACAGTTCGATATTCTAGGAGCATTAGCTTCCGTAGGAATTGGAATCTTAAAACTTGTCACAGGAATAATTACAGCACCATTTTCAATAGCAAATATAATATTAACATACTATGCAGGAGAAGTTGGATCATGGATATTCGGTTTATTAATGATGATAACAGTACTAGTGTCCTTTATACTACTATCTGCATATCTAAGGAGTGATGTATAATGTCTGTAGGAATACAAAACGCAACCAATATTACAGTAGAAAATATTACACAAATGATTAATGTATCAAGTGTTCCAGAACTATTCATTAATGTTAACCATCAAATATACGGAGGGTGGTTCTTTTTCGTTGTACTATCAATACTCTTAGTAATCTTATTTGTTTCAGCTAATAAAGTTAAGGATCAGCCTTTAAACAACGCTTTATATAGTAGTGCAGTTGTGGCTGTATTAAGCCTTGTAGCAAGAGGAATAGAAATAAACAAAAGTGGTCTTGTACAAGGGTTGTTGACAGACCATCAGATGTGGATATTCCCAATAGTAACCATGCTCTTAGCAAGTTACATTTACGCAACAAAAGACTTATAACCGCCCCCAGACGATTTACTACACATGGAGGAGTTTACCCCTCCACTTTATTGTATTCTTGTATACATGTTGACTTATATTTATATACTATCATTATATACTAATTTCTAAAGTATCTATGGAGGTAGATTAATATGGAAGATAATTCAGGAGTAAAAAAAATGGGTGGTTACGCTATTGCAACAGTAGCTCTATCCGCAATTACATTAACTGGTCTTGCAGTAGTACAAGGTTACAAAGACACAGGAATCGTTGATAACACAACAGCAGAAGCGTTTATTGCAGGATTAGCAATTTTCGGAACATTCATGGTTGTTATCACACTAAGCCTAGTTGGAAAAATCATAATCGGAATTTTCAAAGGCGGTTACTAGGGTTAACACCTTAGTTTTTTTTCTTTTATATAAATTAGGAGAAAAATAAAATGGCTACAAAATATTACGTTCTGATAAAGAGGAAAGGTTCTAAAAATTACTTAGGTGCAATTCCATCTAAATCTGGTGTTTCTTTAGCTAAATTACGTTCAACTGTTTCTAAACAGATCAAGTCTGGTTTTTCATATAAGATAGTAACAAGTTCTGGATTAAAGAACTTACTTAAAAATTTAAAACCTAAAAGAACAGTAAAACGTAGAACAGTTAAGAAAAGAGTTGCTAGAAGAAAGGTTGCAAAGAAGCGTAGAACTATTAGAAGAACTAAGAAAAAGAGATAAA
>Ga0207997_1001905_pt1 | contig 10677 bp, 20 predicted proteins | sample AntAceMetag02UKN_FD_184777 | JGI IMG/M metagenome (GOLD analysis project Ga0207997, IMG submission 184777) | Saline lake microbial communities from Ace Lake, Antarctica - Antarctic Ace Lake Metagenome 02UKN (SPAdes) (version 2) | ecosystem: Environmental > Aquatic > Non-marine Saline and...
GCTGTATAATTGTAGGTGCCGCCATAAGTTCAACGCCGCCGATAAATATTAGCAATACTGAGATGATGAGGAGAAAAACGGTTAGTAATTTAATTATCATTTTGTTTTATTCCTTTCTGGTTGTTTATCTAACATCTTATCGTAAATTTCCCTATACGCCTTCTTGTACAACTCACAAAACGGTACGCCAAGTTTTGCCTCCAGGCACGCAATGCGCCAGGCCGCAGGATCTTTCAACCCCTGCTCGTATTGTGAGATTGTAGAGTGTGAAATATGGCCATATATGATCAACTCTTCTTGTGTCATTTTCTTTTTGGTTCGTAGTTTTTTTAATGCTGCCGCGAAATTCTTACCCATTGTATTGTCTCCTGGTTGTCGTAGTTTTGAATTTAAAAGGCGGTTTTTACGGATACCGCCAAACCTATGCTCGTTTACTTTCCTATCCTGTCCACTCCGTTCCACTCCCCTCCGCTCCGTTCCGTTCCTTTCCGGTCCACTGTATGGTGGTGCTCTTATACGGTGCACCAAACCTATGCTCGTTTACTTTCCGATCCATTCCAGTCCGATCCCTTCCGCTCCGTTCCCATCCAGTCCTCTGTATGGTGGTGCTCTTATACGGTGCACCAAACCTATGCTCGTTTACTTTCCTATCCCTTCCCCTCCGTTCCATTCCTGTCCTATCCGGTCCTCTGTATGGTGGTGCTCTTATACGGTGCACCAAACCTATGCTCGTTTACTTTCCTATCCATTCCACTCCCCTCCGCTCCGTTCCCTTCCCTTCCCTTACATGGTGGTGCTCTTATACGGCGCACCAAACCTATGCTCGTTTACTTTCCCGTCCCTTCCATTACCATCCACTCCACTCCTATCCTTTCCGTTCCGGTCCACTGTATGGTGGTGCGTTATACGGTGCACCAAACCTATACTCGTTTACTTTCCCGTCCGTTCCTTTCCGGTCCACTCCTCTCCGTTCCTTTCCCGTCCTCTGTATGGTGGTGCGTTATACGGTGCACCAAACCTATGCTCGTTTACTTTCCCTTCCCATCCTATCCGTTCCCCTCCACACCGATCCCCTCCGTTCCGCTCCTTTCCCCTTTCTATTTAAACGACTTAAAAGTATCGATTGCCATTCCCGGAGGTAACTCCGCATTATTCGTTCTTATCTTCTCGTTCAAAACATTCTGTGTTTTCTTCTTTGAAATATATGACACCAGAGAAGCGTAGGTACTCAATAAATTCCAGCTATTGCGATCTTCTTTATCCAGTCGAGAAAAGTCTATCTTCTGAACTTTCTTCTTTTCTCGTCTTATAGTTCGCTGGATTTTACGTGGTAGATTTTTACTCGCGCATAACGCCTCGGACGGATTCAATCGCTTAATACCGACATTTAAAATAGTTTCCCACCTTGCACCGTCTTCTATCAACACGGCGTTTCGTGCACTCCTTAAATACGAATACGCCTCTTTTTGCACATCCTCTTTAATATATTCATTCAAATCTTTATACGGCACAATATCGCCTTCCTTGTGCTCTCTCAGTTTCGCAATCAACATAGTTGTTTGTATTGATCTTTCAGGTATTGTAAATTTTTTATTCTCTTCCATCGTTATTCTGCCTTTATCCATGTCAAATTCTCCACTGTAAATCGTCCATAATACCCGCCATTCTGAGGACGAAATCTGCCAAGGCCATTAAACTGACCACATTGTCTTAAATGGTATTCAAAAACATCTTGTGTGATTGTCTCATCAAGAATTAAATATTTCGCATCTCCCTCCCACTCATGGATAACAGGAAAACATTTATTGACTCTTGATCCGCCTCCTTTTTGTCCGTTCGACGGCAAGAACAACCACTCATGATCCACGTCGTCAACATGAATAGGCAGCTCTAAAGGATCAACAACTAAAATTCCTGACAAAAAATGTTTAGTATATGTCGCTCGATTCTTGCCTGGAATTTTTTCGCTGAGATATTTTGCTGTGGATGCGATTGCATGTTTAAACATCATTGGTGGGATGAAAAGATGTCCTTTATTTTTCCCGGCCTTTACGACATGACAGCGTTCTTTCCATGTGCGTTTTTCAAAATCGGCGTGCGATTCTTTGGTGTCCTTTTCAACTTCAATGTGTTTGCTTGTGCTAAATGGCGAACCTGGAATTGACTTGAGACTTGCTGTTGCGATAATCATCGTTCTACTCTCCTTTGAAAATGGTAATTAAAAAGTTCTTCCTTACAAAAATAATAGCACTAAGATATACCACGCCTCGCTCAATGTCAACAACAATTCTGAAAATTAAACAATATTAACACGCCGACAACACGCCGACAACCTCCGACAACTACCGCACCAGCCGCCGCGAAATTGTCTATCATTTTATTTTAGCTCTCCTTTTTTCGTCTGACATTCTAAAGGTTTGCTATACAATCCTGGATACAAAACATAGTCAGGCAGCACCTTACCTTTCTTCCATTCAACAACAAACTGCTCAAGATTCAACCAGCAGTAGTCGCAGACCATTTCTTTGACGGAGATCTCAGGATCAAATATCATAGATTTGCGATACAACAACATCGCCACATTCGATCCATCTTCCATTGATAGTTTTCTTCCGCATACACTGCAATTGTTGTCGTGGCCGTTGATCACGTTTAAACCGAAACGTTTGTGTTCATACAATGGGATCTCGTGGAGTGGTGGTGGTGGATTGAAATTGTTAGGTTTCTTGTCGTTGTCCATAATCGGTTTTGACACAAAGTTATCAATCAATATTTTCCAGTGAGGCAACATTAATTTTGTCGATTCGTCAATAATAATAAATGGATCTCCTGATCCATTACAAGATGATATTGTTTGAATTTTACTTTCATTGAGATGTAATACAGATAAACACATTTCTTTTAAATTATGATTCAAATTATCGTATTCTGTTCTTGATGGTAATTTTATATCCCTAATTGTCGGCATATTGTCAGACCAAAAACCATAATCTTTATTTATAAAAGGATCACGATAACAATATAATATTTTAACACCAATTGTTGATAATAGTTTATTGAAAATAAAAGGTATTAATTCAATCGTGATGTCATGGTAATCTTTATCTACATGTGTTTTGCATTCCCACAAGAAAACAATAGGATTATTTTTATGTATAGCAATACCATCGGGTTTTGTTCTTATGTATAATGACGAAAAAGAAAATATACTTGATAGTCTATTTATCAAATCCTCCGTCATTATTTCATGATAGGTGTCAACGAACTCCATAAATCCTTTTTGATTTAAATAAGATTTAACATCGCATTCTAATGTGTTATGATTCTCGTTTGATGGATTTATTTGGTTTTGCATTTAATAATCCTTTCCTTCGCAATATTGACATTCATTTCGTCAATGTCACATCCCCATCCTTTACGATTCAATTCTTTTGCTGCAACCAAAGTAGTTCCACTGCCAAGAAAAGGATCAACAACTAAATCTCCTGGTTCGGTGAGTTTATCAATGTAGTATTTAGCCTCCGACGTGCCTTGTTGCCAATCATGGTCTTTTTTATCCGGCGGTTTTGATATATAATGATCTGCAATAAAAGTTTTGTTTAATCTCTTTTCTTTCACAAACCACACAATGGGTTTATATCCAACAAATACAAATTTGCCTGGTAGTCGAGCCTCATTACCTGAATGTTTAAGGCATAACATCCACCAGTATCTTAAGTGATCTTCCATGTCTGCAAGGATTTGTGGTAGCGCATAATGTCCAGCATACGCAAGAAGGCTGCCACCAGGTTTTAAAATGCGCGAGGCAACTTCTGCAACGTCACCATATAAAGGGATAGATTCTTTATCATATGGTGGATCGGTGAAAATGAGATCAACGGAGTTGTCTTTTATAGACTCTGTCGACTCTCTGAAATCACCGGTTTTTAATGTGAATTGATCGGGAGTTTTTATAGATTTAAACTTATTGCTTTTCTTCTTTCGTTCTTTTTCTTTCTCCTCCTCCTTTTCTTTCTTCTTAATTACCTGATATTCTTTATGAATAGATGTGTTGCTCTTGCCTTTACGCAGATTATCCTTTACTTCCTCACTGCCGGTTTCTTTTATCAATTTCACCTTTGCGATGGTGTCGTGCGATACTCCGGCGATCTTGGCAAGTTCTTTTTGGGTATCTATTGCCTTCACAGAATTCTGTGAAGGCGTTCCGCCGCGTTTCCCTGGCTGTGCAGTTTTTAAATTCTCCTTCCCCTTTGCCTTCCAAACCTCCTCTAGTTCAAGTGCAAGTTCTCCACGCTGATATGCAGAAATGTTGCGCCTTGAGAACTGATTCTTTACCACCCAAATCTTTGCATCGTTACGATCTTCGAATTCAACTTCAACCGTCTTGAATTCACATTTCAATTCTTGTGCAATTTGATACCGGTGGTGGCCGTCAATGAGAATGTTTTCAGACCCCCAAACAACAAGCGCATCTCGAATGCCTTCGGCTTCAATTGAAACTTTAAGACCGGCAAATTCTTCGGTTGTTAGTGGTTGGATTAGGTTTTGAAATTCTTTATCAATTTTTAATTTCATTCACATCTCCTCCTTTCGCTTCCCTGTCTAAATACTCCTCCAATGCCTTACGAACGTGCCACGCCACAGCAGCACCGGTCCTCTTTGACAGCATTCTCAGATCCTCTTTCATTTCTGAACTACAAGAAAAATTCAATAATTCACGTCTCATGTTTTTGCTCCTTATCATTAAACATGTTAAATAAAATAAAATAAAACCGTATTGTATATAGTAGGGCTGTGGTTGTCAACAATAAACCGCAGCATTAAACAATATTAATGTCCGACAATTACCGCACCAGCCACCGAAAACCACGAAAACCCTACAAATTTTCAATATATTTTAAAAGTATTTTTGTCTATTATTGCCGTTTTTTGCACGAAAACGCCGGTTTTGCAAATACTTTCAGTAAATACAAAAAAAGATATAATTATATCTTGATATATACCGATATTATGGTATACTTTAATTATGGAAACAACAAACACGGAAACACAAAACACTAACAAAGGAGAAAACAAAATGATCGGATCAGAAAAACAAATAGCATGGGCAGAACAAATCAGACAGAATATGACAAAATACGAGGTGTCGTTTAACGACATCGGGTACGCTATCAACGATCTGCCAGCGGAGGAAAAAACAAAAATCAGAAACCATTTGATTGCAGTCGGGCAACCGGCAGCCAAAAGATTAATTGAGGAGGCGCGGGAATTATTCAAAGCGGAGGCGTCTGCGAAATTTTGGATCGAGAATAGGCAGGAACTGGCATCGGGACTAGTTCTCAAATTTATTAGAATCAGCTAACCACTAAATAGGAGGAAACATGAAATTATTTTTGGAGGAGTTTACGTCGGGTTATACATCGGAGCAAATAGATAAATTTAATACCGAGTGGGAAGAGGTCGTTGAAAAACTAAAATTGGAGGAATATACGGAGGAATACGATTTTCAAGCAAAAGCGTTTTGCGACGAAATCGCAAGGCGTTGAATGGACTTTTGGTAACGAAATTCGTTTCGTTACCAAACATTTTAACCGTTACCAAATAGGAGACACAGATGACAAAACGAATTCAATCTAGTTACAAACATCGGATCAACCAATCTTTGGCAGGGATCAAACGGTGCGGGGGAATGCTTGATACATCTAATTTTAATTTGCGCGAACTGGAGGAATATTCTGACCATCTCTGGTTGGAACTTCACGGCAATCAATCCAGTTGTGAGCTGGAGCACGAGGAGTTTTAACCGTTAAACAACCGAAAAGATAAAAAGTTATATTTATATCTTGCGTAAATACTAAATCGGTGTAAAATACCACCAAAGAAAGGAGCAAAACAAATGAATAAAAAACCGAGCAAACACACCAAACAGTTCTTGTTTCGTGTCGATCCGGCACTTCACACTCGGATCAAAAAGGCAGCGGCGAACGTCGGCTGTAGTATGAGCGTGTTGGTGCGCAACGCGTTGAAAACAATTTTCAGCCAGAAGGAAAAATAAGAACCGAAAAACCAGAAATCAAATAAGGAACCACCACATGAATGCTAAAAACACTAAAGAAATTAAAGAGTTTATTGCCTATGCGTGCGCTGTAACGATCACAATAATTATAGCACTGTTGATATAGGATATAGCCATGTTTAAAATAACGCGCAACGCAAAAACCGGCAACCTCGATCCTCTCTCCGTACGCATCATGATCCTCCTCTCTCGTGACTGGACCATGAAACGCATTGCTAAACTCTACGACATAGAAACGGCCGACGTGTATCAAGTCGCCGACGTGACAAATATGACCGGCAAACGGCACACAAAACCATCCGGCGGTTTTTTGTTCTATTCGCCGGACGAATGGTACGCCCGCACCAAAGCAAAAACCACAGCAAAGGCAAAGAAAAAGTCAAAGTATCTCATTGACCGGAAATTGGAACAGCCTAAAGAAAAGTCCGAATCAAAAGTAATACGTGAGGACATAAGAAAAGTAATTGCCGCACGGCCGGACGGCATTACCTCCTCCGAGATCTCGTTGAAATTTAAACACCCGATTAAACGCGTGGCAAAACAATTATCCGCTCTGGCAACCACAGACGAAATATATCGAATGCCTGGCCGCCGACGTGTTAGCGAGCATGGCACTTGTTATATGTATGCGGCAAAAGAAAAGGCAAAAGTAAACAAGAAAGAAGAGGTGTTAACATGACGGTATTAATGTATGTATGTTTTTTTGTGGCTGGATTTTATGGTGGTATGGGCCTAATGGCCGCGCTGTTTGTGTCACGCGAACGGGATTGTGATCAAGAACATCAAGAGCATGGCCAGGACTGCGACCAGTAATGAGCATTACATATCCAATCACACAGCGATCAATAATCACGTTATCAACATTCGGATCACAGTGTGACGACGGCATTTATATTGTCGGCACAGGCTCCTCACTGGCAGATTTCGACTTTGACCGGCTAAAAGATAAATACACAATTGCGTTGAATGACGCGGTAAAACATGTTCCTCGGCCAGATATATTATTCCACGCCGACGGCATTCACGACAGATATAAAGACCTATATTTATCTGCATGGCCAACCGCCGTAGTCACACAACGCGTCAGTGTGTCCGCCTACCAGCGCCACAAAAAATGTTCATTCACAAAACAGCTCTACTATTATATCGAAACAGAAGAAATTCACTCCTCTACAAATTGCAATGCACAGCTCTACCGAGGCCGTCCAAACTCAAACGGTCACACTGTGGCCACACCGGCTATTCACCTGGCATGGAAACTCGGAGCGCGGCGCATTTTTCTCCTCGGCGTGGATTGCTACTGCAAAAATTCCGGCCAGGCAAAAGAAGAGTATTATCTCAATGGCAAGAATCCGAGTTCAACCATTCATAAATACAAGGAGGTCGCCACCTCTTCCGCCGGTGGCGGTGGTAATATCAACCATGAGCAAGAGCGACATTCTGCATGGATTAACGATATGGCAGTGCTGCGCAAATATTTTGACGAGATCGGTGCGTATCAAGACCCTTATCCTGGCAGCAATATTTTCAATCTATCGGCTGACTCCGGCATCACTGCATGGGAAAAAGTAAATGTTGATGAGGTGTTATAGGTGGCGAATAAAATTAAAAGATGTCAGCACTGCGGCGAAACGATAACGTCAATTCGGCGTAATTGTAAATACTGTGATCGTAGCTGTGCCAGTGCCGCCAGGAGGAAATACCACACCAACGAAGAACGACAGGCAGCGCAGAAACTGACTATGAAACGATGGCGGGAAAATAACCGAGCGCACACGTTGGCGTACAATATAGAATATAATAAGTGGAGGATTTCAAATTAATCAAATCAAAGGCAACAAAATAAATAGCATAGCAATTATTGGCAACGGACAATCTCTCCTCGATTCCGGCCTCGGCACAGCCATTGACGCATGTGATATAGTGATCCGGTTCTCCGCGTTTGAAATCAAAGGATACGAAAAAGACCTCGGCACGCGTACCGATATATGGTGGGGATACATGACACCGCATTTGCAACTCATTACGTTTAAACAGGTAATTTTTCCACACGTCGGCCTGATAGACATGGATGGGAAAAGAGCCAATATGAAAACAACATGTGCTCGTTTAAACGTACCATTTTTTCTCATGCCCGAAAGAATCAACTTGATTGCACACGAGGCGCTCGACCTCCTCCTCTACGACGAAACGGACAAACGAAAACCAACGAGTGGATTCTGTGCAATCATGCACTACATGGAGAATATCAATAACGCGAAAATTTACATTGCCGGTTTCGACGGTTACACCAGCGGTCACCATTATTACGCGCCCGGCCCGACACCGCGCAACGTCCACCGTAAACACCTGCCAGAAAGAGAAAAGGATATTATTGATCAATGGATAAAAGAAAAGAAGATTTTTCAACTGGAAGCAATGCCACTACCACAATAATAGCTGTGGTGCTGAAAACCGGCGGACCTTATAAATACGAACATGTGATCAGGATTTATGATCAGATCAAAAGAAATGTATCGCATTCTGATTATTCTTTTTTTTGCCTAACAGATGATGCAGGAGTACATTCAAAAGAATTTTCACACATTGTATTAACAAAGAATCTGCCCCGGCAATGGTCACAGATTGAATTGTTTCGGCCCGACATTTTCACTTCTGGCAGACAAGTTTTTTACCTTGACCTCGATACAACAATCGTCGGCGACATTACAGACATAGTCGCGTGGCGAGGATCGTTTTGTATACTCCGCGACCTTGCAAGAAAATTGCAACACCAGCCTGCCAGCGGGATAATGTCGTTCGATTCGCATGGTCGCAATATGGCCTGGAATCATTGGCAACTACACAAACACCAATTGATAGGTGACCTTGACGCCGGCGATGGTCGTGTGCATGGCATTTCAAAATTATTCTTTAATCCGTTGTATATTAAACATGGCCTGACTTTCTTCCAAGACGAATTTCCAAGCAAGATTGTCAGTTATAAAAAACATTGCGGTTCCACTAACGGAAAATTAAATCTGCCAGAAGGATCGAGAATCGTTTGTTATCACGGCATACCTAAACCGTGGGAAGTGGAGAGAGGAAAACAGGAAAACAAAACAATGGAGAATAGAGAATGAAACGAACGCCGTTAATTATTATCGGACTGCCGCGCTCCGGAACGTCAATGATTGCGGGTATTTTTGTTAATCATGGGTTCTGGCACGGCGCGTCATGCAAATTGCCAACACCGGAAGTTCATGCGCACCGTGGCGGATATTATGAAAACAAGACCGTGCAGCGGTTCATGAAATCAAAATGCGACATATTGCCAAATGACGGCGGTGTTAACGAGTGGTATCCCGACTTTAAAAAAGACATTGAAGAGCTAATTTTAAACGATGGATACATCGACGACGGTAAAACCCCGTGGCTGGTGAAATTCGGCGCGTCATTTTTCTGGCCGTGGCGTGTAGTTTATCCCAACGCCACAGTTGTTGTTGTACGTCGGCCTGTTGCGGCAATACGACAAGGCACGCCAGGACCCACACAGGCACGAGTTGACAGCCACATTCCAATCATGGACGAAGTGGAAAACTTGCTCGGAGGCATACGCGTGGACTACGACGCGATCATTGACGGCGACTACTCTCAAATTTACGCCGTGCTAAAAGTGGAGGATGTTGATTTTGATATTGACGCAATTAAAGAAATCGTTAAACCTGAGCTGAGGCATTTCAAAGCATGAAAATTGACATTTGTATTCAGGCCACACTGAGGCCGGGAATCTTAGAGCGCACCTTGGAATCATTTAATAAGAACCTTTTTGGCCGATGGAATCAAGATCACGATTACCGTTGCATTTGCAATATAGATTGTATTGGTGACGAGAATCGTTCACCCGACGACGTAGTAACAGTTCTACAGAAATTTTTCGGTAATAAAACTATTTGCATCATAAACGGAGTGCCGTGTTTCTCTCATGCTGTTATCGAAACGTGGAAACGAGTAGAATCAGAATTTTTCTTCAATCTCGAAGACGATTGGATATTAAACGAGAAAGTCGACATCGAGAAAATGATTAAGATAATGCAGAGCAACCCTATGATGGCCTCACTCAGATTACCGAAGGGACCGTGGAAGAAACATGCTTTTAGCCAAAACCCATCATTGATACGGACATCGTGGATGAAGATCATTATAGACAAAATACGTTTCCACGAATCGGTTGAAGTCCAACTATATAACATAAAATACATAAAAGACGACTGGCTCTTTGGTTTATATCCTGCATTCGCTGGCAGTCCTATAATAACAGACATCGGCCGCGAATGGAGAGACACACATAATTTTAAAAAAGGAAGGGTAAATTTCGCAACATGGACGAAACGAATAAAAAAATAGCTATCCTCACACAAGGAGGACATAAGGAAAATTGCACAAAAGAGCAACGCCTTATTTTTTCAGAACAGCCAGGAATAGACTTCTATAAACTCAATTGGAACAAAGATTTCAACGATCAACTATCGGATTATGTTTCTGATATCCCCGTTGGCTGGAGTGTTGGCCGCCAACTCCTTTATGAAATTGCAAGAGAAAAAAACGACTACGAATATTAT
>Ga0207997_1001906_pt1 | contig 10663 bp, 11 predicted proteins | sample AntAceMetag02UKN_FD_184777 | JGI IMG/M metagenome (GOLD analysis project Ga0207997, IMG submission 184777) | Saline lake microbial communities from Ace Lake, Antarctica - Antarctic Ace Lake Metagenome 02UKN (SPAdes) (version 2) | ecosystem: Environmental > Aquatic > Non-marine Saline and...
AAGAAAGAAGTAGGGATTTTGAGTTTAAAAATATTTGAAATATTTCTTAAGAAATATCCAGGAACTAAACGAGGTATCCAAACCGAACTTGATAACTTTGTGAAAAAGCACGAAGACTGGCGGCACATTTTGCCTACCTTAGAAAAATCAGTGGATATTCAAATTGAGATAGAGCGAAAGCTTAAACTTCAAAGACAATCGAATAAAAATATATTTGTTAAGCAATGGAAGAATTGCCAAACATGGCTCAATAATCGGTCATGGGAGGAATCGGTTGGCGTAAGTTTAACTACAAAAAAAGTAGTTATGTGTGCTTGCGGGAATGTGGCGGATGGTGGAATTTGCAACAATGTTCCGCATTGTGGAAACCCTAAATGCTTAGATAAGATAATGGGAAGGTGATATTATGAAATTTACTAAACACGCAAAGGAACGGCTTAAAGAAAGGTATAGTATGCAATATATTAAAAACATATTCAGATACTATCCAAAGTCAAAGGTGGAGTATGTTAAGAGGTTGACTTGCACAAGGAGTGTAGCAAAAGTCACCATAGAAAGGGTTGATCTTTTTTTTGTAGTAAACAGGAAAAAGAATTTAGTAATAACCGTATTGTTCGAGGCGGACAAATACGAGGCAGTTAAACAGGAATTAAAAGAAGAAGGAGGCAGTTATGACAAAGGAACAATTGCAAGAAGAATTAGCGGAAATGAGAATTAAAAACATTGTTTTAGAAAAAACAGCAAGGGAGTCGATAAAGAAACTAGAAATTTTCGATGGTGAATTGCGAAAGGATTTTATAAAAGCATTACTATTCGACGGTTTACCGCCCGCACTAGTTGAGCAAGTAGGGGTAAAAAGCTTTTCTTGGGCTGAGATATTCTTTAAGGTAGGAAAGCTGGTAGGAAATAGTAATTATGATAAAGCTGTAACAGAACTTGAAGACAATAAAAAGTTTATCGCTAAATTAAAAGAAGATGGAATGATAGATTAATATTAATAACTGGGCGCTCAAAGCGGGCGTGATAATGCGGGGTTAAAATCCCCGCCCTAGTTTAACTTTAATTTTGGAGGAAATTATGGCTGAATGTATAGGTTGTTTAGAGTTAGAAAGTAAATTAAATTGGGAACAAGGGCGAGTTATTGCTATAAAAATAGATAAAATTAAGGAAGTTAATAGATTAGAAAAAATTATTTATGATTTAAAGAACTTAAATGAGGTGCAATCGTGATTAAAAAAGTAAGAGAGATAGTATCTTTGACAGGCGGTTGGCATAAAGATATAGAGCAACTCAAGCAACAACTAGCTGAGGCACAGGCTGAGAATGTTAATTTAATAAAGCAGTTAGAATCACAAAGAGAGATACACGAAAAAGATATTGGTATGGCTAGAAATGAGCTTAAAAATCTAAATGAGGGGTATGATTTTATAGCTAATGTGGTACAAGTTGGAGTAAATACCATATCGGCTAATGAAGCTGAGATTGCATACCTGATTAGGCAGAGGGATAATTTCATTAAGGAAGCTACTAGGGAGAGATTGAAACTAGAAATGTTGTCAAATATTACTCCAATGATGGACAGTAAAAATATTATTAATCCTGATGATGTGGCTACAATAGCCAAAGATTTAAAGGGAATTATCGAAGCAACAAAAAAGGGGAATAGGTTATGAGTGAAACTAAAACAGTAGCAGAGGTGTTGGGGGCAAAAATATTAAATGGATATTGCGGTCAATGTAGCAGATGCATAGAAGAAGGATGTGATAGCGAAATAGATGTATATACTGTAAAGCAAGTCCTTAACCAGACACTTAAAGCCTCGGATATTTGCGTGGTTGATGTTGATTCGTTAGAAACTATACTTGCTAGAGGATTATATGTATGTGCAGACGGTCAAATATATGGAATAGAGGATTGTATCGAGGATTTAGTTAAAGCAAACTGCGTTAAATTTAAAGCAAAATAGCCTTCGGGCGGAAAGGTAGGGTGTTATGAAAGTAAGTAGCGGAAAATTAAGCCTAGAGCCTGCAAATAGAATGACTTATATTTATTATTGCACTGGTTGCGATAAAGAAAAAGAGATTAAGCACATGACTAAAGAGTGCGACACAGTAAAGTTTGAATGTAAGACTTGCGGGGCAGAATGTAGGAGATCATTGCAAGCAACTCCACACACTTTTTTGGAGTTGGGAGTAAATTACTAATCCCAATTTTTAAACAGTCTATCATGTATCCTGATGGCGTTAAAGTCTATGTAAATAAGCCACTCAGCAACGCCATACAGGGTGCAAACCTCTCGATACATATCAGAAGCCTCGCAAGGTGTCCAAAGTGTCTTAGAGCATACGTCAGGGCTCAATTTGCCCATGTTCTCACAAACGACATCATGTAGCAAGGCGGCGGGTCTTCTTAATCCGTCACGAACTAAAAAGCTCCTTCCGTTATATGGTTTTGCTCTCTTGCATACATGAAAGACCACTCCGTCAATTGTAATATCAAAATCAGCTTCAAGTATAAATTTTGCGTAACCTACCCGTTTCATCCTTGGAAACGGTAAGCTATTCATCTTTCTTGACATACAAATCTAGCTCCTCCCTGAATTGTGTAAAAGTTTTTTCAATTTGTTTCATCATAGAAATCTCGAATAAATTTAAGTGGTCTTTAAACTTCTCTATATTCTCTTTAGATATTTGCATAATTACCCCTTTATCCATTTTGCTATAAAAGCCATTAGTATCAACCCGCATATACTGTATAGTCCGTACATTCCTTTCCTTACAAAACTTATTGTTGTTGTGTTTTTAGCACAAGGTTTTAGAATTATCGCATCTTCTATTCTTATGAGTGATGCTTCTATATATTTCTGGCTTGTCTTTATGGCTGATATGTCCGCTATTACTTTCTCTTCATCTATCATGATGTCCTCCTATAGGTTTTTGAATACCAAAGTCTTGCTTCATGTAGTATTTTTCTCTCGTCCGCAGTTAGTGTTGCCTTAAATTTCCCGTAATCTTTTCTAGCTATAGCTCCAAGCGGTTTGCTTTTCGATATACTCTGTCTTCTTGATTTAGAAGTACCGCCACCTTCCCTATATTTTTTATAATATTTTTCAGCCGCTTCTGTATCCCCAAACTTTAATGCTTGCTTATAGTAATAAAGATTATTTGATTTCTCAGTAGGTAAAATGGTTGGTCTTTCGCTTCCGTGTTCCTTTTGGTAATCTATAGTTTTCTGCTTTATTATCCAATATGCTGACTCGCCAGGATCTACATCGTAAGCAATTATATTTGTAAGGTCTTTACCAATACCCCTAGTTGGCTTTCCCGCAAGATATCTATATATAATATCGAGAGAAAAAGTCTTAGACGCGTGTTCAACCCTATCCCTTACTGCTCTAGGATTGAATGGATCTGGGTATAAGCTTTGACCAAAAAGCATTTCACCTATAAGTTTTGGCTCTGGTCTTGCTCCAGCTATTAGTTTTTTTACTGGAGCTTTCACTGTGTCCATCAAATCTTCGCCAATAGTTTTTTCTCCACCAATAATATCTTGAATATCACCAATCCAATCTTCTTTACCGAACCATTCCAACGACTCTTTTAATGCTCCATTTAATGTCATATATATGGCTGAGCCATCCTCCCTTACTCCTAGAATTAAATGTCCTTTTCTTTTATACTCTTTACTAAGTGCATCTTCTTGATCTCCAAAAAATGTATTATTCCATGTGTAAATCATAGCATTAACTATATTTGCGAATATAGCAAGTTTCCCAGCCCTCCACCCCCATTTAGTAACTTTTCTTGCTGCCTTAAATCCGATAACTGATTTTGATATTTTCCTATTTTCTTTGGCTAGATTAGCTAAAAGTCTATAATACCTTGGAGAATTTATTTCTTGAAATGACCAAAATGGAATCAGTCTTTTTCGTATCCATTCTCCAGCTTGTGATAAATTTCCGTAATCACCTATTGCTTCCCTCGCTAATTTAGCTGCTCTCTCAGTTGGGTCACTTATCGCATCTACTTCCCATGATTTCGAAGCTCCATATGGATTTTTACCTTGAGCTATCTCGTGTTTAAAATGTCTAAATGCTGCAAAGCGCAAGATATTTTCTCTCCATGCAGTAAATGCTTTTACGTTTGTCCAATATTTTTCTATTAAATTAGGTTTATCACCAGTTAATATTTTAAAGAATCCAATTTTCGATATATCTGGTATTTCTTTTATTGTTAATCCAGAATCTATAGCTCCGTATTTAATTCCTTCTAAGATTTCCTTTGACGCACCTTTTCCTCTATGGTAAGGTGCTAAATCTTTAGAAGCTTTATATGCGTAAGTAATTATTTTAGGATTAACAGCTAGTGCGATATCAACATCGCCAGATAGGTTATTTAACTGATATTTCCATACTCTGAATGGATTAAGTAGTACCCATTGCTTCCAGGTATTTAATATTTGAGCTGACAGTTCTGCTGGATATGTTTCGTTCACAATCTCCCTTAATGAATCTAATGTTGTAGCTATATTTTCCGGTATAGCCCACTCAATGCTTTTTCCTATAGCTACCACCTTTTGCACATCATCTTCGGATAATTGTCTTTCTTTAGATAAAACCTGTTCTAATACCTTATCTGTAATTGTATTTGCTTGATAGAATGTTAGTCCTTCTTTTGGTTTCCATGTAACATATCCCTCTGGAAGCATATCATCCCACTCAACATAGTTTTCTCCTAGTTCTCTTTTTATGAATGATTTCCTAGTAGATATACCTTTAAGTATTGTTCTTGCGGCAATAGATGCTTCTGGAAATAATTCTTCCATCTTTGCGAGTTTGGATAATTGAGTAAATAAATCTTTATCGTTCAACTCTTCTAAATCAAAAGGTAAATCCTCTGCTAATTTTTTAAGTTTAGACATTCCAATAGCTATCTTCCGATTGAACGGAGCTAATATATCAAGCTCAGAAATTTCCTCGCTTATTTCAGCTAGATCGGAACCTTTTTCTTTAGCCGCAACCATCTCAGCTTTGATTCCTTTTAATTCCTTGAGTCTATTCCAGTTTTTTATTCCACCATGAATAGCTATCATGTTTTGATTCTTAGCGACTTCAGCTAGTCTTGGAGATACATCTGTCAAGGTTCTTAATCTCTTAATGGTTTTAGCTACTTCTATTTGGCTTACCGCTTGAGATATTACTTCAAACTCAGACTCTAAGTAGTTAGTGTTGTAGTCACTCATGCTACCAGCTCTTCTTCGTTGGAAGCCTTTCTTTCTTATTTTAACATCTTTAGCAGAAACACCAACTTTATTACCAATGCGATCCAATATTTGATGATGAAAGTAATCTTTGTTCTTAAGTAATTCTTCTGGCATTATACCATAATCTACTAATGCTTTTCTTAAAGAGTTCATAAAATCATTTCGTATCTTTATTGCATTTTGTATTTCTGGATTAAGCTTAACTATATCGTTGAATGTTTTATAGTCAGCCTCAACTTGCTCTACACTTTTATATCCGAAAGGTAACTCTTTATTATCATAAAGATTATTATCTATATCACGCTTCAAATCTTCAAGTATTATGTTCCTTGAGAATATATCAAACTTTTTTTTACCTAAGCCTCCAGTCACACCTTTTAATACTTCCGTTGCTGTAGCTTTTGATAGCGCTGATATGTTTTCATAGTTCCTAAGTATATCATTTACTTTCGCATCTAATGGATTTTTAGTATCAAGCTCAATAAACTTCCTAGTGAACGCATTTTTTATTTTAATCATTCCGCCTTTAATATCTTCTTTTTGTTCCTTTATTCCTTTTGCTGCATTTATACTCTTTTCAACTTCTGGATCAACACTTTCAGGCATAACTACATCGTCGTTTACTTTCTTTGCTGTGGTTTTTTTAGTAGATAATCCACCTGGCATAGAGAAGTCCTCTATGTATTCATCTGAACTCTGAGCTGTTTTAGCTACATCATCAAAGAAATCATTAACATCATCATAGTTATCTATATTTCTTGGCTCTCTGTATTTTCCGTACCTCTCTTCATATTCTCTAATATCTTCTTCATACCTTTTTCTATATTCAGATATCAATCCTTTTACAACTAATTCTTGTCTTGCACCAAGTCTTTTTCCTTCTCTATATTTTTCTAACGCAAACTCAACCTCATTTTTCGTAAGTTTCCCCTGAACAACTTCATGCCACCAACCAGCATATGTACTATGAGTTGCAGCGCTTCCAGTGATTTTCCTTTGACCTTCTTCTATCTCGATAGTAACATTTCGTGCTCCGTTCTTATATGTATCCATCTCGCCTAGCAGTCCATCAATAAGCCCAGCTTCTTCTGTTGTAGCTTTAGGATACTCTTTCTTTTTCTTTACTTTGGCTTTTAGTTTAGTTTTTGTCTTCTCTACTTTAGCAAGACTAGCTTTGTTTATTTTATTAAACTTATCATGCACCAACTGCTCTATATCTTTAAACTCCTTATTGGTCATACCAGTTTCTTTTTCTAATAATATAGCTATATCGTGAACCTCTGCTCTGGTTTTTGCTTCCTTTAGTTTTGCCTTATAATCTACTTTTGTTTCAGGTTTTGGCTCAGAAATTGGTTTCGTTACCATGTTTGCCTCGTTCCAGATGTCGGTTAGCTGTTGCTTGGTTTTGATGTCTTTTTCATTAAAAACTATAGTTACGTCTGATTTATCTATTATATTTGCATTTGCGTCAAAAGTGTTTTTCAGGATAACTCCATCCCTACTTTCATTCTTAGCTTGTAATATATATTGATTAAAAATTTCCTCATTCCATGATTTTCCTTCCATATCAATAATTAATGGATTTATTATATCCAGCATAACTTCTTTAGTTTCACCGCTTTTTTTCATTTCCCAATAAGTAGGATTAAGTTTTATTTGGTCATCATCTAATGTTCGCCATAAACTATCGGCTTCTTTTTTCTTATTATCTTGCTCTAGTTCTTTTATTTTTTTCCAAATATCTTCACCTTTTTTATTTAAAGCCTCTTCCGTTACTCTATAACTGTCCGCAGTTTTTTGACTTGATGTAAAAAATACACCTTTTTCTGCTGATTTTGCATTTGTTGTAGTTCCTCGTTTATCTATATCAAATTTATCAAAAGTCTCAGGCGTTCCATGAAAAACAATATCCTTACTAGCCACAAACTCCTCAGCACTCTTAAACTTCTTGGCTTCCTCGGATAGTGGTTGTATGGTAGGCGCTTCTTTCTTTACTGGCTGAGAAAATAAATCTCTCTCACCTTCTTTACCTTTTCCAAAACTCTGCACGCCATCTTCCGATATAAATTCAGCTTGTTTTGGTTGTTCAGTTTTAGGTGCTATTGGTTTCTTTTGCTCTTTACCAACTCTTGTTATCGCTTCTTTTTTAGCTTGTTGCTCAGTAAGTCCAGACTCTTTTAGTTGCTCTTCTTTTCTAGCGACAGATTTACCAACATCTTCCTTTGGCACTTCAAGTGATGGCTTTGCCTTACTTTCTTTTAATTTCGTTTCGTATTCCACTATCTCTTCATTTTGCCTTAATGTTTCTTTTTTGATATTATCAAGTTTCTTTTCTGCCTCTATTTTAAATTCTTCAGATCCTGGTTTTGTAGCTTTTTCTTTTGGCTTACTAGCTTCCTCTGTAATTGATCTGATGTATTCCCCAGTTGCTTGATCTAGTTTAGCAATGTCTGATGGTCTTGATTTATCAAGAGTACCCTCAAGAGTTCTTAGGTCTGCCAATTTTTCTGCTGGAGTTTTTGAGACAACAGCTGGTGTTTCCGTATCTATCTTAGTAGTTGTTTCTGGTATCATCCTTTGAGCCTCTGGAACAACTGGTATTGGGTTTAATGTAGGTTCAGATACTGGTCCTGACCTTAATTTGTTTACTGATCTTCTTGCTTTTCTTAATGTTTTTCTACTTATCTTTTCCCAACCACCTTTATTGGCTAATGCTTTTCTCATTAATCCATCAGCTATTTGCGCTGATTCTTGTGGTGATTTTCCAGACATCTCAAATTTATCAGTTAAATCTCTTTTAAGTGAATTAAATAAATCAATTTTTCTCATTCCAGTTGCTTTTGCTACAGCAGAAAGTCCTTTTCCAGCTGCCTCAAATCCAACATTAAATAAAAGAAAAAGACCAGCATCATCCCTTGCATTTGCTAACCTAGATCCATCTTCACCTGGATTTCTCGCTACTCCATATGTTCCTCCAGTAATTAATGATTCAGCCAATTTAGCTACGAACGGTCTAGCATACTTAGCTGAAGTTAAAAATTTAGTTCCTAGACCAACAACTCCTTGTATTAATTTTATAGGAGCAACCATCCCCATAAATTGACCAGCTATTTCTCCAGCCATTTTACTTTCTTCTGGTATATCTTTAAAGTAATCTATTTTTTCTAGCTGGCTTGTCGGATCAACATACCCCATAGTTAATCCTTTTATAGCACCAACACCTTCATATCCCAATGTTCCTATAGCTGTTTGAGCTAGTCCAGGTTTTGAAAAATCTCCAGTAGCACCACCCATCGCCCTTAGTTCTCCCTGCAAGTCAGCACCCTCTTGGGTTGGTACAATGTTTGGATCTTGTATTTGAGGTTCAAATCCTCCTTGCGTATTTAGTTCTGGTGGAAGATATCCCTCTTGAACTGGCTCTGTCATTGACGGCGCAAAATTGCGCTGCCGAATATCTGGTTGAACAACTTGGGCATAAAAATCCGTAGGTTCGCTAATTTGTGGTTCTGGTATTACTACCTCGTCCATAACAGATGGATATTGAGGTAACTTCTCAGCTATAATTGGAGCTAAAGTAAGATCATCGTTATGTGCATATTGTGGGAATTTCTCCCTAAACCTATCTAATATAACGCCCATTATTATACCTCTCTATACAAGTCTGGCACTTCTAGAATATCTCCGCTAAGTGGTCCAGATTTTTTAGTTTTTGGTTTTTTCTCTTCACTATCAAATAATCCAGTAAATGATTCTATTGCACTAGCTACCATACCTTTTTTCTTTTCTGGGTCACTCTCAGCTTCTATTGCTTTACGAACATCTCTTGGTATTTTTAAAGTATCAGCTGCTTTATCCCTTAATGCTCTATCAGAATCACTTGACCAATCACCTTGTTCAACGTTCATAAGTATTTGTGCTGCTTGATTTTCTGTCATAATTCCTTTTGATGCGCCAGATTGTGTTGATCCTTTAATATATTGCTTTGCTATATTAGCAACATCTTTCTTTGATTGTGGATCTACTTTCGACTGAAGCACTGTGCTAAGAATTTTAGTAGCTTGAACACCCTTTTCTTCAGCGGTTCCATCTCCAGTGAATATTTCGTGCATCATATTCAGTGCATCACCTACCATTTTCTTGCTTTCAGTTTCTTGACCCTGCTGAGCTTCGCCAATCTGTCCAGATAATTGTCCCAATCTCATTCTTGCAGACAACTTATTTAGATCACTCATAGTTCCGCCTCCAGATGGAGCATATGCCCTATCAGAAAGGTGGTCCACTTGTCCTTGATAAAAAGGAGTAGGCTTTCCACTAGCATCAATTTTCCTTGATGGAGCTAGCATCTCACTTATTTTCCCAAGGATATTCATTCCGCCTGGATTTGCACTTCCAGCTACTGGATTAGGTATCCCCCTAGCTACTGTCCCCATTCCCCCAGGTTGAACACCATCTGCAACTTGTGGTCTTTGTATCTTATCCATAATCCTTCTTGGTATTTCCATTTTTTTTCTCCTTTATTATGATACTACGTTAGCGTAAGGTAATGTATTTATTGGCGCATTATCATTCCTATACATATTTACACCAGTTTTAGCCGCAGCACCAACTGCTGGATTCCACATACTTAATAATGTTGGACCCCAATCCATTGCAAAATCTACTAGTTTTCCAGAGCTATTTCCTTGGCTATTCTTATCAGCTAATTCTCTATTATAGTCTAGTTGTTGTTGAGTTTGCCCAAGTCTAGTATCTCCTTGTTGTAATTGTCCTAGACTTCCCAGTAATTGACCAACATTAAAATCTTTAGCACCAGCCAATGAGTCTGCTTGTTGCTTACTTGACATTCCCATGTTTCCAAGATTCATACTAGTAGCAACATCGGTATTAATTCCACCCTCAAGCATGTTGATTATATTCATTAATTGTCCTTGATAATTACTATCTATATCATACGCCAATAATTGCCCTTTCTTACTAGCGTCAGCGCCGACCATAGCCATAGCCTCTGTTGGGTCCATGCCTTTTGACACCATGTTCTGAACAACTGAAGGTGTTGCAGCATTCGTAGCTTGCGTTGCATACTGTTCTGCGAAACTACCAAGTCTTTCTTCCATTGGTTTCGAATAATCAGAATAATAGCCAGCAAGTAACTCTTTTTTCTTAGCATTCTCGGCTGCCGCAACTGCATCTTCTGAGAAATTCCAAGATCCGTTATCGTATTTCCAAGTACCAACACCTGGTCTGGTAATATCCTTAAACGTTTCTCGTGGTCTTGACCTAAGTTCGCTTATGTATGAACTGAGTTCACCGCCAGCTGGTGTTGTAGGATTAGCGATTCTTAATATTGCATCTAATCCAGCCTGTCCTTGGTCCATAACTTGATTAACTTTGTAGTTAGGCA
>Ga0207997_1001908_pt1 | contig 10660 bp, 17 predicted proteins | sample AntAceMetag02UKN_FD_184777 | JGI IMG/M metagenome (GOLD analysis project Ga0207997, IMG submission 184777) | Saline lake microbial communities from Ace Lake, Antarctica - Antarctic Ace Lake Metagenome 02UKN (SPAdes) (version 2) | ecosystem: Environmental > Aquatic > Non-marine Saline and...
CTGGTCTCCGCGCTCCTGTGTAATATCCTGCCGGGATTTTATAGTGTGCCGTGGTGCTTTCTGTTTTTCTGGTGGTCAGATTGGTCATGATCCCCTCCCTGATCTCCTTGAGATTCTTGAGTAAAAGGTAATAATTGAGAATGGGTCCAATCTTCATTCCTGTGAACTGCTTGTTGAATTTCCATGAATGTTGGTAAATACTCCGATTTCAGTACGTCCATTGTACAATGATATCGAATTCGTTTCAACAAGGCTTCTGAAAAACCCATTAAGTACCAATCGGTAATATTTTCCATTGTAGCTACTAAGATAAGCCCGAATTTCTCATAAAATGAGCTATTAATATCGCGTATTAGATCGCTGAGGAATTTTGCGTTCCTTCCTTTGCCTCCCTCTATCTGATCGATACATAAAACAAGAGAATCATAATATTCTTGAATTTTTTTTATTAATAGTTTCATTGTTTCGGTTTTATCAAAAAGTGAATCCAAATGTGAATTTACATTAATTTTTTGCATATCAGACGCACTTAATTTGCGACCCATCAGCCAATTTAATGAAAGTTCATAATGATTACCTGTTCGGATATTGTGTATAGCTCTACTCAAATTTTGGGAATCAAAGACATATCTCCAATTTTCATATGAAATCGGGGTTTCTAGAGTGTCAGCTATTCGATCGAAGAAATCAGATTCTAAGACTCGTTTGAGAAATTCCCTATAAAATGCTGTAGAGGAAGGATCCTCCTCATCAATGATTATGGTAATAAATAAAATATCGGGATTTTTTTTAAATTCTTTTTGGATATATCTCGCTAACCAGGATTTGCCACTTCGCCAAGGACCATGAATTAAAATAGAGGAATTATAGCCATCATTAATTTCCTGAATATAATTTTCCATCTTGTCTTTGGTTATTACCAAATCGTCTCGGTTCCAAACGATATTTTCAAAAGGAGTGACCCCAAGGCTCTTGAGGAAAATATGGGTCTGAAGTATAACCTATTCTGTTAAACCAAGGAGTACTCATTTTCTCCAAGTTGAAATCAGGGAATTCCTGAGCTAGTGTTTGACACAAGACAGAGCAAACCCGCTTGTCAAAGTATTCCCTGTCACTCTCGAATTGGTACGCCCAACGAGGCCCGCCTTTGCCTGTCTTTTCTACTCCCCTGAGCAACCCCATATCCAGTAAACTATTCATGAAGTTGATAACCGAGGCTCGGCTGATACTCATTGCTTCGTTGATCTTGAGCCAGACCGCTTTGTTTTCTATCAGGTCGGGGTAGTCGGGTACGGCTTCAAGGGCTAACATTTGCCAATCAAAAAATACGGCTGAATCAGATTTTTTCCCTGCGTCATTCTGGTGTTCTAATTTTAGACTCAAACTGCTTTCACCGAACCAACTATCATCAAAAAATCATAAAAGGATTTGGATAAATTGTTAAAATTATTTGAGATTGTCACGCTCAAAACCCAGATCATTAAACAATTCCTCCATGAGGAGGATCATTATTTCATTGCTTTGATCTAGGTATTTTACTAAATCTCTCACTGGTCTCCGCGCTCCTGTGTAATATCCTGCCGGGATTTTATAGTGTGCCGTGGTGCTTTCTGTTTTTCTGGTGGTCAGATTGGTCATGATCCCCTCCCTGATCTCCTTGAGATTCTTGAGTAAAAGAATGATCTCCTCAAGCCTGTCCTGTTTACTCAAATTGTGACCTCTCCAAAGGTTATGATCTCGCCCCACTCGCCCTCGCTGGTCTCATATTTGTCCCGTTCTATCTTGAAGATTCTCTCTAGTTTATCCCATAGCTCAGGCATCCAACGACATTTCCCGTGACTGTGGACCTCGATATTGATTCCGCTTGAGTCGGGGATCACGTAGGTTACAAACCGATTCCTGACAGGTGTTGAGCAATAAAAACAAGGATAACCGGGACTCTGCTTTGTCAATCCATATCATCCCATTTAATACCGTGAATTGAAAGCAGTTGATAGATCAGGCTTTTCTCCTCTTTGTTAGGTTTGAACCGTCCATCTATCACCAATCGTATATTTCTTTTAACCTCATAGTAAACCTCCGGGTTTTCAGCGAGGCTTTTTTCAATTTGAGCCTCGTTCTTTTCGATTATTATTTCATCATTCATTTTTGTTTAGCTCCTTTCTCGTTTAGTTTCGAGGATTCTCTGACACTTTTCTTATATTTTCGATAACATGAAACGCATATCTCAATATCATCAGGGACCGGTCTCTGACAATCACAACACGGTCTCATTTGAATTCCTCAATTACTGTGATCAGATCACGGGATAAATCCTCTAAGCTACAAGTGACCCCATCCGCGTCATAGACATAGACCAATAAGCCCTTCTCAAATTTCTTGAAGTTGACTTTATTTACTCTCCTCCAATCTGCCCTTTCGGTGTGCGTCATATCATCCCAATTATGGGGGACGGTCAGGTGATCCAAGGTACACAGTCCCTTATCCGCGAGACCACGGAGAGAGACATATATTTCAGGGCGAGACATCAGACCTTTTCTAACCAATAGGCGAGGGTGGACCCGCCTCTCCTTTCTCAGGACTTTGAGAATCCTGACCTCGTTTAGACTGAGTTTGAATCCTGCCAATCTGAACAGGTCTTTCAATCTCTGATCATCGAATAAAACCTCGCTCATCGGCTTGACCTCCTCACATATTTCTCTCGCTCCTCCTTTGAGCCGTAGACCGCGAGGAAATTCACCTCCTCCTCTCTGACAATCGGACAGCCGAACCTCATATCGCAACCTAAACAGGCTGTGTCCTTTGTATGAAAACCCCTTTCGCATCTCATGAGTTGAGAGGGCGGGATTCCAACGATTAGAGGGAGACCATCAGCACCCGGAGGATATAATTTCTTCTGACCGTTGACGCTGAACATTTGCATATTTGTGAGGTGATCTAAGAGGTTCCCGCCTTTGCTGTCTTTTCCTCTCCCCAAAGCCTGTTCAATAAACTGTCTCTTGAGCTCATTGTCATAGGTCTTGAGTAATTCTTTGATCAGCATTTGTTTTGTTGAGAGAATTGCTTTGTGTTTGTCTAGCTCAAACTTTTTCGCATAGTCCAAGTCCATCTCAAGCATTTTCTCATGTACGGCTCTAATCGAGAGAGCTTCAAACCAATCAGAGGCGAGCATATTGTATTTGACACACTCATCTATCAGGTAGCCCAGAATAACGCCCTGTTTCATTCCTGACTGTTCAGCGATAGTCTCTAAAGTCTCCTTATCCTCTGCTCTCAACCTAACCGCGCTCATGGTGTCTCCTCCTTTGGTTTGACTTGATACCCTTTGGTGACTGTGAGTTGACCATGACCGGGATCACGCATCCATTTGACAACCATATCCCTGAGCTTGTCAGTGGGTTCCCCGTACCATCTATAAAATAACATGAACCGGGGAATTGTCCGAGGCTTCCCTTTTCTCGCTATCGTTGAAAGGACATCAAATTTAATGGGAGTCCTGTAAAAATTCAGAACTTTGATCAATTCGCGCTCTCTGTCGCGTTTAATCCCTTCGCTCATTTGCCCCTCCTCCTCTCACGCTCTGCCTCTGCCTGAGCTTTCGCCCGTCTATATTTTTTTAACTCGCGCTCCCAGACCCTTTCAAACTCTGATCCTGTCCGGTCACACCAAAGGTAAAAATCAGTCTCAAAGAGCAAATACAAACCTCCAATCATGGCTCCTCCTATCAGTCCCAACGAGACCTCCCCGGTTAGTTTAGGCATGACCAAGGCTAGGAATATTAAACAATAAGCCATGACCCGATTAAGGAAAACAATTCTTTCACTGGTCATTTAGATAACCGCCTCGAATCCTGTGTACTCGTCCAGACCGTCTTTGAACCATTCGGGGATTTGCTCTCTGTATTCTGCCCTGAATGTTTTTCTCAGGACTTTCTTGACGTTCAAATAATGAGCGAGGGCAGTATTCATGTCAAGCCATCCCACGTTGATTTTGATTGCTACCTCTGAGGGAACGCCCATGACATACAACCAAGTGAGAGATATTTTCCTCAGATCATGGAGGACTAACCGCCTTCCCACAATCTCCTCAGTGACATCTCCCCAAGTTGTACGGAACTTTGCCAAAGGGATTGAGGCGAGGTTGTCACCGATATTCATTTTCTCATATCGCTCCCAAAGCAAGTTTCGGACAATCTCAGGCATCCAGAATATATCCCATTTCTCAGACCTTTTCGCGAACACTTTAAACCTGTATTCCTCCGGGCTGACCATCGTGAGATAAGTCTTTGACTCATCTGATCCTTTCTTGATTCCGTAAAACTCGCGCTCGCCTTTCGCTGATCCTGTCCTCATCTGACTGACCAGTTTAAGCATAATGTCAAGCCTCACAGAATTTCCTAGCCTACAAACCATCTCCTCAATACATTCACTGAACAGAGCGGGGAAATTGCTTTGAGTGATTTCAGGGACATCTCTGATAGCGCGTGGGTGCTTTGCATCGCTCATGGTCAGGTGTGAGTCATTGACATCACCCCGCCCTAAATATCTGAATAAATATCTGATTTTTTTGAGTCGTGGTCGCATCCTGTCCTTATCGTCACCATAATCCAAAACAAAGCGCATCCCCAACTGATCTCCCATCTGAGAGTGTGAGTCAGCAACCTCAATCAGTGAGGGCTTTTTCCACTCGTCCCAGACCTTTGAACAGAAATTAAAGTAATATTTTGCTGTGCTTTTGTTTGAGAATTTAGTCTCTAGCCATCCCAGAAAACTATATCCCTTGACCCTGAAACATTCAGAGTCAAAGTCAGCCTCAACCGTCCCGATTGCCTTTTTCTTCATGTCCTCCTCTGTGATCTCCCCAGACTTGACCGCCTCTTTCATGATCCTGTTAATGGTTCTCGGTGAACACTGAGCCATCTTAGAAATTTGTGAATTTGTATATCTCCGGTTCCCTGTTGAGTCCGTCTGTTTAAGATTGCGAATAACAAGGTCACGGTTTACCTTTGGTCTCCCTGATTTGTGTTTGGTTGGCTCTGTGAACTTTGAGCTTTTGCCTAGAATTTCTTTATCCGTTCCCGGTTTATGTGCCAATTTAATTTCTCCTCCTATTTCTACTGATCATCATAGGATGCTCTGCTAAGCTCTGAGTGTGAGTTTTCTGCATACCCATTACGTGAACTTTGAAAGTCTCGCACAGATAAAATTCTGTGACTGAACAGTTCAAACATTTCCCTTTTAGTGGACACTGTTTTGTCATTTTGTCTTTCACATTCCCGGCTCTACTCTCGGACAAAACTATTTAACGATTGGGGGTGCGAAAATATATATATCTCTGCTCCATATTATAGACCCGTCCCAGTGTACTGAAACACGTTCCCAAACTGCTTTCATTCTTTCACGAGACCGGGGACAAATTCTAATAACAAAAAACCTAAAGGGGAATGAAGGGGAAAGTCCCCCGACCCCTGATATTTATGAGAATCAATGGAGTCCCATTTGGAACCCTGGTCTCTCATATCTAGGACAGTTTTGTATTAATCTCAGACCGGGGACGTTCTATCTGGAATAAAAAAAGGTGGATTTAGAGCCTCGACATGAGGAGACCAAGTTTTGAGAGCTTCTTGATCCCTGACCTGTTGAACGGCTCCCGGTAGAATATCCAACAGGACTCAACATTGCATGAGCTTGATTTAATGTCCGGGTGTTCATAGTTGACTCGACCCTCTAGGAATAGAACCGCCTGAGCTTTCTTAGCTGCTGTATGCCACCAAATTGCATTAACAGAGGCGGGACAGATGATCGCCCCTCTCGCTCCTCCCTCGACCTGATTTAATGTCCTCCTTATCCAGTGAATAGGTCTCAACCCGGTCTGCTTTGTGTAGGTTCGACCCCAAGGGAAATTGGCATAAAACGGAGACTCCCAAGGAGTGACAAAAGCGTTCTGAACCTCTGAGATATAATTGTCGAGTTTTCTATTCTCAGCGTTTGCGCATACGTCCTGTTCAAACTTCATGACCTCATTGACAGCCTCAAATCTCTCCCACGGTGTAGCCCAATCTGAGCGCGTCCCGGACCCTGCCCCTTTCGAGTTAGTCAAGTCCTCCTCCTCTTTTTGATATAGCTCTCACACTTTCCGGCTTTGATATTGGTATAAACTGGATTGCATTTGGTCACCTGCATTAAAACTTTAGAATAGATGTGAACGCTTTTCCTGATCCTGATTATTCTATAAAAAAGGGTTTTGAATATTTCAGGTGAGATATTGGTTATATGGGGCATACCTGGAATTTTTTTGAATCGTCTGAATTTGATTAACCTCTGTAATGATTTGAAGGTTCCAAAAGGAAATTCTCTCACGGCTCTCCTCAAAATATTTCTCGGTTGATTACTTTCAACGGGGAACATGATGTAACCAATTCCGTCTTTCCTCATTACCCGATAGATGTTCCTAACGCATTGTTTGACCGATTTGATTTTGAGGTGTTCTAGGAGCGCGGTGCATCTCAGTTTATGACTTACATTATCTCTGATTGGTAACTGTCCCGCGTCTGAGATAATGGGGTGACTCACATTACTTTGACCCTGTTTGAAATTCAAATCAATACCAATGACATCTTCTCCGGTCATGTTTGTATGAAGGTGATTATCCCAACCACATCCAATATCTAAACTCAAAACAATGACCCCTGACTCATCATATAATTTATGGTCCCGATACTCGCGAGGATCATAATCCCTCCTGAGAACAGGATCATCCATCCTCCCTCTAACTCAAAATAATCCCCGTCCTGTCCCTCTGCTAACCATTTCAAGTGACCCATGCTGTAAGGCATCATGATAACGGTTGTCTGCCAAATCAACTGAATGAATGATTCCATAAGAAGAATTTGACAGGTCCACGGATACAGATTATTGAGGATAAAAAAAATAGAGACTGAGGTGAACAGGACAGTCAAGGGAATCTCAATACTCTCCCTCTTTGCCCTTCTCAATTTCTACCCTCTTTGGGAAATTCTGTTTGAGGACACTGACCGCCTCCTCTCTCCCCAATCCATTCTTTGAGATCAGAAGCCTCTCAATCCTGTCTTTGATTTTCTGGGCTGAACTTGAGCCGAAATTCTCAGCCATGACTCCATAATAGAGGAGGAGTTTCATTGACTCATCTGAGAACACCCGCGTCCTCATGTCAAGATAATCAGAGTCTCTGTCTGTCTCTCGGTTGGTTGCCTTGAATAGATAGTGACCAGCCTGTTTGGTGGTCTCCTGATCCATCCTCTCTTTAGGTGCGCTCAAATCCATCCCTCCGGCAGAGTCACGCCCTGAGTAAACGCGACATAGACAGCGAACCCGATAAAGACCACTAGCGCGACAATAATCGCCCATGATGGTAATTCATCAAATTTCCCACTCGTTTTGAATTCCTTTGAGAGGGCTTTGTCTATTCCGTTGAACTTGTATACCGTGAATAATATCTGAGCCGTGTTGTCAGGGTCTTGAGGGACGCTAACCAAAATAGGCTCCTCTCTATCCTCAGTCGGGGCTAGGTAGATCATCCATCTCTCATTTTTGCAGTTGTTGAGCCATCGGTCAAGCCTGTTCATTGGCATCATCCAACCTGTTCCCACTGAGCCGGTATAATTCGTCCCGTTGTGATTGACCGAGACCTTATTCAATATGGTCTCCGTGACAATCATTTTCTCAGAGACCCCAGACCGGATAATGAAAACAAACTTGTTTTTCCTGATCCTCTTTTTCGGGAGCTTGATTTCTCGAATGTTTATTTCTCCGAGTCTGTCAACTGCCTTATCAATCTGTCCGAGAAGTCCTTTTCTTTGCTCCATTAAATCGCCCCTCCGCTTTGCCATAACGCCCATCCAACCGTGAGAGCTAGAATCAGGAAGATCATATACGCGGGATTGTCAGTGAATACCTTGAGGAAAGCAAACGGTGATCCTCCGCTCACTGGTGAGGCTTCAATCTGTGCGAGGAAATTCAGATCAATAAGATTATCCAGATAATCCCCGGACAGGTCCAGCATTTTTCCTTTCTTGTCTCCTGTGGTCAATGGTTCCCCGATTGGTGTCGGGTTCCCCTCGAAATAGATAAGGACCGGAACCCCGGTGTCCTCGTTGATTTTAACTAGATTAGCCGGGACCATGTAGACTCCCGCCTCGAATATGAAAAAATTTTGATTAGAGTCGCGACTGAAACGCTTGACGTTCCTATCTCGCATCAGTATGATTGCTTGTATTTTTCTTGCCAAATTGATCTATGCCTCTTTGCATCAATCCGTTCTCTATTGTGGTTTTGTGTTTCGGAATTCTCCGAGGAGTCAGGTGTTTCAGTTTTTTCTTTGCCATTATTTACTCATCTCTAGGAGGAATAAAATCACGTTCATGAGGATCACCGCGAAAGCTATCAACAGGCTTTCCCCGACCAGAAATACTCCCAGAATTAATCCCATGAGACTAGAAAAAACGGATAGCTCCAAACGCTCAGTAAAATTACTGAGTGCGAGGAGTCCCAACCAAAGGGAGGCGAGAAGCCAAACTATTTCATCCATTTATTAGCACCAAATATAATGCCAATAATCAGACTTAAAATACTTTGACCCCAGACCTGAGTCTCAACCGATCCCTCAACCCAAAGCCTTGCCTCTGTCACTGTCGGGGTAGTTGCTCCGTCCCCGGTCAGTCTAATCCTGTAATAGAATTCATCAGGATCAGAGGTGAATGTCTCAGTCAGATCAGAGCAACAATAATCACCTGTTACGGTGTGCCATCCCTCAACCCCGGACTCATCAACCCAAGTCACATTATCGTCTGAGAATTGAACCTCAACCGTGGTTCCTGTTGGTCTCTCTGACTTGATACAGAATGAATCCAGAGGGAGCGTGATTTCTGTCTCTGCCTCTATCGCATTACTGGTCACATTGCCCGTAGCTTCATATCCTCCCGTTGCCAAACTTGATGATAGGTTTCGTATTTCTCCTTTGGTGAATCTTGTACCTCTGTATTCCATCCCCAAAAGCATGTAAAGATCGTTGCAGTTTGAATGGTCTGCGTGTAATGTAAGGGAAATTGTTGAATCTTTTTGCAATGTATAACCTGAGTCGGTGTAAACACTTATTTCAATAAGTGTTCCGGTTTTAGTGAAATTTAGATAATAGGGTGTATCCACGAGCAAACCAATAGCCCCGGCGTAGTACGGTACTGAATTCATTAGCTCGAAAGGTCTTATCCCATAACCTGTATCTTGTTCATTAGGAGCATACAACTGTAATCCGTAGGCTTCAACGTTTCCCACGTCTATATCTTTGAAACTGTTATAACTCGTGCCAGTAACCCAACTTAGTATATTTATGAATAATGTTCCCACGTTTGTATTGTCTATGTCGGTAACATTCAATTCAAAGAATAATGAGCCTTCAAACTCCCCATCTGTTGAATAAAGGCAATTATTATCAACAAATGCTAATGAGCTTGAACGGCTTACCCCGCTCCATTTTAAAATCGTACCTGTTGGAGTTGTTAAAGAGCCTCCATACTGTTCAACCCATTCAACCTCGAAATCATCATAATCTGGGTCGATAGCCTCAACGCCATCTAACCTGATTGCGTCAGTGACATTCAAACTGTCGCTGATAAATTGATAATTTTCTGTGTCATTACAGTGATCAGTTGAGCCAAAATAGCCTTCAATCTGTACCTCTGCTGAAACTGTGAACGCCATCATTGAGGCGATCATCATTATTCCCATGAGCAATATTGCTCTGTTTTTTGTTTTGTGATCCATCTGTGATCACTCTTTCATGGAGTCTGAAAATATAACGGTTCTCTCACAACAAATGAAAATAACCTAAAGGAGATTTTAAAGTTTAGTGAGGTCTCTGATCGCAAAGACAGCCACGAGGATATTCAAAGCCGTTAATCCTCTCATCATCCAAGACAAAGAACTAGGAATGCCGGAATAGTCATAACCAAACACAGTAGCCCAATACCAATCCTTGAAATCATCAAAGGAATAGGTCTCAGTAGTTTTCAGAGTCGTTCCCACTGTGAGGAATATCCGTCCAGTGTCAAAGATGGCCTGAGTCACATTCGCATCAGGTGAGATCAGAGAAAACAGACCTACAATGTTATTATCTATTTTCATCCTTGACCAGTTTTGATTAAACTCCCATTCGTTCACAATTGTGGTATTCCAAATAGTTGTCCCGTCTACTCCCTCAATATTGTAGACTTGACCACTCTCAAGAAATTTGACCTCAACCTCTGTTCTAAAAAACCAGTTATCCAAGTAGTAGCCGACCCAATTTTGTTTCTGAAAAACAAAGCTGTCGAGAGTAAACGCGCCATCATCCCATGCGAACCGATATCGGGTTTTATTGGTCTCATAATAATGGTAACCATCGTTAAAGGTAATATTGTATTCCTCCGCGTCTGTGAAATAGATTCCAAACTCCGCGAGATCATCGCTAGGTAGTTTGGTGCGAGTTTGTACTGGTTCCGGCTCATCTGGGAATGCTGTTAAGGCATAAGAAAAAGATGTAAACAACATATTGAAAATGAGGAGGAAAATCATCATCTTTGAAAGTCCTGACTCCAATTTTATTTCCCCATGAATTTATCTCTGATCAGTGATGCGCCTATTATTGC
>Ga0207997_1001909_pt1 | contig 10649 bp, 18 predicted proteins | sample AntAceMetag02UKN_FD_184777 | JGI IMG/M metagenome (GOLD analysis project Ga0207997, IMG submission 184777) | Saline lake microbial communities from Ace Lake, Antarctica - Antarctic Ace Lake Metagenome 02UKN (SPAdes) (version 2) | ecosystem: Environmental > Aquatic > Non-marine Saline and...
CTAAAAACAATAGACGAGATGAAAATAGGAAATTGTAATTATTATGATTTTTCAGGAGTTTGTCTTTACTGTGAAAGAAATAAAACTATTGACGACATTAAAGCTGAAGCTGTGAAGTGGGTTAAGTATTTTAGTGATACTATTTCAACTAAACTACTTTATAAGTTCTTCAATCTCACAGAGGAGGATTTAGGGAAATGAAAAAAGCATTTATAGGAAAAGGATTTTCTGAAGAAGACAAAGTAAATCCAGAATTACTTTGTAACTTAAATAGTGCTTTCGAATTATCTGTAAGATTAGACCAAATAAAAAAAATTGTAGATATTATAGACAAGAGAATAAGTTATATTTACGATAATAGAACTAACTGTGATTTTTCTAGTGGACAAATAGAATCATTAAATAATCTGAAGGAGGAAATAGAAAATGAAACTAAAAACAATAGACGAGATATTTACTCAAGAAAGATTTGAAGAAGTCAATACAGGAATAATAGAGAGAGATTTAATCGACGAACTCAAAGCTGAGGCTGTGAAGGAGATTAAAATTCTAATGACAAATATGAAAACGCCTCAAGATTTATTGTGGGAAGAAACGACGGGGTATACAATGGAATATGTAAATAAAGAAGTAATAATTAATTACATCAAATGGAAATTCAATATCACAGAGGACGATTTGAAATGATAGTACCATTCACACAAAAATACACATATGAAGGAGACATAGAAGTAAAGTTTAGACATTTGCCAACCTCCAAAAAAGATATTTACGACAGACTAGAAAAGTGTTGGGAATCAAAATATGTAATTGATCCTGTAACCAAAGAAGTAATTAAAGCTGAATGTAGTTGCCCAGACTTTCAAATTAACAAGATGGGCGAATCCGATTGCAAGCATATTTTGGAATCAAAATACTTATTAAATTCTATTTTGGGTAATTACCCAAAAATAAAAACAAATTAAAATGCCCACTGGAATATATAAAAGAACACAAAAATATTGTGATATTATGAAAGATGCACTTAATAATCCAGTAACTAGAGAGAAAATGAGTATATCTCATACTGGGAAAAAATTATCAAAATCAACTAGAGAAAAAATAGGAAATGCGTTAAGAGGTAAACATCGCCCCAAGGAAGTTAAAGATAAAATAAGTGTAGCAAATGGTGGAAAAAATAATGGTATGTGGAAAGGAAATAATGCAAAATATTTCGCCATTCATATGTGGGTCAGAAAGCATTTTAAAAAATCAAGCGCTTGTGAAAATTGTGGCACTACCAATAAAAAACTTGAATGGTCAAATAAGGATCATAAATATTCTCGCAAAAGAGAAGATTGGCAATGTTTTTGTAGGTCATGCCATTATAAATTCGATAATAATAAATTGAGGTCAATATTATAATGGGGCAAGGTGATGTGGTAGAATTATTAAAAGATGGTAAGTGGAGAAATATTAAACAAATATCTAGTGAATTAGAAGTAGCAATTACAACAGCAAGCGAGACATTAAGAAGATTATTTAGGCATGGAGAAGTATTCAGAAAAACAATTAAAGTAAATAATGGATGGGTTTATTTTTATAAAGGAAAATGATCGGTTATAAGACTTGTCCCGAGTGGCTTAAAACAGCCTACAAGAAAGCAGTTAAATTCCAATGTGAATTTTGTCATAAGATATTTCCAGAAAATGAGCTAGAAATTCACCGCAACCAAAGGGAAACAAAAGGTGGAACATACAAACCTTCAAATGTACAAGTAGGGTGTGAAACTTGCCACAAACTAATTCATTCATGTGAACCAGGATGTCGATAGATTTAAATACATAGTTTATGTAGAAGTAACATGATCATAAAGGCATACTTATTGAGAGGTGATAAATTAGACTCATTTAATATTGACATTGACGACAATAATTATATCAAAGTTAAAAAGAAATTGATCCAAGTAAACAATCAAATCGTAAATCTATTGAAAAAATATCAAGAAGAAGGAAAGATCAAATCAATTTTCAGACCAAAGAACAAACAAATGAAGGATCACTTAAACGAATTAGTAGATGCTAAGAAGAATATCAAACTTTCTCTAAAGAAGATTAGAAACTTGTATTATTAATTACACTAACTATTTATAGAAAGATTTATTAAGTTGAATCAACCATATATAACATGCAATCGTACAAACTAAGACAAATCGTAAGCTCAAGTTCTTCTGTACGTAATCAAAATGTGTTCGGGATCACCATTCCAAATGAAGTGGCAATATTTTTTAAGGAGACATTTTTCAACATAGAAAAATCAGGAAACGCAATAGTATTAAGTTCAGGGTGTAATAACATTATAACAAAAGAGGAGATAAAGAGGTATGAATACGAAGACTGCAGAATCTAAATTAAAAATTTGTATATTGTCTGATAGCCCATTTATCTGTACCGGTTATAGCAATCAAGCAAAGTTATTAGCTAAATATCTAAAGGATCAAGGCCACGAAATACACTTCTGGGCCAATTCCTATCAAGGCCAAACAGTAGACTATTCTAAACTAGAAGACGGAACTGAATTCGATTATAAAATCTATGGCCAAAAGTCTCAATACTTTCAAGCTGAAATGTCAGACATGCTAAAGAAGATCAAGCCAGATATATTCTTAATTCTATTAGACACGTTTATGCTTTATCCTTGGTTTCTTAATGTGGATACTTCCCCTGCAAAAACAATGTTCTGGTTCCCATCAGACGGAGGAGGCGGAATGCCAGCTGGATGTGAAAACATATTAAAGAAGGTAGACGTACCAATTGCTATGGCTGAATTCGGACAAAACCAAGTAAGCGATTATCATCAAGTTAAAACAGAACACATCCCACATGGAACAGAACCAGATCGATACTATAAACTCCCTGAAAAGGAGATGATCGAACTACGAGCCAAAAACAATCTAACAGATAAATTCGTAGTAGGATGTGTAGCAAGAAACCAACCAAGAAAGATGCTAGATAGAATGCTAAAGTCATTTAGATTAGTGGCAAATCAGATACCAAGTGCAGTGTTATTTTTACATATGGACCCAACTGATCCGGCAGCACCTTGGGATATTAGATCAATGATAATGAAGTATAATCTAGAAAACAGAGTAATATTCAGTGGTATGTCAGCTATGAATGCATTTGACTGGGGCAAAATGAACGAGGTCTACAACTTAATGGATATATTCTTTTTATCAACATCAGGAGAAGGGTTTGGTATCCCAATTATAGAAGCCATGTCTTGCGAAGTGCCAGTGGTTGCAACCAGTTATACGTCTACTCACGAATTAGTAGAAAAAAATAATTCAGGAATAGGAGTTAAGTTAAGTGGTGTAGAATATTTTGATATGTCAGAATTCAATTCAAAAGAATTTGATAAACTAGTAGCAAACGGAACATTAACAGGAAGCTGGGCAGTAGAAAGAGGCCTAATGGATATTAACGATGCTGCCAAACAAATAGTCAAGTTATTTAATAATCCAAAGTTAAGAGAAGAATTAGGAAACAATGGTCGAAGTGCGGTCTTAAGCAAATATGATTTTAATAAATTTGTCGGACCAGCATTCGAAAAGCTAATGTTAAAATGAAATCAGTATATTTAGTGAACCCATCAGAACGAGGAATCTTAGAAAATGCAGGGGATAGAGTACCTTTAGGGCTATTAAGTATTGGCGCTCATGCAAAAAAACATGGCCTAGAGGTTAAAGTATTCGATTTAAATCATACTAGTGAACCAGATTTTATGAATCAAGTAGCAGAAGATAGACCAGATGCGATAGGAATATCAGTTTATACTAGCCCCATGTATTTAGAGTCAATGAGATTAGCTAAACAATTAAGAGGCAATCGATTAATAGCAGGAGGTTACCATGCTAGCGCACTACCAGGAACATTAGCCAAGTACTTTGATGCAGCAGTAATAGGCGAAGGAGAAAGTGGATTCTTAAGAGCATTAGAACAAGATGGAATAATCGATGGAACCACAGAAGACTTAACAAGATTAGAAAATCCAGATAGAAGTTTATTAGATATGTCCAAATATCAAATGGATACAGATGGACTTAGAACTGCCACTTTAGCAACAAGTAGAGGATGTCCATATAGTTGCTCATTTTGTTTTAATATTTCCAAACGAGTTAGAGCTACTCCTTTAGTTAAAGTATATGAACAAATCAGACAATCAAAAGAAGAAGGATTCGAAGCACTATATTTTACTGATGATGTCTTTACTATGGACCCGTCTAGAGCCACACAGATAGCCCGTGAGACCACTTTGCCATTTCGAGTAACAAGTAGAGTAGACTTGCTAAATAAAGAGATTCTAATCGATTTAAGAAAAAATGGTTGTGACTGGGTAAGCATGGGCATAGAGTCAGGAGATGACGAAATACTCAAATTATCCAACAAGCGAACTAATACCAAACAAGCATACGATGTAGTTAGAATGGCCAGTTCGGAAGGAATCAGTACAAAGGGTTTCTTTATTATTGGATTACCTGGCGAAACAGAAGAAAGTGCCAAGCGAACAATAGAATTCTCACAAAGCTTAAAACAAAATGGTTTAACCAAAGCAGACTTTTATTTTTTAACACCATTTCCAGGCACACCAATCTGGAACGATCCTAAGAAATTTGGAATAACAATAGATGATTTAGATTTCACTAATTATCTTCAAGCAGGCAAAAAAGCCAAATGTGTAATTAGTACTGAGCATTTAAAATCAAGTAGGATCGAACAATTAGTAGAGGAGGCAAAAAGTTTATGGCAAAAATAGTAGCCTGTATCATGGGACAAAATTGCGAGAAGTTTATAGGAATGTGTCTATCTAGTGTTAAAGATGCTGATGCTATAGTTTATTGTGATGGTGGATCTACTGATGGCACACATCAAAAAATAATAGATATTAATGATAAAGTTAATTTTATAGCAAATAAATACGATCAAGAAGATCCAAAAATGAATGGCAAACAAAGAAACTTTTATTTAGATTATTTACAAAAAAACTATTCAGATTATTGGGCACTATGTTTAGATGCAGATGAAGTAGTTGAAGACTTTACTAAAATTAAAGAATTCGTTGAACAAGCGCAGAACGGAGTATACTCTGTTAAGATGCGCCACCTAATTGGAGACTTGGCTCACGAGGATAACACGACCAACGAGCATTTTGTCTTGAATAGATTATTCCAGATTAGATATGCCAAAGAGTATCCACTAGTAGAACATCCAGTTTTACAACCAAGAGACAAGTCTCCAATCGGTGCAACCAAGTGTACGACCATATGGCACTTAGCTTATTGTCCTAATATGTGGGACATCAAAAAACGTTATGAATGTCATCTAAAGAAGTCAAACATGCACACTCCTGAATTCTTAGCCAATTGGTATAAGGATCATCTGTTCGGAACTTACCCAAAGAAACGATTCAATCCAGTAGAGTTGCCCAAAGTAATACTAGATGAATTCGGAATAGACAAAGACGAACTATACTTTGAAAATAGAGGCCTAGAAGTTAAGCATTGTATTATGGTTAATCAATGGAATAGATTTTTTGAGCCAAAGTCTATAACTGATGTTGGTTGTGGAAAGGGCCCATATCTATATTCTTGGGAATCTATGGTTCCTGGTGGAGTTTTGGCAGGATATGAAATAAGCAAATATGCAATTGATAATAAATTATGTGACACACACATTTTCAATGAGGACATAACTAAAATGACTACTAAGTATGCTGTTGGAGTTGACTTAGTAACCGCTATTGATATTTTAGAACATTTAGCTTACGACGATATTCATATTGCTATTAACAATTTAATTAACATGTCAGATGATGCAATTCTAATAAGTGTGCCCGTACTAGGAGACCCGAACCTCGACGCTGATCCTACACATATCATCAAAGAAACAAAGGAATGGTGGATAAAACAATTCACAGACAAGGGCCTAAAATTAATCGAAACCCCCGATCATTTCCTATTCAAAGATCAAATACTAATATTTGAACGAAACATTTAAATAGTTAAACTAACTACTATATAACATGACAACAAAAAAGAGGATGTACTTGCCGGAGCTACCAGAACTTATTGATCGTCTTTCTATTGTCACACTTAAATCTATCAAATTAGGATGTAAAAACCCAGAAAAGAAAAAAGTTTATGAACAAGAAGCTAGAGAAATAATGAACGACATTGACATTATGATGAGGGAAAAAAGTGTCAAAGACTACGGAAAACTAATCAGAGCAATCCAAATAGGAATGCTAACTAACGAAACAATCTGGCAAAACGAGACACTAGCAAGAGAAGGTGGAGAAAAACAAAATCATCTATTACCATTCACACACTCAGTAAACGGCATGAGAATGCGAGCTGGTAATAGTATAGTAGAACAACTAGGCGGAAGAAAAGATTTGAACCTAGATCGAGTCAATGATGAAATAAGCGAAAAAAGAGGTTACGATTGGAATGGCCTATTCGGTTAAATATTTGCAAAACTTTGAAAAAGAAGTGATAAAACAATGGGAAAAAGGAAAGACACTTGGCCCAATACATTTATCTGGAAGTGTAGGTGAAGTACAAGAAGAAAGTCTTATTAATATTTTTAAGAATGTCAAGCAAGGAGACTGGGTATTCTCTACACATAGAAGTCATTATCATGCACTATTAAAATCAAAAAATCCCAAATGGTTAATGAGAGAAATCATCCAAAAAGCTAACTCTTCGCATATTAACTCAAGAGAATATAAAATATTTACAAGTTCTATAGTAGGAGGAAACATCTCACCAGCTTTGGGAGTAGCACTTGCACTTAAAATGAAAAATAGTAAAGATAGAGTATGGTGTTTCGTAGGTGACATGGCATCCGAGATGGGTCAATTTATGGAGGCATACAAGTACGCAAACGGATTCGACTTACCAATTATATTTGTAATAGAAAATAACAACATAGGATGTGAAACCCCAACAAAACAAGTATGGGGCCAAAAAAACAAGTACTTCCCATCTAAGAATCTATTATGGTACTCATATAAAAGAATCTATCCTCATTGTGGAACAGGCAAATGGTTAAAATTCAAAAACTTTAAATCAACAGGTAACTACGATGCCTTCAAATAAAAAATACCAACAAAAAGTAGTCCAAGCAATGGAGAGACTAGGCAAACAAAACACTTTATTCTTAGGTCAAACGATTAAGTACGGTGGATCCCCAATGTTTAAATCATGCAGAAAGGTACCAAGAGACCAAATATTAGAGTTACCTGTATTTGAAAACACTCAAATGGGAATGAGTTTAGGCATCTCACTAGAAGGAATAATCCCTGTTTCGATTTATCCTAGAATAGACTTTCTTATCTGTGCAGTTGATCAGTTAGTAAACCATTTGGATAAAACAGAAGAAATGTCTAAAGGAGAATTTAAACCAGGAGTAATCATTCGAACTCAAATAGGAAACAAAAGTCCACTTTACCCAGGCGCCCAACACTGTCAAAACCATTATCAAGCATTAAAACATATGTGTAAACACATTAAAGTCATCAAGATAACTCACGAAAACCAAGTACTTAGATCATATAGTCTAGCACTTAAACGAGCAAAAAGTGGTAAATCTACAATCTTGATTGAAGTGCCAACAGGAGCGTTCACAGAATGATTACGACAGATCCAAAAAATAAAATAATTGAAGATTTTCTCAATAAAGAGACAGATATTGCATCTTTTGTAGAAGAAATGGCCCAGTCTGATTTCTTGGATAAAATGATATATGGCGGTAATCCATGGAATTATTTAGAAGAAACAAAATTAAATTTTTATTACCAAGGCAAAAATGATGAGGATCTAAAATGCGCGGAGTAATAATCAAAAAAGCCTTTGTTATAGCAGAAGACAGCCGAAGAAAGATTATTTCTATCCTAAATGGCCAAATCAATGTTAGGGATATTCACATATTGTTTATGAAGAAGGGCGACAAATCCCCACTAGGCAATCACAAACATTGGTACGCCGAAATTATGTATGTACTAAAAGGCACTTGTAAATACTGGTTAAAGAATAAAGAAGGAGAAACAATGGAGTGTGATCTAACAGAAGGGGACATCATGCTCAGAGCACCAGAAGTAGTCCACACATGTATATGTTCAGAGGATGCTATCCTAGTTGATGGTGCAAGTGAAGCTTGGGTAGACGAGTCTTGGAATCACGTAAGGGAGATATTAAAATGAAAATCATGATATTTGGTGCAGCGGGTTTTGTGGCATCACATTTAGTTGATAAGTGTTTGAAAGAAGGTGACGAAGTTGTTGGCACAATAAGATGGAATGAGGATTTAAGCCGTTTACACCCAGATATAGAAACTGAATATGTAGAAGCAACAGACTTAAGCTCTGTTATAAGAGCAATTAATAAGCATAGACCAGACGTATTATCGGTTTTATATGCACAATCGTGGGTCCCTTATTCTTTTGATAACCCTATTTATACTATGAATGTCAATGCAATTGGTACTTTGAATGTGTTAGAGGCAGTAAGAATCATAAACGAAGTAGATATTCAAGCTACGTATGATATTGGATATTCCCCAGATAAGTACAATCCATTAATTCACATTTGTTCTAGCTCAGAGTTTTATGGGAAGGTAGACAAAGACAACCAACCAATAACCGAACAACACCCTGCAAGCCCAATGAATCCTTATGGTGTTGGAAAAGTAGCAGGAGATCTAATGGCTCAACTATACGAAAAGTACTACGATCAAAGAATCTTAATCACTAGAATGTTTACGCATACGGGCCTAAGAAGAACAATGATGAGTGCTGAATGTTTCTATGCTAAACGAATAGCAGAACTAGAGAAATTACAAAAGAAAAATGGAAGTTATCCTTGTGACCCATATACAATTAAACTAGGAAACATGAAATCAATTAGAACTTGGAGAGATGTCCGAGATGCAGTAACAGACTATCATAAGCTATTTAATAAAGGCAAAACAGGAATCTATAATATAAGTGGAGACACAGTCAAAAGTATTCAGGAAGTATTAGATTATTTATTAAGTATAAGCGATTTAGATAAGTCAAAAATTAAGATGGAAGTAGATCCAAGTTTACTAAGAAAGGTGGATGTAGACTGCCAATACGCAAACACAGATAAATTCAAAGATCAAATAGATCAAACCAATGACTACACATTCGAACAATGTATGCAAGATTTGCTTGACTACTGGAGACAAAATGTTTAAAGATAAAAAAGTCTTAGTAACAGGAAGCGAAGGAATGATCGGCAAAGAATTGGTTAAATTATTAGAAGAACTAGGGGCAGAAATATATCATTTTGATTTAAATGGACCAACTCCTTTGGATGTGACAGATAAAAAAGCAGTAGAGGATACCTTTAAATTTTTTGAACCAGAGTACGTATTCCATTTATTCGGAATCAAAGGCAACCCCAAACGAACAAAAGAAAGACCAGTAGATTTTATGGGCCCAATGCTACAAGGCGACACAAACATGATTCTAGCATCTCAAGCAACAGGTGTTAAACGATTCCTTTATACAAGTAGTATTGCAGTAAAGAATCAAGAAACAGACAGATACCCTGCTTGGGCCAAGATGACAGGTGAAATACTAATAGATGCAATGAAGATTCAATACCCAGAAACAAAGTATTGTGTAGTAAGACCTGCAAACGTTTACGGAAAAGAGGATTTAAACAAAGACTTGATGGTAGTATCAAGCTTAATCAAGCAAGCTAAAACAGGCAAACTAGTCTTAGATATAGAAGGATCCAAACAAACAAGAGACATAATTCACGCAAAGGATGTAGCCAGAGGAATGATCAAGTGTATGGAAGAGATGCCAATTATCCCAGTGAATCTCTGTTCAGGAAAACCAACTCAAATTAAAGACATTGCTGAAGAAATAGCCAATCAGTTAGGAGTAAATATAGAATATGAAAATCTTAATCTGACTCTTGGTCCAAAAAGTAAAGTAATGGATAACCCATATATTCAACCAGAAATAGATTTAAAAGAAGGGATAAAATTATGCTTATCATAGGAATCCCAAAAAAAGGAGACGACGAATCCTTCAATGCGATGATAGATAGTCTGTTAAAATCTACTAATGCTTATGATGAAATAGTTGTAGCAACCCCAGAAGACGTAACAGACTTACTTTTAAATAATAATGCAAGAGTAATTCATTTGATTAAAAAAGACTTTAAATCTCCATTAGAGGCATACAATGCTTTATTTGAATATGCTAAAGAAAAGAAAGCTGATCTATTAATTACACAAACTGATGTAATCTTTCCTACTAAATATAAAGCCGATTGGTTAACAGAGATGATGACGCTCGCAAAGAATCCGATTTGTGGAGCAGTAACATGTTTAGGCGGATACAAGTATTCGGGACCTGACTATGTAGACGGATTCCCTTGGTTGGGCGGATGGTGTACTTATTTTCCTTATAGAACAATCAAACAAATTGGCGCATACGATGAATCATTCCCAAACGGATACGGAGTAGATATTGACCATTCATATGCAATACACAAAGCAGGCCTAAAGGTTTTTTTAACAGACTACTGGGTACATCACCACATGCAAAATGAAAGACTACACGATAATGAT
>Ga0207997_1001911_pt1 | contig 10646 bp, 12 predicted proteins | sample AntAceMetag02UKN_FD_184777 | JGI IMG/M metagenome (GOLD analysis project Ga0207997, IMG submission 184777) | Saline lake microbial communities from Ace Lake, Antarctica - Antarctic Ace Lake Metagenome 02UKN (SPAdes) (version 2) | ecosystem: Environmental > Aquatic > Non-marine Saline and...
ACTGCCCTGGGAAAGGATTTGATTGGAATAAAGTTATGTCCTATATGGTTAAGTAATAGTATGTAAATCCACACTATGCTTGGGGGCTATATTAACCCCCTCTCCCAAATCTGGCGTGGAAAAAAACTTTTTTTAATACTTTTTAAAGAACTTTTTAAAGACTTATTAAACACTTTATAAAAGCATTTTTGCGGTGTGTATCCCTGAGCCGAGCCTATTCTTAAACCCCTTAAATACTTCGAATAAATAGAATCTCTAAGCCGTTGATAATAAAGAGGTTATAGCTTAAAATGACAAGATGTTTTTTAAAATACTACCTAAAGAAAAATGAATCTCTAAGCCGTTGATAGTATTGAGCTTATGAACTCCCTATAATTATTATCTGTTATAATACCCCTAATATAGTATAATAAATATAGGTTCGGATTAATAACCCCCGAACTGAAAGGGAGTAGAGATGAAAAAAGTAACAGTAGCGGAGAAGGTAGCTGAGAAGGAAACTGTAGCTGTAAAAGTAGTTCAAATCAAAGCTAAAAAGCTTACTAGATTAGAACTGTTAGCTTTATCAACAAAAGAAGTCGCCGACCTTGACCCCTCAGTAAACTATCTCTCTAGGGTAGCTTCTAAGAGCCTCACAACCTTTTTAAATGAGAGAGGATATCCTAAGTCAAATTCATCTAAAAAGACTAGAATTATAGCTATGAGTATCAATAACGAACTTGAAAATAAGACCTTGAAGAGTATCTCTCTTAGTTTCCGACCTAATAGCCGCTCACATAAGCTTTTAGGGGTGTTAGGATATACAGTATCTAATATAGAGAAGAACTCAAAAAACAGAGTAGTAAACGGATTAATCACTAAGTCCGTAATTAAGCCGTCAATTAGTTCTAGAATTTAATTATCTTAAAATTGAGAGGGGAGAAATCCCCTCTCTTTTTTACATAGTAACTAAGGACATATATAAAGACTTTATAAAGTACTTACTAAACATCTTTTTAAAGCCTGTTTATAAAGAAGTTTCTAAAGAACTTCCTAAAACCTTTTAAAAAGACTTTAAATAGGGGGGGGGTTCTTAAACGCTTATTAAAAGCTTTTATAAAGTCTGTACTATACTGTACTCGCATAACTGAAAATACGATTTTTCAGAATCCATGATTTGCCCCCCGATTACTGATAGGGGCAGTAAATTACTGCCCTAGCAGCCTATTGCAACGCAATAGTAATGATGGAACTAAACCGTTCCATAAATCAAATCTCCCCCCACATAATCCTTCACTTAACCCTCTGGGTCAGTTCAAAAAAATACCCACCGCAAGGCGAACTGCGTTCGTCTGCGGGGATATGAGACCCACGGTGTTAAGCTAAAACATCAATCTTGATGTGTTATGTCTATAATATCACTTAACACATCATATTTGATTACTTACCCTGATGATGTAAGTGTATAATAAAAACCAAGTTTAACCAGAATTTACTTGACAAATTCATTAATTTGTGTATATATATAAGTAGAGACTTATAAAAAGGTTTTACAAAGTATTTAAAAAGAATATTGAAAAAAACTAAATTATCTGTATTAGAACAGAAGTTGTTTAAAAAGTTTAGCAACCTTTCGCAATTTAAAGACTTATCTGAGAAAGAAATTTTAGGCTTAGTAGAAGCAAAGATTGATTCTATGAAGAAACCTAAGATTAAAGATAAGGATTTAGCGGTAGCTGATTTGTTCTCTGATAAAGCAGAACAGAAAGCAGCTAACAGTCTTTTACACAAATACTTAGACCAGTTCTCAATCGAGAACATTTCTGATAAAAACACACTTTCACAGCTAATATACTTAGAAGTTTTTAACAAAAGGCTTCAAGAAATACTAAATAGGATAGAAGATGAGAAAGATGTTCCGTCTTTGAAGCTAGTTGATAGCTTACATAAGAATTTAACACAAATCACAGCATTAAAGGGGAGTTTGGGGTTAAATAATAAAAGTGAAACAAAAACAGATTCTTGGACAGCTTTGGAGACTTTAAAGAAAAAATTTAAAGTTTGGAGAAATGATAACCAAGCTTCAAGGACAATGATTTGTCCACATTGTGGCAAAATGACGCTTTTAAAAATCAGAACGGAAGGATGGGAGGCTCAAAAACACCCTTATTTTAAGGACAGAGTTCTTGGAAATACCGAATTAATCAAGATTTATAAGCAAGGAAGGCTCGGAAAGGGCGAATTAGCCGATATTTTAGAGTGTTCTACGGATTACATAGATTGGCTAGTAGAAAAGTGGAAACAGATACCAGCAGACAAGAATGAGGGAACAATTCAAGTAATTATACAAGGAGACGAGAAATGATTAAAGGATTTATAAAATTCGTAATTGTAGCAGGTTTGGTAGTCGGCGCAGTTTTTGCATTAAAAGCCATCTTTGGTGTAGATGCACCAATAGTGGTACAATAATATGAAAATTCGGTTTTCAGTCAATATAATTAGTTCAGAGAGTGGGAAAGTCTGGTCTAATCTGCGGGTCTTGGACATCCGAGACGGTGGTTCGAATCCATCCTCTCTGACCAAAGAAATAATATGATAGAAACAATCAAAGAAGACGAATTAGAGTTTATGGAGGATTTTTATAATCCAGTATCCATGATAGAATGTTTATTCGGTGACTTTGATAATTTAGGAAGATTTGATGAAGATGAATTTGGAAATGTTAGGAACGGTCAATTACCTTTATTAAGCTATGAGTATTTAATAGACACCGAAGACCCCAAACTTAACGAAGACGATAATTTCAAACTAAAAGAAGGTGCAGGAACGCTTTATTGTGTAGGGGCAAGAAAATTCGGAAAGACTTTAGTCATTGAGAAGTTAGATATCTTGATATCTATTTTACTTAGTGATGGGGAATGGGCAGGTTTAGCTTCGCTGGATGCAGTTCATGTTAGGGGTGTGATGGAAGATATAATTAGAGCAATAGATAGGCACAGTTTTTATAAAATATTTGGAGTTAAAACAAATAAAAGTCCGAATTACAGAATCAGTTCTAAGAATGGATATCTTTTGGAAAGTGTAAATATGAATTTGTTTAGTAGAAGTCCTGGTGACCAGTTCTTCGGTAAACATTTTAATAAATTATATATTGAAGAGTGTTCATTTGAGACTGAAACCGTTTACAAGAAAAGATTAGATGCTACTGCGGAAGATGGTTGTATAGTTAGAGCAGCTGGAATGACTAACTTTACTAGATATAGTCCGATGGGAGAAATATTTAATGATTTAGACAGAAAGAGTTGGATATGCAATTTACCTCAATATATAAATCCTAAATGGGACGAAAAAAAGAAAGAGGGAGCTTTAAAAGAACACGGTGGAGAGAATACAATGTCTTACCGAATGTTTGTTAAGGGAGAAGTTCTACAAGATGGTGTTGGTGAGTTTGATATGGAGAAAGTAAAGGAAAATTATGATGAAGATAGGATGGTAAAAACTTTTGAAATAAATAAAACTAACTTTGGCATATTTAAGAATATTCTTATACTTGATAAACCTAAACAAACAGAAAGAGTTTGGATTTCTAGTGATATAGGGGAATCTGCTCCTACAGAGATTATAATAAATTTTGAATTTGATGGTAAACTTCATTATGAGTATAAAATCACAGTTCTTAATTTAACAGATAAACAGCAATTTGAGATATTTTCATACATAACCGACCTATTAGAGCCTAATTTCTTAGGTTTAGATTGTACTGAAGGTACAGGAAGAGCTATTTTTAGGAGATTAGAAGAAAAATATGGTAGAGACTTCTTAGTTTGGGTTTCTTTTAATGCAAAGCTTGTTGTTGGGTTTGATAAAGATAATGAAGGAAATATTATTTTTAAGAACGGAAAACCTGTAGAAACAGAGGAATATGTTAGTGAATGGAGTGTAAAAATCTTAAAAGAGATGTTATATGAAGGAAAATTCGTTTTACCTATAGATTATCAGTTTCACAAACAGCTAAACTCTGTTATTTCAACTTTATCAGGAACAAGACGAATTTATGCTTGTGCTAGTACGGAAGACCATTTATTTTGTGCTTTTAAAGTATTGGCAATATCTTTTTGGACTAATGAATTTAATACTAATAAATATTTACAAACTAAAAAGTTTTCAAAGGTCGGCGTTTGAAAATGATTACTAAAGAAAAAAATTGAAAGATATTAATAAATTAAAAGAAAACTTAATAATTTTTAATAAAAAGGTAAGAGTGTGATATGGCATTAGATAAAGCAGGTTTGAATCCTCTTTTAAGTTGGATGTGGCAATTATTATCAATGTTCTCAGGGGAAGAGATTAAAGTACCTAGTGATTTTCACGATTCTGTTTTTGGAGTAAATGAAGTTCTCTTAAGTGATACTTCAGGTATAGTTAATACTATGTTAGATTTTTCTATAAATGCAGCTTTGGTAGATTATAGTATTGAAACCGATAGAAAATCTTTTACTACATTATTGAATGAATGGTTAGGAGATATTAACTCTGATTTAATAGGAAGAGTTCCTACAGGAATAACCGCATTAGCTAGAGAGTATTTTAGAGAGAGATGGAAAAGAAGTTCTTTAATAGTTTTAAGAACAGAATGGAATGTAGTAGATGGAATTAATTTACCTACTAAGATGTGGTTTGTTAATGGAGCTAATGTTTATGTTGAAGATAAGAATAAAGATGTTAGAACTATAGGGAAAGAGAAGTATTTCTTAAAGGTTGGAAATAAAGAAGCTGATAAGAAACCTATTCCTTCTAGTAAAAATGAACTTATATTTGTTCAAAAACCTTTTGATAGTTGGGATAGATTATACTCTACTCCTTATGTTATTCAAAGAGGTTTATATAAAAATCTTTCCTTACTTAATTTAATGAACAGTAAGGGAGAAAAAATTATAGGAAAAGCTATAGAATATTTATTTGCTACTAAAAAGGGAACTGAGGGGATGGCTTTATCAGGTAATTCTAACTTTATTTATAGTGAAGATGATTTAACAGCACTAAAAGATAGTTTTTCTACTTTTAGAGAGAATAGTAAATCTACAGCAGGAACTCCTGCTTATTTTACAAACTTTGATACTGAGATGGAACATTTGATTCCAGATTATAGTAAAGCATTAAATCAAGCTTTGTATGCACCTTTAGAGAGGAGATTACTTGCAGGATTAGGTTTAATAGAGATTGTAGAGGGTATTTCTTCTACAAGAAAGGAAGGGATATTAAATCCTAAACCTTTCGTAGCTGAAATCAAATCAGGTGTTGATGATTTTATGATTTTATTAACTGATTTAGTTAAGACTATAAGGATTCAGAATAAAGGAAATAGGAGATGTTCAGCTAAGAAAATAGAAGTAACATCTTCTCCTATTGATGATTTCCTTGATGATTCTATTAAAACTCATTTGAGAAGTATGTATGATAGAGGAGTTTTATCTAAACAAACTTATCTTGAAGTTGTAGGTGGAGAGTTTGCTAGCTTTAAAACTGAAGTTGCTAGAAGAGAGAAAGAAGAGAAAGATGGCGTTGATGAGATTATGTCTCCTCAACCTATACAATATATAGAGGAAGTTGAAGAGGTTGATGATACAGAAAAACTAGATATAGATAAAATAGATAACGAAGTTCCAGAAGATAGGAATACTACAGAAAAAGTAAATTTTAATGGAAACAAAACAAAAAATTTATCCTCTAAAGAAAAGAAGAAAAAAAATAAAAAGGATTAGGATATGGCAAAGAAAACTATAGAAACTGAAAATCAAGTAAGAATATACTTTGAAGATTTAAGTATAAATGCAAATTATCAGCTACTAGAGTGGGGAAAAGATAATGACGAACTATTGGAACTTGCTAAAAAGAAAGAGATAGAAGTTCCTTCACAAGATTTATCATTTTTCAAATGTATTTATGGAATGGTAGATGAAGAAAACAAAAATAAATGCACACTCCCTAAAGGAGAAGTTAAAAAAGCACTAAAAAGTTTAAATGGAAAGGCTATTGATAAAGACCATTTAAGAAAAGTGACTATTGGTCATTGGTTAAGTGCAGAATTAGCTGGAACTGATATAATAGCTTATGGTTGTTTTTGGAAAGCAAATTTCCCAGAAGATTACGAAACAATTCAAGAGAAAATGAAAGAAGGAAAGATGAAGGTTTCTTTTGAAGCTCGTGGTGATAGGGTATTTAATGAAGAGGGTGGATATAAGTTAATTAATATTCATTTTTGCGGAGGTGCTTTGTTATTCGATACTAACCCTGCATTCCCTGATGCAGAAGTTATTGATTTTGCTTCAGTTAGAGAAAACGGAGTTTTAGAATTTGCAAAAATTATGGAAGAAGGAGCTTATAGCTGTGAGTGTATTGTATGCGGTCATAAGCAAGAAAGTGAAGCACATTGTAAAGACATAAGTTGTTCTGAATGTGGTGGAACTATGAGAAGAGAAGACAGACCTGGAATTGGTCAGCCTACATCTTCTAATTCGGAGGAATTAAAAATGGAAGAATCAAAGTTTAATTTTATTCCCGAAGATTGTATGGTAATAGATAAATTTTTATATGAAACAGCTTGTCCTTCCTGTGAAGCAAAAGGAATGTATGAAGTTTCTGATATTAATTTTGAAAAATCTACAGCAAAAGCAAGTTGTATTAAATGTGGTGCTAAATATACCTTAAATTTAGAACCAGAAGTTACACTTGAGAAGAAAGGGAAGAAAATAAAGGAAATGACTCTTAGTTCAGAGGAAGTAAATAAAGTAGATAAAACACAAGGAGGTTCGAAGGTTATGGACAAAATACTAGAAAAGTATAGTAAAGCTACTCTAGAAGAAGTAGTTTCTCTTCTCGAAGGTGAGATTGAGAAATCAAAAACTAAAGAAGCTGAGACTAAAGAAGAAGATAGTAAGTTAGTAGAAGCAAAAACTGAAATCGCAAGATTACAGGGTGAATTAGAGGAAGCAAAAACTTCGGCTAAAGATGCAACAGAGAAGTTAGATGCTAAGTTGGAAACAGAAAAGGCTTCTGTGCTCAAAGCTCGTAAAGAAGAATTGGGTGAGGAGTTAGCAAAGGATATATCTGATGAAGATATCCTAGATGATGTAAAATTTGAGTTAGCTAAGACTAAGAAAGAATTAGCTGACCTTAAAGAAGAAAAAGGAACGAGTACCGAAACTGCTGGTTTAGAAGCTGGAAGTTCTACTGAAACTGCTCCTGTATTTAAGAAGCAGCAAAGCGTTAGTGATAGAGCCTTTGGTTCTGACTCGGAATAAATAAAAAATAAACAAGGAGGATTAGATAAATGAAAGGTTTCAAGTATGACCAAATTGAACTGGCTAAAATAATGGGTGAGCCAGTCGACCCTCGTAAGAAATTTACGAATTTAGTCGAGATGATAGCGGAAGTAGATTATGCTGACCCTGATGAGTATGTATATTATTTTGACGTATTGTTAGAGACTGATAAGGTTCTAACAATTACATCTACAGGTGAATTGACTACTGAGAATGTGTCTCCTGACACACCAGCTGCGTTCACTTTTATTGATATTGCGTCACCTGAGTATTGGGTAAAGATTACTGAATTAGCTAAGGCTAAGGAAGCAACTCTTGCTCGTAAGTTAAAGACTATTAATAGGGCACTTAATGCCTATGAAAATCGTTATATGATTACTCTTGCTGATGGTGCTGCTACAACTGCAGGTAACACTCATACACTTCAATCAAGTAGGACTAGATTTTCCTATGATGATTTGATTTATATGATTCAAGATACTGTTGATTATGGTGATAATAACACCCTTATGGTAGGTTCTACTGTAGATACTGATATGAAGCTTTGGGATTGGAATGATAATAAGTATCATTCTCTTAAAGCTGCTTTCGAAGATTTAGGTATCGTAAAGACTAGAGTTAGTAACACCGTTACTATAGACTCTACTCCTACTGTAGTTCTTCCTGCCACAACAGCTTATTTAGTTGCTAAGGATACTGAAGCAGGTCTTCCTTTCTTATTCGTAAGAAAAAGACTTAACGATATAGACTTACTAGGTGCTGCTATAAAACAGAACGGAGAAAGACCTGAGAGATTAATCTTTGCTTCTCCTAACCCTGTTGCAGTAGATGTAAGCGGAACTTCTAAAAGATATCTTGCTGTAGGTTTGACTGGTTATGAAGAGGTAGTTTGTGCTTGTATTAACCCTTATGCTGTTAGTGAGTTCGTGCGTAGCTAGTTTTAATTAATATAAAGGGGAGAGAATTATCTCTCCCCTATATTAAAAACTAGAGGAGAATATATGGCAACACTATTGACAACACTCGCAACTAAGGTAAGGAATTTATTGGGTGATTTTTCTATTACCCAAAAAGATGTATTTACTTATGCTTCTAGCGCAATCTTTACCTTAACACAAAACAATCCCGTTGCAGTTACTATTGTTTATAAAAATAGTGTGGAATTAAGCAGTAGTTTATGGTCTTTTGATTCAGATACTAATAAGGTAACTTTAACAGGTACATTGACTACAGGAGATACAATAGAAATAGATTATACTTGTTATCTTAACTATTCTACTGCGGAAATAAATGCTTACATACAATCTGCAATAATTTATTTAAGTATAAATAACTATTATGATTTCAGGTACGATTCAACCACAGGTTGTATTTATCCTGAATTAGAAGAAAGGGAAGAGAATTTAATTGCTATGGTAACTTCTGTTTTAGTAGAAGAACCTATTCAGGCTTTAAGATTACCTGACTTAACAATTAATTTTCCTAATAATCTAAATAAAGACAGTAAAATAAGTAAAATAATATCAATTTACAAAAAAGACAATAGCGGTATAATTGATTTAATATAAAAGAGGAGAAAATATGAAAGAAAAGAAAGTATGTATGTATGACCCTTCTAAAGATGCATTTAGAGAGATAGACATAGAGACTGCTAAAAAGTTTATTGAGAGTGCAAAGAAGGTAGAAGTACAACTCGCAAAATTAGAAGATGAGTAAATTTGAAGAAAAAATTTCTGTTGTAGTTAAGAAAAATCTACAGGAGAAATCTTTCGGTCAAGATAATTTAAAAAATAGCGGAGTAGAAGAGAAATTAAAGATTCTTCTAGAGATTTTAAATAAAAACAAAAAGATAAAATTGGAGGAATAGAATGGACATGAAATCGTTTAAAGAGAGTTTGAAGGAATCTAAAGTTCTTTGGGGTATAAAGAAATATGCTTCTGAAGATGCACACTTAAAGGGTGAAACTTTTGAAGAAGTTGAGTTTGAAGGTAATGTTATGGTTAACGAAGGGATTAATGAACTTTGGACAATAGTTTGTTCTTCTGGTGGAACTGAATATGATAATAGTAATGCATATTTAGGTGTAGGTACAGGAACAACAGGGGCAACTGCTACTGATACAGGTCTTGAAGCAAACGGAGTATTTGTAGGAATGGATGTAACTTATCCTACTTTTGGTACTTCTCAGAAGGCTACTTGGAAGGCAACTTTCGGAGCTGCTGTTGCTAATCAGGCTTGGGCTGAGTTCTGTGTTGCTAATGGTGACAGTAATGGAACTACGCTTTTGAATCATAAGATTTCTGCTCAGGGTACTAAAGTTGTTGACCAGGTTTGGGAACTTACATTGGAGATAACTCTTAGTTAGTAAAAATTAAAATTCGAGTATGGGGGAGAAATCCCCCTTACTCTTCATAAAAATATGAAAAGTATAGATATACATAAAACAATAGGAGAAACGGTATAATGTTTAGAAAAGAACATACTCCTTGGAATAAAAATATTAAGATTAATAGAGATAAATATCCTGAAATGGGAAATTTATATAAACGTGCACAAATAACTTATATATGTACTTATTGTGAAAAAGAATTTGAGAGTTTTAAGTCAAGTAAAAGAAAATTTTGTTCGAGAGAATGTTGGAGAAATTGGTTTAAGGAGCATCATCCAATGAAAAATATAGAATCAAGAAAAAGAGTTTCTGAAAGTAAAAAAGGGATAACTACAGTAAAAGGAGAAACTCATGGTAATTGGCAGGGAGGGAAGTCTTTTGAGCCTTATCCTTTAGGTTGGACAAATACATTTAAAGAACAAATAAGATATAGAGATGGTTATAAATGTCAAATATGTGGAGTTTCGGAGGTTGAAAATTGTAAAAAACTTTCCGTTCATCATATAGACTATAACAAAAATAATATTATTCCTGATAATTTAATTAGTCTTTGTGTATCGTGTCACATGAGAACTAATGGAAACAGAGAATATTGGAAAGTAAAATTAAATGGAGGATTGAAAATATGAGTTTAGATCCAGTATTAAATTTTAGTGTAGTAGAAGTATCTACTGGATATGATGATAGTGCTACTTCTATAGTTTTAACTAATGGAGAAGGTTCTAAATTACCTGACCCAGCAGTTGGAGGAGAATATAATTTAGTATGGTTTGATTATACTACATATAAAAATCCTGCAGATGACCCAAAAGTAGAGATAGTAAGAGTAACAGCTATTTCAACAGATACATTAACAGTAACTCGTAATCAAGAAAGTAGTGGAGCTTCTACAAAAAATACAGCTGCTAAAACTTATAAAATGATATTATCTTTAACTAAAAAGACTATGGATGAT
>Ga0207997_1001912_pt1 | contig 10643 bp, 18 predicted proteins | sample AntAceMetag02UKN_FD_184777 | JGI IMG/M metagenome (GOLD analysis project Ga0207997, IMG submission 184777) | Saline lake microbial communities from Ace Lake, Antarctica - Antarctic Ace Lake Metagenome 02UKN (SPAdes) (version 2) | ecosystem: Environmental > Aquatic > Non-marine Saline and...
CCGCGCGAAACGGTCAATACTTTGTCACGTCAAACCACACCGACAAGATCAGGCAGGGGGTTAAAACATGCGCTTAGTATTCTTCTATACCCACGCAAGGAATGTGACCCCTGAAGATTTAATATCAGATGGTTTAACTTTCATGTTCCAGAAGATGATTGAAGCCGGGATAATTGACGAATGCCTTTGTATTATTGATAGTTATAATCTTTTACCAGCTCATACGACAATTTCAAAGGGTCTTACTTGTGCAGTTATTAACGATATAAATCAGGCCAGATGTATGATAAGAGAAGGTGACATTATCTTTATTCGGGGCGGGTTCAAACCGTGGATAGATTTAATAAACGAATTAAGAGAAAAAAACAACTGGATCCTTTTTTACGGTGCAAATACCGGAAACGAACGGTGGGACTTTTGGGACGTTGTGCTTGATGATCTTTCCGGGGAAACAAAGATAAATAAAAACGGATCTTTACAGCTTGAGTATTTTAAACCTGTAAATGAGGATATTTTTTATAACACCAATCAGGATCGCATTTATGATGTAATGATCGGCGCGTCACATATCCATGATAAAAAAGGACAGTGGAAAGTAATTGATGCGATTATCGAATATGAAAAGCAGACTGGAACAAAGCTTAAATGTGTCCTGCCAGGTTCTTTTCAACGTGGTGTTGAAACTTCAAAAATTCAGCAGAAGATAATTAACCATAAGCTTGATGTTAATATTACCGGGATGTTACCACGTCCGGAGCTGGCAAAGGTTTATAATCAAAGCAAATTATTGATTAAGATGGGTGGCGGGCAGAATGACAGGTCGGTTCTTGAGGGCCGTGCATGTGGTTGTATTGTTCATGTTGAAGTCAAAGAAAGATCAGCCCCGTTTGCAACAAATATGCTTTTCAACAAATCACCTCTTCGTTCAATACAAATACTACAAGACTGTGATATTAATGCAAGATTAATTTCAAATAAGTTTAAAAGGCTGTCTGGAATGTCAGAAGTAATACTTCCAAACATGGAAAAGCTGTTTAACTTTTTCAAGAAATATCCAAAGGCAGACAGAACGAAACTGAAAGAATTACTATGAAAAAACTTAACGAAGATGAATTTCAGGAATATTTAAAAAACAGCGACTCCCTTGTCGGTGCTTTGATGCGCTTTGCTGAAGCAAGAGATAATTTAATTGATGCTTTAGGAATAAAGACTTTTTTAATAAAACTGTTAACCTTTATAGAGAGAGGTTTAGGATTAAAAAAATAATATCGATCCATGTTCCAAAAACGGGCGGAACAACTTTTATATCAATCCTGCAAAGCCTGTACGGAAACCAGTTCAGGATTGACCGCCGGGAACTGGCACACATGGGATTTACAAGAGGTACTTATACTGTTGATGCCTTTGATTGCATTCACGGCCATTTCCAGAAAAGAAAATATGATTCATGGAATAGAGATTTTATAACATGGGTAAGAAGTCCTGTTGAAAGAACAATCAGTTCATATTATAAAGCCCTGACAAAAAACAAGGGCCGCAGAGATCCACACCAGATAAGATTAAAAGTTGAAAAGTTAAGCCTGATTGAATATGCCGAAATGAAAGCAAATGAAATGACAGAAGTTTATTTTAACAATGCTTCCCCTGCTGACTTTGCTTTTATTGGAATAACAGAGCAGTACAAAAGAAGCATTGAACGCTTTGAAGATTATATTGGTGTTCAGGTCAAGAAATATGATAAAAAAAACATAACGAAAACAAAGGATTTTGTGTCAGCAAAAGAAAGACAAATAATAGCTGAAATAATGTCAAAGGATATGGAATTTTATAACGAAGTTTTAAGGAGAACAAAATGAAACCGACAAAATACAGATACATGGAATTTAAAAACATGCTGGTTGAAATTTTAAAGCTTGCTAAACCTGATGTGTATGTTGAGTGCGGAACACAAAAAGGTGTTACGTTTAACCTTGCATATCGGCACTGTAAAAAGGCAATTGCAATTAATATTGTGATGCAGGATTCTGTTCATGCCGGGGGAAACATTGAACGGCACGAAATGGATTCAGCCGGGTTTGTTAAAATATTTAAAGGTAAAATTGACGTTCTTTTCATTGATGCCGACCACAGCAAAGAGGGCGTTTTAAAAGATTTCAAAAATCTTGCTCCACTGGTAAAAGAAGGAACCGGGATTATCCTTTTTCATGACACTTATCCGGTTAATGAAATGTTGATGAAAAAAGGTTATTGCTCAAATGCATGGGAAGCAATAGACGAAATCAGAACCAAAGAAAAAGACTATGAAGTGTTCACGTTTCCGGGTCCCTGGGCCGGGTTAACCCTTATGCGAAAAAGGGGCGGCAAGCAGTTGCACTGGTATACAAAACCGACACCGAAACCAAAGACAGACCGAAAGAAAACCGATCTGTTTGGGGGTGCTCAAGATATGACTCATGGCGGGCTTGTCAAGCTTAAAAGGGAAAATGAAAAAAAAGAGGCTTCCGCTTTAAAAAAGACCGTTCCGAAAAATGTTGAAAAAATGGAAGTAGATTATTCATTGCCTGACCCGGATTTAAAAAGCGATACATCAGATGAAAGATAAAAAGAAACCAGTAAAAACCATAAAATGGAAACCAACTTATAAGGAATGGTAATGAAACCAGTTGCAGAAACATACACAGGATCTTTCTTTAAGCAGCGGTATAAACTTAATTGGCGTGATGCCCTTGTCTGTGATGCCATTATCAAGATATTAAACCCGGCATCCGTTATTGATATCGGGTGCGGGGATGGTGCTTATGTAGACTATTTTAATAAACATGGCATCTTGTCAAAAGGTGTTGAAGGCTCTATTCATTCTCTTGAATTTTTACGATGCGATAAAAAGTTCGTTTTGATTGAAGATTTAAGAAAACTTATCGGGATAGTTGATGGTACTGAATGGGGTCTGTGTATGTCTCTTGAAGTTGCTGAACACATTGAACCAAAATATGTAGATACTTATCTTGATAATCTGTGTATTCATTCTGATAGTGTCCTTATTTCTTGCGCTCCGCCGAAGCAGGGTGGGTTAGGTCATGTCAACTGTCAGCCTATTGAGTATTGGGACGGCCTATTTGAGAAAAGGGGTTACAAGCGAAATAAGAATATCACACAACTTTTTAAGCTTGAATGGGAGCAGTACAAAAAGAAAAAAGGCATGAACGCCTACCATCAAAACGTTGCATTTTACCGGATTGAAAAATGATTGATATATTAATAACAGCAACCAGAAGAAGTAAGATATTAGCTAAGACTTTATTTTCTTTTAAAAAGAATATGCTTAATAATATTGACTGTAATTTGATTATTAATATTGATCCTGTTGGTGTTGAAGAAAACAACGATGAAGTAAAAGACACAGTTGAATATCTATATAAACATTTTACTTTTTTTCAACCACATGAACCATCTTTTCCAAAAGCATTTAAACGGCTTTGGAAATGGTCTGATGCCGATTATGTCCTAAATCTTGAAGATGATTGGGAACTACTGCAGCCCGTTGATTTACTGCACATGATCCACATTATGGAATTCGACCCATCCCTCGCATCTTTGCGACTCCCCTGGAAATCACAGGATGAAGAATCAATGAAAAATTGGAAATACTTTTTTCCATGGAATGGATATTATTATAAATGCCCGGAAGAACTTATTCGGTCTGTGGGCTTTTGCGGACACCCATCCCTTTTACGGGGTGAGTTTGTCAGAAATTGTGCGCCGCTTTTAAGCGATAATTATAATCCTGAAAAACAATTTCACAATAGGGTCAACACGCCTTTAATGCAGGAGATTGATAAATGGGATTTCGGTGTGTTGAGAACAGAAGACCGGAGACCTGCTATTGCAGATACAGGCAGAAAATGGATGATTGAAAACGGTTTTAATAAAAAAGGGAATAAAGCACTTTTTAAAGAATGGGAAAAAACAACGTGAGTTAAGTGATGGTTTTGTGTTATATAATAAAAAACAATGAGGAGAATTAGAATGAAAAAGATTATATGTTTAATTTGTATGTTTTTACTGTTTACTGTTTCATCTTATGCTGGAACAATCAATGTTGCTGGGACATCTGAAACATTAGACTCAGGCGGGCTGGTTCAAAAGTTCCGATACTCTATAGGAAGATCCGTTGTAACTGGAACAACACAATGCTGCAAACTTACGACCCCTTTTACTACAGCAGAGATTATCTTCGTTAATTATGAATCTTTAAGCGATAATATGACCATGTATTTTCACGAAAACGAAGATGATTCAACAACGTCTGAGGGTCAGTTTTTATGGTTAACAGGATTCGGGGATGGAATACGACCGACAATACCGCCCGATACATATTTCGGGAATACAAGTTCACCTGCCGAAAATATTGTTTTTGTAACATTTGATAATAAAAGCGCGACCAGATCCGGCGTTGGATATTTAACAGTTATTTATAGAAGGAGAAAAATATAATGAAGAAGATTTGTTTAACCTTACTTTTTATATTTTGTTTTTATGGAACTGTTACCGCTGGAGTTACTAAGTCTCCAAGTTCAGGCGATGTTAAAAGCGTCAATTCTGAAACACCAAATTCAGCAGGGAATGTTACTATAACAACCGGAGACATAACGGAAGATGCTGATAATAACTATGTAACCGATACAGACATAACAAACTTAGGTAATCTGTCCGGTGAAAACAGCGGCGATAATGCAAGTCTTTCCCGTGACGGTGGGAACGCAGACAGAGACATTAATATTGGTGCTTATGGCCTTACTACCAATGACCTAACTGTTAATAACGATACCACCCATACTGGCAAAACAAAGCTTATCGGTCAGCTCAGTGGTGATGGTGTTTATATCTACATGGGGGTAGCAGAAAAAAGAGTTGAGAATCTTATAAGATGGTCCGATGATTTATCACAATCATCGGTATGGCAGCTGTTTGCCAATGTTACATGGGGTAGTGACAACAAAACAATTACCTCTACAAGGGGGGATATCTTGGGGGCACGGCTGGAAGAGGTTGCGGAGATATCAAACTTAAATGGTAAAAGTATGATCTGGTCTGCTAAGGTTAAGGCGGCTACTGCCGCAGATAGGGGGATTAGAGGTAGGCTTGTATTAAGTGGTGGTAGCATTGAGTCTGTGCATGAAAGGTTATTTTATGATCGTTGGACTAATCTTAGGCTCCCCGTTACCCATGTTTCCGATACAGCGACAGGTTTGATGATTGCCAATCAAGATTGTGTTAACCCGTACAACTTAATGTTGGATAACATCTGTGTCCGTGAAGCGGTTGAGCCAGCAATATTAGCAATAGGTGATAGTTTTTTCCGGACGATTCCAGAGGCAGGTTTTGCCCAACTTCCTTATTCGCAGCTGTTTTTCAGATTGTTAGCAGATGATGAGAAGGTTGATTTCACAGTACAGGCAACGGCCGGTGATACAATATCAGACATACACGATGATTTAACAAATATTATTTTACCTACTAGAATAAAATACCCCGTTGTTATTATTGACGGAGGCGGAAATGATGTTGCTAGTAGTACTTCAGACCAATCGGCAACATGGTTTACTCAGGCCGTATCAACAATTGACGACTTGAAGGAAAAAGTATCAAATCATATTTATTATATGGGTTGCCCGGATTTTCCAAATCTTACAGTTAATCCATCATTTGATCGCAGGCAATGGATCCAGAATTTTGATGCCCTAATGGCTGCAAAATATGAGTCAGATCCAAGCGTAACTTTTGTTGATATATTCCCTTTGACTGGCAATGTAGAATATTACGATGAATCCCCGACTAAAATACACCTCAATACCGACGGACAGTTTGTTGTTTATGAAGAATTGAAAAAATTTTTTGTTTTACCATATTCTGCTCAAACATATGAATGCCCTGAAACAGGTAGCTTTGTTATTGTGGCCGATACAAATAAAACAATAGAAGAAAAAATCCACATTAACGAATACGATGAGATATCGATTGACGATACCGACTGCCCCTATACAATGACTGCCAAAATAAGAAAAATATACGTCGATACGAATGATGATAATTGCACGATACTTTTAGAAGCCGGAACAGAGATCAGTAAACATAAATTTGTAAACGCTGACAATTCAACTGGTAATCATGTTAAATTTGTACCTAACGGGTCAGAATTAATAGACGGTGCAAATGATAACACAACCATGAGTAAAGGGATTCGTGACTATAATTATTTTACAGGAAAAGGGTGGTGGTAAACATGAAAAAATATCTATTAAGTTTTATTATTTTTTAACATTATGTTTTAATGTTTATGGTCAGGCAAGATACGATCAAGATCTTTCAACAACGTCAGATGTTTTGTTCAATATGGTAAAACAGGGCAGCACTTATCATGCTTCTGGTGGGTTTGATAATGAATCTGAAACCGTGACAGTAACAACGGTTGATGTATGTACCCAATAACAAACGCTACTAATGATTTGTGGGTCGGAGATCCGACAAAATGTGATGGGATAACTCTTGCTGATGATAATATGACATTCGCAAACACAGGGTTTTATCCCGGAGTTGTATCAATGACGGTTGCAGCTGGCTCTCAAAAAGATTTTCAAATTAGGTTGTATAATATCACACAAACTATCTACATGATTAATCATGGCTGGTAAACTAACACAACTAACTAAAAACCAAAATGGAGAAACAAAATGAGCAAATTATCAATTATTATTCCGTATGTTTTAGAATGGCCGCTCCCTGCGTTTACAGTCCGGAGCATAATAGAGGATCTTGCCGGTCGTATTGATTACGAGATTATCCTAATTGACAACTATTGCGATGCGATGCGGAAACAACAGGTTGACCGGGTTTATAATGATTTTGATATCAGTTGCGGCAATTTTACAAAAGAAGAAGTCCAGGTTGTTAAGCATCTTCTTAAAAGTGGAAAGCCTGAATCGGAAATAAAAACAATCCTGTTTGAGATGGTCAAAAACGACCGGACAAACGAGCAGTTTAAATACATGCAAAAATACCTTCCCTGCCTTAAAGTGCTTCAGTACGATAAAACCTTGTCACACTGGCAGGCAAAGAACCTTGCAATAAAAGAATCAACCGGGGATATCCTGTGTTTTATAGATGCACATTGCATGCTGGGCCGGGATGCTCTTTATGATATGTTTTATTATTATGAAGGCAATCACAAAACGCTTAACGGATCAATACACCTGCCGCTTTCCTATCATATCATTGAGCAAAAGAAACTTGTTTATAAACTGGTATCAAGGCCCAAAGAATCAATTGTCGAATATTCTTTTAGTACATACAACCCCAAGGGTGAGGACATATATGAAGTGCCTTGTATGTCAACCTGCGGAATGATGATAACGAAAAAAATGCTGGTTGATGACATCGGCGGATGGCCTACAGAGTTAGGGATTTATGGCGGTGGTGAAAACTTCCTGAATTTCACAATGTCAGTACTTGGATTTAAAAAGTGGATCAAAGCCGGGAACGCTTTACACCATCACGGAGATACCCGGAAATATTCGTGGAATTTTAATAATCATTTACGGAATAAAACTATTGCCAATTATTGTTTTGGCGGTCGTGATTTTGTAATAAATTTCATGGATCATACAAAAGGATCTACAGAACAGAAGATGTTAATCCTTGACGATGTTTTAAGCAACAAGTCAATAAATGAACATCATGATTTTATCCAAAATAAAAAGGTAATTTCCATTGAAGAGTGGGCTAAAAAATATGATATGGGATAAGCTAAGATATTTCAAACGGTCTGAAGCGTGGGGAAACCCGGACAAAATAAACGGGTTTCTCTTAATCCTACTTGATGAAATCAGACACCGGGCAAGTGTTATTAATCCTGATGCGTATATCGTTATCCATTGCGGATATGAATTAACCGGGCATACCGAAAATTCACAGCACTATAAAGGAAGCGCTGCTGATTTTCATATTGTTGGCCTCTCTTTGTTTAAGGCTTATGTTTTGATTGTAGAAACAATTAAGGATATCCAGGTATCAGATAAGGTCGGGCTGGGTGTTTATCTTGGTTGGAATAGTCCCGGCTTTCATTTAGATGTAAGGGGATCAAAGGCAAGATGGAGCATAAGAAACGGTGAGGAAATGGCAATCGAAAAGGCATTTTAGAAAGAGGGGTTGAAGTGGGTTTTATTGAACAATTTATTGTTGATAATAGCGGGCAACTTGCGCAAGGCGGAATAGGCGGCGGAATTATGATATGGTGTATTCTAAAAATTAAACAACAGTGTTTAATTCTTTCAAAGCTTACGCGGTCAAAGGTTGAAAAAGAATTGTGCGAGTCACGGCATGATGCCTTAGAAAAATCGGTTGATGAAATGAAAGCAGATAACAAAGAAGATCATAGGTTGATTTTTGCAGAATTAAAAGACGTTAAAGATTTAATAATATCAAAATTATAGGGGGATGTATGAAAAGATTTATTTTGTTTATAGGCACATTTTTAATTATGTGCATGTCAGTAATGTTTTCCGGATGCTCAGAAATCGACAATGTTAAAACTGATTTAATTGTTGATATTGTTTCCGTAAACGAAGATGTTTCTGTTTGCGCAATCCCGGAGTTTATTGATTCCGAAAAAACATATAACATTGAATGTCAAAAAATCATCGGGAACATGGCCATAACCAGGGCACTTGCAATTCCCGGCAATATCCTTATTCCATACGCAACCATGACACAATTGCCGGTAGAGCTTGTTTCAATCCACGCACCCGCGAGGGGTGCGACAAAGATAAAAAGAAGATCGTCAAAAGCCCTTGAGTTTCAATCCACGCACCCGCGAGGGGTGCGACAGAAGTGTTCATTGAAAGGCTGGTCGAAACTATCCTGAAAATACTTAAAAAATAATATATAAAACCAGAAAACTTTAAACGTATTATTAAGAGGTAGACATTATGGCAAAAAAACCAGGCAGCACCTATGAAAATGCAAAATCAGGAAAGAAAAAACCAAAGAAAAAGAAAAGACCGATTCGCAAGCTAGTGAAAAACCTGAGTAAAAAAGTCAGGGAAAGCAGAGCGGCAAGAAGAAAAAAGCGCAGAAAATAAACGAAAACAAAAACCTTAATTTGGAGGAATTTATTATGTTATAGCTGCTAAATCCAGCAAAAAAACAAATAAATTAAACAATAAAATAACGAAAGATGTTAACAAAGAAGGGAATTTCAAGCTAACTGTTTGAAGTTCCTTTTCTTTTTGCGTTCCAGCCTTGTAATATATTTATTTAATATTTGTAAAATAAACTTGACATATCTTAAATTGGTGCTAAGATTAAGACATAAACAACAAACCAACAGGGAGAAAAAAATGAAAGAAATAGTAAAAAGATGGAAAAACAAAGAAATAGGGTCAAGCTTGCTTTGTCTAGCTATCTGTATGACGGACGCAGAATATGAGGTCTGTTTTAACGAGGAATACCCCAAATACTGTACCCAAAACAATGGCAAGTGCTCAACATGCTCTCTGGTTAATTATGGTATGGATTGTCATAACAATAAGATTAAATAATCGAAACAATTTATAATTAAAGGAAATAAAATGGCCGGATTAAAAAGAATAGAGATAAGAGCCAGAGAGGAAGGATATATTATATATGAATATAATTATGGCTCTATCACAGAAGCTGAAGAGCAGGTCAGGGAGTACGAAAAAGAAGATAAAGAAGATGGTATTTATGTCAAGAATTTTTATGAAATTACAGAAACGGTTTAACCATGAAAACAATCAAAGCAAATCAATATAAAAATGTTTTTGAATATAAAGCGGTTTACACAATGGTTGATAATGGTCGGTACCCGCTTTGCAACAATGATTCTGTTTTCTGGACATCAATTGACCACAATTTAGCTCTTACAATGATAGATGGAAAACCATGTTCAAAAACAAATATGTTATTTCTTTATGAAATTGAAGGACTGTTCGCTGTGTATGATGATAATATGAAATGTGTCACTGAAAAATACGAGACTATTTTTGAGCTGCTGCCCGAAATTGAAGACAAAGGGCTTTTAATTTATGATTTTGAATATCAACCTTAAAAGAAAGGAACGGCATGAACATTTATCAGTATTATAACAACAGAACAAAAACTTTAGGCTGGGTGTTCGGCCTGTGTGAAAAGCATTTTTTATCACACACCATGCCGCCTGAATGTGATTTAATTTCACTTGGCATTAACGATCAGTTTTCGTGCAAACACTGCCATGATAATATTAACGGGTATAAAGAGCCTTATGATGGCATTTCTTTAAAAGAAGAGATCCGGAAAATAGATAATGACAGCTTAAGAATAATCGAGAACAGGGAGGAACTAAAAACAGAACTGAGCCGCATAGAAGGCATAGGTGAATAAAATGGAATATGTTTTTAAAACAGCTTGGCTGCTTACAATGATAGTATTAATCGCTTGTGCATGGCTGGCACAATAGAAAGGAAATTATGGGAAAATATCAGATTGACAAGATACCGGAAGAACTGAAAAAGATCGAACGAGAAAAGCACTGGTCAAGGGTTACGATCCTAAATAAGATTAACAAAAAAGGAAAGGTTTTAGAT
>Ga0207997_1001913_pt1 | contig 10637 bp, 23 predicted proteins | sample AntAceMetag02UKN_FD_184777 | JGI IMG/M metagenome (GOLD analysis project Ga0207997, IMG submission 184777) | Saline lake microbial communities from Ace Lake, Antarctica - Antarctic Ace Lake Metagenome 02UKN (SPAdes) (version 2) | ecosystem: Environmental > Aquatic > Non-marine Saline and...
CTTCCCGTCGTATCCTATCGTTAGGAGCGTTTCGCTATTTGAATGAAATGTAAAAGAGTCTTCTGGGTGTGGGGCTGTGAGTAACGTGTCTTCGTAAATCTCTGAGATAAATGTGGTTGTGGACAGTTCGTCATCAGTCATACACTTTGAATACGCCTCCGTCTCTTTTATATCGTGGATGTTGTATTCGGTTCCCTTGCAGTTCTTATACGCTGGAGTGCTTAGGATTGTTTTTTTCACATCCTCAAATGTAAAGTCAGTCGAGCCACACCCTACCACGAATAGCATTGCCACGATCAATAGATATTTCATTTGATCCCCCAAGTCCCCGGCACAAGCAACGTAACGCCGAGGCCGATCACCCCTGCGATGACCGCCGTAGCGCCAAGACAAAGCCACGCTTCTCGAAACCTTCCCTCGACATACGCAAAGATAAAAAACCCGATAAACGGTGACGCGACAAGCACAGCGCCTATAATCTTTTTCAGTATCATCATTTTTCCCCCACCTTTCTGTATTCGTACACCCACGCCATCTCTGCGTTCATTGGTAGGGAGTTCTTCTCGTCGTTGGTCATTTCTTCATCCTTTCCCTTATCTCCTGCTCAATATACGATCCACAACTACAACCATCGGTGCCGCCCATCTCGTTATCGGCTGCTATCTTCGCTGCTTCTTCGAGGCCAGAAAGTTTCGCCAACACCCTTGCCTCATGCTCGAAGCTTTCAACCGCAGCCAAGCATCGAGCGGAGTCAAACTCTGTTGCGGGGTCTGTCGCGTACATCTCGCCTATCAGTTGCAACAACTTCTGCTTCGCTGTTATATCGTTTTCCATGTCTTCCTCCTTTGTTATCCCTTACAACGACACTCAGTAAGCGTCGATGAAAGAGGGCGGTCTGGTGCTGTGGTTGGCGCACGTTCGTAGCCACAGACTTTCAACTCAGACCACCAACTTCCGCTTCAAAGATCAGCCGTCGCCGTCGCCGTAGCCGGAGCCGTAGCCGTAGCCGTAGCCGGAGCCGTAGCCGTAGCCGTAGCCGGAGCCGTCGCCGGAGCCGTAGCCGTCGCCGGAGCCGGAGCCGGAGCCTATGTCTATGCTTTCCATGTTGGTACCTCCGCGATGTTAGCACGAGCAGCCTCGGTCGCGTCTAAAATCTCGACAACGTCCAGCAACACCACACGCCCAACCTCACACGGGAATTTGCAGTCGGCTGGGTTTTTGACGCCCTCCATTGCCAACTGAGACAACGACGCTGCCCCAGACCAATACCACAACCGACGTGCATTCCGCATTTCAACTTCTACCCCTTCTCGCTTTACAACCTCTCCTGCAAACACTCCGGCGTTCTGTGTTCGTACAATCTTGTAATTCTCCATGGTCGTGCCTCCTTTTGTTGTTATCCCTTACAACGACACTCAGTAAGCGTCGATGAAAGAGGGCGGCGGCAGAGTAAGCCCCCTTAGTGGCTTATCCTCTTGAAGTAAGTCCTTACACGCTGCTATTTTCATACTTTCTCCTTTGGTATCCTTTACATTGGAAAAACTTTTGCTTTACATGAGGTTTACATTAAAAATATCCAATGATGCCTTAGATCCTGCTGACTCTTTCCATGCCCAATATAGCGCGTGTCATCGCAGGGAAATCGTCCCGCTTCATAGCGAGGTCGAAGTCAATGCCAAGAGAGGCGAGCAGGCTCTGCTGCAAGTCGTGCTTGGCCCAGGCCAATGGGAAGAAGAACCTGCTGAGCTTTTCTTTCCACTTCATTTTGATCTCCTTTAAATGTCGTCGTTGTATTCTTCTTGTTTCAAGCACTGCTTGCAGGTCTGTTCCTCGCCGTCGATCAGATCGTCGCCGCAAAAGTCGCAACGCTTGTCGTCGTAATCATCGTAGGGCGATTCGTTCTTCCACTTATCGTATCCCGGTAGCTGTTCCATTTTACACCTCCTGATCGCAGATCATCTCCGCGAGCCGCTTGGTATCACCAGTGATACGATCCGCCATCTCGCCCTTGGTTTTAAGCGCTTGGTAAATCACTTCGTCCACGGTATTTGGCACAACGAAGTCGTAGTAAACTACACTGTGCTTGGTCCCGATCCGATGGCACCTATCCTCCGATTGGACTCGGCTTCCGTAGTTCCAACTGTTACCGTAGTAGATAACGCTGGTTGCTTTTGTAAGCGTAATAGCTTCCTTCGCTTTCTCAATATTCGAGAGAAAAATCTTCGGACTCTTGCTTTCCTGGAAATCTTTGACTTTTGCAATGCGATCCTCCGTTTTCCCGTCGTATTCGATGACGCTGTAGCCCGCGTCGGCCAGAGCCTTTGCGAGAAACTTTGCGTCGTATCGATACCAGGTAAATATAATGATGTGCTCTCCGCCAATGTCCTGCATGAGATCCTTCAGCATACACCACTTGCCAGATTCGAAGTGCGTGGCCTTGTCTCCGTCGTAGATGAAACCCTGGCAGACCTGCTGCAACTTCTGAATTACCGACGCCGCGTTTGTCACGCGGAACTGCTTCTGCTCCAACTCCGTAGCCAACGTGGCCTTCAGCGACCAGTAATGTCGCTTCTGCTCCGGCTTCATGTGGCACTGAATGGTTTTGTAAATCTTATCGGGGATGTCCAAGCACTCGGCCTTGGTCTTTCGAAATGAATGCGCCTGCAGCCTGGTTCTTAGCTCTTCGAGGTTCTTGAACTTGCGAGCCTTCCGCACCTCGCGATACCGCCCCTTGCCGACGTGGACGCTGATCTTCTTATAGTCGACGTACCTGGCGCAAAACGCGTAGAAGTTTCCGAGGTATCCCGGCACCATCGCGTGAAACTGAGACCAAATGTCCTCGGGTGAGTTCGGAACCGGAGTGCCGGTCAAAAGATATCGCCTGGGCGTGGCGTGGCAGAGCTTGGTCGCGACGAACGTTTGCTTCGTGCCCCTGTGCTTCACGCGATGTGATTCATCGATAATAACGGTGCCCCACTGTTTGCGCAACAGGTGGTCGGCCATCACCCGGAGGCCGTCAACGTTGATAACGTATAGGTCTGCGGGTCTTGCAAGCGCTTCCACCCTGCGCTGCTTCGCGCCGATCAGGTTCTCAACCTTGAAGCCGAAGCCGAACTTCTCGACCTCTCCGCCCCACACGCCAACCCCGGACAAAGGGCAGACGACAATCGCCGGCAGCGCGTCCGCGCCCAGCGACTTCAGGTGCTCCAACATTATGAGTGATTTTCCGAGTCCCTGCTCAAAGAAAATTCCAGCGGCTCGTCTTCCAGATAGAAATTCGACAGCCTGCTTTTGGTAACTAAAGAGTTCATTTGCCATGTCGCCCCCGACGTTAGTTGCTCGATTTCATAAATGTATTCCTTCACTGCCAACCTGTGCTCCTTCGGAACCTTTCGTAAGATCTTACGCTCCCAATTATTCCGCGCCTCCTGCTGTATGCCGCTGAGATCCAACATCAACTCCGTGATCATCAGCCCGCAACCAAGGCACGGACCGGGCATCTTCTTCTCAACACTGCACACGGGACATCTCATTATTTACCTTGCGTATACTTCACCACGATCGCGGTCGTTTCCTTGTCGTTTAACTTTATCAACTCCGTGCTCATCGCCTTAACGCCATTCATCATACCCTTCACCTGGCCTTCGGCTTTCGTGACCGCTGCTTCCGCTCTTTCAACCGTCGCTCGTGCTGATTGCACGTCTCGACCTCGTGAATAGGCAGCCCACGCGCCGACATTGGCAAGGGCATAAGCCCCGATCCCAATAACAACAATGAGTCCCCAGGACACGATTTCTTCTTTGATTTTTTGGTACATTTTTGCTTCTCCTTTTTGAACCGACTTGGTTTTATGTGACCCATCAGTAAACTCTTCCCATGCCATGCCTGCGATATGTCCCGTAAGCAGAAACGCCAAACGAAACAAAAACAATGCCAACCACGAGAAGAGAGCAACCGCCAATGATTAAGGTCAAAAGATTTCCCCAAATGGGTAGCGTGATCAAAAGCAGTACCATGATGGATAACTTCGTGTATGTGCTCATAGGTTTTGTGTTGTTTTTCATTTTCGATCACCCCTATCAATGCCTGAAAAGATATCGCTAACCTCACGAATCAAGCCTCGCCTGATTCCAATAGTTATGTCATTGTGAAATTTCCTCGCAATATGTTCAAGTTCTGATCGTTCAAACTCAAGTTCTGACTCGATAAAAGATTCTTCCCACTCAAGCATGTCAACCACACGGTTTACATTCCAATCGTCAACGACGTCCAACTCAGCTAGCTTGAAAGTCTCCACGGCGTAGTCCATCGCCTCGTCCATCATCTTTTCCACCCGGTCGCTATAACTCATTTCCTGTCCCCCTTATACCAAACTTTATAACAAGCGTCGCGCACGAGATCCGAAAACGTTACCGTCCCGTCGCTCTTCTCCTTGCACACCTGCAAACACTCCTGCATCGACTCATACAGCCACACCGGGAACCTCATCGACACCATCGTGGACGGCTCCCGCTTTAAATGTAATTCCAGTTTGCTTTTGCTCTGACTTTTCTTTTTTAACTTCGCCATGTCCAATGACCTCCGCGCCAAACTCGATTAATAGTTCTGGTACCACCTCAAAACCCTCGACCTTTCGCGGCAACCCCGCGAGAAGGCCGATGATCTGAGATAAATATATGATAGAACACTCCGGGTACTTCGCCTTCAAGGACGCCTGGTCCTCAGCGTGCGTCACTATATAACAACGCTCGCCATGTAACTCGCACTCCACCATGAATCGCACGCCCTCCCTCACAAAAGTCTCCATCGTCTGGCTCTTTAACGTGCCCCACTCCGCGTCCATCCAGTGGTCGCCAATCCTTATGACCACCTTCTTAGCGGTAAAACCCTTGTGGGCGTCGCTTGCGGGGACATCCCGCGTAAGCTGTATCTTTGTTTTTGCCATGATGTGTATCCTTATATAGACTTGCGAAACGTATGTCAAATTGAAATTCAGACTTTCATCATCTTTTCGTCGATGCATCCCCAACACACCGGAACGCCGCCGATGATCTCCGTGGCCTGCTTCGATACCCGCTCCCGACAAACAGAGCACTTCCAAAGACAATGGTTGCCGTCGTTATCCGCCGCCACGCTGCCCGCTGGCATTCGCTCGCCCATGATCACACCAAAAGACCAGTCATACACCGCGCTTGCGTCGTTCATCATCTTTTCTTGAATAGCCTTTTCCATAACTCCCCCTTCGGTCGTGGGAAGGCACAAGCCTTCCCTGGTTGTCTACTCGCTGGCCGCACCTGAGACACGCCCGGCCAGCATCTAATCGCTCTTTGTATCTTAAAGACCCGCACCTCTCGCATTTTAAATTCATTTTTCCCCAGCCTTCATCATAGCGTCGGCAATGAGAAACGCTCTGGTGTGAAGATACGCCGCCGAACAAGTGCCGCTTCCGTCCTCTTCCTCCACCTCGCTCGCCAACATCCCCTGCATCGCCATCCCCGCATACCACTGGCGCAACGTCATGCCGTAATTCGCCTCGTCTGGAAAAGCCATCTTCTCTACTTTTGAAGAACTCATGGTCGTGACTCCGCTTTCTCGCTCGTCGATCATTGTTTGGATCTCGTCAATCGTCCGCCCCTCAGTCGCCGCCGGGTCGCCGCCGATCAAAACCCACTTTAGCTTCATCTCCCCAAGCTGGGGATTGGCAAACCAACGCTGCTTCATAAATTCACCTCCAGGGATCGCTTGTCCAGGCGTATCATTATAACGCCCTCGTTGCAGTGGACGTCGATCTTTCCGGCGATGCGCACCGCAACCTCGGCAACCTTCGCCTCAAGCGCTTTGCTCATAGCCTCTCGCGACTCCTCCACAGCCTTCTCCGTCATCGACTTGAGAAGGACAGCGACCTCGTCCTTGATCGCGACCTCAACACAACCAGCAAGCTGTTCGAGCACGTTCTCCCCCATTGTTGGGATGCTCATGGTTTCACCTCCGAAAGCATTTCTAAAATAGCAGCCCTCGTTTCCGCGTTAACCGACCTGATGAGATTCTCGCGGTTACTCGCGTCGAACATTGCAATGATGTACCACGCGTTGTCGCCAATGTTTTCAATGCCCTTGATCCTACCGACCTTCTCGTCCACATAACCGTAGTCGTTGTTGTATGTTTTCCAAACTGCAATCGACTTCTGCTTGACCTCGTCAAAGATCCCTTGTTTTGGTGCCTCGTAGTAATTAAACATTCGCCACCCCCTTTAACTCCTCGTCCTTCAACATCAACGGCGTCCCACAATCCCATTCAACAACGTCCTCCTCGACCTCCTGCATCTCGTACTTCGCCGCAACGCGCTTCATAACCTTTTTGGTCCCAACGACGTTGCGCTTGCAAAGATTCTCTCGCATAAACACAACCTTGAGACTCATCTCTCCAAATTTCTTGGAAAGCTTGATGATGTTTCCGTTGTACTCCTTGTCGAAAATGCCGAGCATCCGGGCGCAGCTCTTCGCTTGTTCAGGACTGTTGACGCTGTAAATGTTCAGCTCACCACAATCAAGCGGGGGGAAATCCTCGTGCGACTCATAGAAGTCCGCTATCTTTCTCAACGATTCCGCCGTCTCTTTGTTCGTCATACTCACCTCCCAGTTGACCTCGGCTGGATCGCCAAGGGTTCAAGGATCCCCCCGGACAAACCCAGGGGTCACCTTGAAAAGGGGTTATTTTTTATAGAGGTCTAGCGCGCACCCGTCAAGACACTCGCAACCGATCGCTTGCCCGCCGCATATAGGACACCGCTCATCATCACACCCGGGATGATGCTGCTTCCCAAACCCCGCGCCGCAATCGTGGCAAGGCGTGTCCTCTATATTAGGAATGCGCTTCACACGCTTGCCCTTAATGATATATGCGTCGCGCCTGCACCCGCCGCCCTTTACCATTTTTCTCCCGCAATATTCGCACGTTGCTTCCATGGTTCACCTTCCCTTCAGTATTAGGTTTAATTTCTTCATATCCTCGCGGAATAACTCACGCAAGTCCAACTCAGGCATTGGCTCGCCCTTCGCGCCGCCACCCCGCCCTAGTATTTTGACCGCCGGTCGCTGCACCACAGGCGCCGCCCGCCTCACTCGTTTCCTCGCCATACTGAACCCCTTTCGGTTGACCTTCAGTGGTATTTCACAAAGATCGTCTCGCCATATCGCTTCTGACACTTCACACAAACCCGACAGTTCCCCGCGCAGCGGTTCCTGTGCTCCGCCGTGAATTCCTTGACCGCCACGAACTCGTTGTGAACCATGAAACCGCTTCCCGTGACAACCACATGCCGCACCTTCGAGAAGTCCAAGTCGATGCGCGCCGTGTATCCGCAAGTGACAATGCCATAAGGTTTGAGATTCGCCGCGACCATGTCCATTTTGTCAACGCCCGCCTGACTCTCGAAATCTCCCGCCTCGCTGAACCGTAAAGCCCTCATCGGGTGCTTTTTAGACCGACTGCTCGCCGCAAGCAATTGCTGCGCAATCGACTCCGCGCTCGTCCCGAGCCATGCCTCATGCTGATACTCTCGGAACGGTAGGCAGCCCGGTCTGAATCTCTCGGGGCGTTTCGCGTAACACTCGCCCCCGTCGTTCACAATGGGGCACAAACCCATGGTCCGTGAAGGACAATCCGTCGCGCTCGTCATGTTCAAAATATACGTCGTTTTCGGCAATTTCTGGTTGCCTTTGGTGAATTTGATTCTCATGCCGAACCCCCCAAACATCGGGGATCGAACCGTGCATAGTCCCGAATTGCTGATTCCTTGTTCGTATGTCGCTCCACAAGCTCCAGAGGGCCTACCTGAGCCTTGAACTCGGTTTCGAAGATACCAGCGTCGCAATCCTCCTCAAGGTAGGCGTAGCGCCCCTTGACGTAGCTCCAGCCGCTTATCCTACCGCCGATGCCAAGCTGCTGCAGCCGCTTCAGCGGTACCCGTACCCAACCATGACCAGGATCCTGGTAAAACATGAAACGATTCCGCTCCGCTCTCTTTCTCATACTGTGCCCCTTTCGCTCCCCTCGGCGGTATGCCAAGGGCTTTCGGAAACCTTCGAGTCGCGCTCGAAGGTGACCGAAAAGATTAAAGGCGCTTCGGCATGACGACGACCTTCACGATCTGGCCGGTCTCGAAGCACTCGCCCTCGATAAGCATAGGCGTATTTTCGCCACCAAACCGAACGACGCAGGCCCTGCCCTTCTCGCTCATGACGTTCCGCACGATCGTCAACGCATCGATGAGAAGATCGGGATTGAAACCGATACGATCCGAAAGATCAGAGTCCTTTGGAAAGACGTGCTCACAGTTAGGGAAATTCATATCAACCTTGCGGACCTCTGTGGGCGTGGTCAATTCAAGGTCGGTGGCCGAAAACTTGGCACTCCCGTTGCTATTGGTGCCCGCAACGTCCAAGAAGGCGTTCCTTAGCGCGGGAAGGCACGACCTCTTTGGGATCGAACGCGCAAGTTCCTTGATAGAGTCCGCTGGTATACTGAAGGGCGTCAAGTCCTCGGCGTTGCCCTCCGGTAGGCCCTTTGGCAATTCACTGCCCTTGAGTTGCTCGGGATACGTCACCGTTGCGAGCATGTGGCCGTTTGTGGCAACCGTCCCTCCCTGCTCGAACCTCACAGCCTGAATCGCTAGCCGACTGCTATCCTTGCTCGCTGCACGAACAACCTCTAGATTTTGCTTGTTCACATTCATACTGTACCCCTTTCGGTTGACCCTCGCTTATGCAAGGGCTTTCGGAACCCCCCGCCATAGCGGAGGAAACCGAAAATTAAGAGAGGAACCCGTTATACTTCAAAACCTCTATCGCGACGTATGAGGGCTTCTCGTCGCCCTCAAACGCGTCCCGATAACAGTAGTCGGGCAGGTCCATATTGCTAAGACCGCATATCGCCTCCAAACACCCGTCAACCTTCGCCATAAATGCCTCGAATTGCTTATCGCTCTTTTCCATGCTGTGCCCCTTTCGGTTGACTTCCAAAACTCGCGGACACCCCAAACCTATTTCGGGGAGTCCAGACCCCTAAATAACAAAAAAACCAAATACTATCGCATACGCCCCGATAGCCAAGCTAACAACAATCCAGAAATCCTCTAGTTTGAGACTATTCATCGGGAACCCCTTTCGGTTGCTGAGAGCCGAAATGCTCTCGTTTGTGTTGCGGAACGTATCGCACAACGAATTTCAAGCGTCGAGCGGTATTTTGGCAACCTTGCGGATTTGTTCGTGATTTTAGTGTCGATTTTTGGGCGGTTTGATTTTGTCGGTTCAAGAGCCGTGCAACGCCGCGAATTTAAAGGTGATTTAGCAAGTTTGCTTGTAATGGGCGTTATGGGCAATGTTGATACCTTTGCCGTTCCACTTGGTAAATTGACAGGAGATGGCGGTATAGCAGACGTTGCGGGTTTGCCGTTCCAAGGTGTTCCAAGGTGTTCCATAGCGATGGAACGGCTAGGATGCATACATAGCGGTGTCTGCGCCCAAATGTACCCAAGTGTTCCATGATTTGCCAAATTCTCTTTACTCCAATATCACGCGAAGTTACGGCCGGGGGTATAGGCACTAATATTATTATATATAAAACAAACAATATATCGATATTCAGCGACAGCGGACCTGTAACCCTATGATTTTATTGTTCTTAATGGTCCATTAGGGGGTGGAACGGCAATAGTATCAGCAACTCTGGAAACCCATGATATCATTACAGTCCTAGCCGTTCCATGCGTTTGGAACACCTTGGAACACCTTGGAACACTTGACCCGCTAGACCGCGTGGGCGCTGCGTCTGCTGTTAAAAGCGCGGTTTGTATCCTGGAGTGGTGGCGTTCCCTACTGTTCCCACGATATCCACGACGTGTGCGCCGTTGATAGCGCCGCATCGTGAAATCGTGTGTGATATCAGCGCGTTAGCGTGGTGCGTGAGGCATACGCCGTGTGCATGGTTGGCTGTGGATAACCTGGTAAGTGGCTGATATGGTTAGGATTATTGGATTGCCTATGGGGGTCGGACCTTGAGTTGGTCACCGTATAGAATCCCTATCACCCCACCCACCGCCCACCCTCCCCCCTGTTTTCACCTATCACCGTTATCCGACGGTAGTAACGACGCCACGATGTCCACGCAATAACTACGTATCCATGGTAGATATGACCCACCCTAAAAGGGCACTTCATATCTACGATGATCCCGCATTTTGGTACCCCTAAAACGGAGACCATATTGCTGGATTGCAACGATATAATGGTGTCCAAGGAATTGGCAGGCATTATTGTCAGAAAACCCTATAGGTTCTCCTGACATTACCCCTTGCTTAATTTGATACATTTTGTCATTATATCAACCATATGGCAGATCCTTGGAAGCGTGCGAGTGACTTCATAGAGAGCGTATCTGGCGGCGACGAGATGTCGGAGGTACCGTGGCGTGCGGACGTCATGGAGAGGTTGGCAGAGGGGGATGTTGAGGGAATGAAGGAGGCTGCGAGTCCTTCAGCCGAGTTTGAGCTTATCAAGATGGCGCATGAGGGGGAGAGCGAGCAACTCCGTCTGCAGGCGATTCAGTACGTTTTGGGGCAGGCTGGTCACGGGGTGATC
>Ga0207997_1001914_pt1 | contig 10634 bp, 20 predicted proteins | sample AntAceMetag02UKN_FD_184777 | JGI IMG/M metagenome (GOLD analysis project Ga0207997, IMG submission 184777) | Saline lake microbial communities from Ace Lake, Antarctica - Antarctic Ace Lake Metagenome 02UKN (SPAdes) (version 2) | ecosystem: Environmental > Aquatic > Non-marine Saline and...
ACTTAATGTCGCTGCCCCTGTCAAATCTGTCGCGTCTGACAATCCAATTAAAGTCCCATTAATAATAGCCGAGCCGTTGACGTGTAATTTGGCGTTTGGTCCCGTTGTTCCGATGCCAACATTGCCTGTAGCATCAACACTTAAAGCAGGGTCTGGGCTACCATCTGATGCAACTAATTCAGAATGTCTGTGTAATGTGTTAGCTATTGAGTTGTCTGTTAATTTTGAATCGTTTATAAAATTAAATGGATTCGATACCAAATAATAATCAGAAATACTAAAATCAGTTGAATTATAATAATTAAACCCTAAAATCATATTTATTGCAGGAATTGTTTGATTATAAGCATATAAATCCCAAGTAGCAGAATTATCAGTAAAACTATAATCTGTCAATAAATTTGTAAATCCAGGAAAAGAAACTTTCGCATCATAAGTTGAATTATAAGTATTAGTCCAAGAAGCCAAAGGAGAATCTAAATTATCCCAATAATTAGAACGATTAACATTTAAATTTCCTTCATTAGTTTCTAAAATATAACTTGGAATTGTTGTTGAGTTATAATATCCAAAACTATTTCCTAAATCGTAGTATAAAGTATCTGCATAAGTTTTATTCCAAGTTGTATCATCTCCAATTATAGAAATATCAGCATACAATCCATCTGCATAGGTTTTATTAAATGTAGCAAAAGTATCATTCCAATAATTAAATCCTACTATTTCTGAAGTTGTAGAATAAGAAGATAAATCAGGAGTCCAATCTTTAATGTAACCTGTTGAATTCCAATTAGTATAATTTGTATCAAAATCAGCTTGTGATAATAATGTTCCATTAACTGCATTTGCCCAAGTTATGTGTGTTAAAAATGTAGAATAGTTTCCTGCAAAAGTATCATTAATATATGTTGGTGCAGTTGTTGAATTATAAAAACCAAATGGATTTGTTGTTAAGTAGTAAGAAGTGTTTGTTGCGTTCCAATCAGCAGTTAATAAATAATCATTATAATCAAAATCAGTAGAATTGTAATAACTAAAACCTAAAATTTCATTTATTGCAGGAGTTGTCTGATTGTAAGCCCAAGTATCATAAGTTGAATTATATGTTGAAGTCCATGTTGAATTGTAAGCCGTAAAATTTGCAGACCATAAAGGTTCATTAATTAAAGAATATCTTGCATCACCTTCTGCTTGTGTTATCCAATCAAAAATATCAGAAAGCAATTCATTATACCAAGCTACTCTTATGTGATAATATTGGTCAGCAACTCCACCTTGTAACCCCGACATATTATTATGAAATAATTCTGTGTCATTATTAATCATATAAATATGATTATCTATGGAAGTCGTTGACGTTTCTCCAAAGTCAAAAGCAGAAGTAAAACTAATAAAGAAAATTCCAAATACAATTCCAAGTAATATTTTTTGCTTCATTTTAAATCCTAAACTTATTCCAAAAGTTGTCTTTCTTTCCAAAACCAGATAACTTCGGTGAACTTGAAATATTTTCTACACTAATTTTTCCTAACCAATTCTTTTCATTTTGACCTTCGGCTCTTTTTAAAGCAAAGAAAATATTAGAAAGAACAGCATTATTTATATCATCTAAATCTGTTTTGCTTTCAATTCCATAACCTTCCCAATTTAAAGAAAGATTATCAACTAAATCATTACCAACAGATTCCATTATGTTTTCTATTTCTTGTGCTTCTAAATGTGAAAGAATTACATTTTGGTTAATATGTGAATCAAGAATAAACCACATTGTTTCTATTCCTTTTTTATTTAATTTTGGTGTAGCAACTTGAACTTCTGTACCATTTGGGTTTCTTCTTATTCCTCTTAATCTTAAAATAATATCATCAACAACCTTTTTAGGATTTGTTTGTTCTACCAAAATAGATTGTGCTTGTTGAATTTGATCATATATTTGTGGTGAAGACATATTTTGTTGAGCATCTACTTGTGGTTGTTGCATTGCCCTTTGTGCTTCATATTGTTCTAATTCTTCTTTATTCATTTTTTCTTCCTCTTCTTCTTAACTTTTCCAAGTAATGATGGAAGTTCTATTTTCGGAACTTTAAAATCAAATCCTCTACCAACTAATCCAGTTCTTGCCAAACTTTCTTTTGTTTTCCCACCACCATAACCAAATAATTGAAACTTTAATGATGCCCCTAAAGAAGGAGTTGGTATAAATTTACGAGTTGCCGTTGTTCTTGAACCACCATAACCTCCACCTCCAGTTGGAATAAATGGTGGAATAAATAATCCAAACCTAAATGGTGATTGTTTAAAGTATGGAGTTATTGGAGGTTGAAATGTAAAATCAAATGCTGGTGCTAATTGCTGTTCTTGTTTTAAAACTTGTTTTTGTGTTTGTGCTTGTAATGGTGTTTGCAATTGTTTAAAGTATGGAGTTATTGGAGGTTGTTTCATTTTTATTTTAACAGCAGGAACTATCTTTAATCCTTGATCCATTTTCATTGGTTGTAAATTAATAAAAGTTTGTGAAGGGAAAAAATCTTGTTTTAATTCTGATTTCTCTGGTTTTCGAATTGTTGTTGCACTAAAACCAAGCCCTCCACCAACACCCATACTTCCACCTAAAGCTTGTTGAACTCCTGTCGTTGATTGAATAAAAGATTGTTTAGTTATTGAAGGTGCAAAAATACCACCACTAGTTCCAATACCACTAACTTGAACTTGTTCCCCAAATGTACTACTGAATGGTGTTTTTTTAATACCACTAAACATTTTTCCAGAAGAAACAACATCATCAAAATTAGAAATTAATTTTATCTTTCCCAAACCTTCAATAGAACCTTTTAATTTTATTGGATTCCAATAAGTTACTGCTGTTTTACTATCTAAAAATATTTGTGAAGTTCCTTTTTGCAAACCAAGCTTTGTTGGTTTAAGTCCCATAACATTTAAAACATCTCCTTGTTTTCCACTAACACCAGCAATAGGAAATTCAAACATCTTTCCACCACTTCCTCTTTTTAAAATAAATCCTTTTCCAACACCTGCTTGAACATTTTTTTGCATATCTAAAATAATAGATGCTTTCCCTTTTCCATAAAGAATTGGCTTTCCCATACCAAATATATTTCCACCAGTAATAAAATCATCTGAAAAAGTTAAAACTTTATCAGAAATAACATCTTGAATCCTTGTTGTTACATGTGCTTTTCCACCAACCATCGTTAAAAAACCTGCTTTATCTTTAAAGATTGGTGCAAGAATATCTAAATCTTGAGAAGCCCTTCCACCCTCAATAACTTTTGAACTTGAAAATCTAAACAAACTTCCTTTATCTCCACGATATAATTCTTTACCACCAAGACTAAACTTTTGTGATTGTAAATCTTTTATCAATTCCCTTTGTGATTGTCTTGCTAACATACTTGTTGTTGTTGGTGCAACAACAGAAGCAAATCCATAGATTCCAATACCTGCTTTTAGAAATCCACTTCCAAGAGAAAACATTCTTTCTTTATAACTTAAATCTTTACCAATTAAAGCTGTTGTAAAATCTTTTGTTGAACTTCCAGTTAATAAAGAACTTGCAATTACTGCTGTTGCAGGTGATGAAAATGCTGCAGTATAAACACCTGCTTGTCCTACAAATGTTCCAACATCTGCAATAATATCTCCTGTTGTCGTTGATAATCCTTTTACTCTTGATTTACTAATTTTTCCACCTAAAATATCTGCTTCCTTTTCATATTGTAATGTAAATGCTTCTTGAATTCCAGTAGAATATTTTTCAGAACCTAATAAACTTTCCGACTTTGCACTAATTTCTCTTGAATATAAATCACTTGCACCAGAAAAACCCATTTGTTCAGTATCAATTAAATCTTGATAATAATCTTGTCTTGTTTCTGCAAAACTTGAAAGGTCTTTTTCATATTCTTCTTGGTGAATATCATAAACTTCTTTTGAAACCTTTTCACCTAAAGAAGCATATCTTGCTTCTGTTGGTATTCCAAGTTGTAATCCTTGTTTTACTTCAAATTCTTTTTGTAATTCACCATAAGTCATATCTTTATAACTTGGTAACCCAGTTGATATTGTTGTTCCATATTGACCTGTGCCATATAAATTTGTAAAAAAGGTCGCATCAGAAGGAGATAATTCTTTTTCAGATTTTGGTTGCCCTCTTCCTCTAAAAGCATCAAAGTAATTAGAAAATCCTGCTTCACCTTTCATAATTGAAGCTGTTGTTGGTAATATACCTCCAAAGAAGTTTTTAACATCCCAACCCTTTATAGGAACAAACCCACTTGGCTGTCCTCCCGCAGAAATAGTTGAATCTGTTCCAGAGTAATCTGTTTTTCCACCAGAAATTCCAAACTTTGAAGTTGTTTTTGTGGGTGTTCCATAAACTTCTTTTTCTATTTTAACACCTTCAGCAGTTGTCATTTTTAATTCTTCTTTAGGTGTTACTGAAATTGAAATTGGACTTGGTGTTACTGTACTTGGTGTTGGACTTGGTGTTGGTGAACCACCTCCACCACCTCCAGATGAACTTGAAATTGCTTGTTCAACACTTCCAGTAGGAGTAACACTTGTTGGAGTTCCTGTAACAACAGTCCCAGTTGAACCTGCTACAGATTCTGCAGGAGTTATATATGGACCAGAATCTACAGAACCTAAACTACTATCACCTCCACCCCAAGTTGAAGGATTCCACCACACCATTTTATTCAGTTATAAACTCCCTGTAATTATAATTATTACATTTTAAATATTCACTATCTCCAATGATTTGATTAAATTTTGGTATTACAACTATTCCATTAAATCCTCTTGCCATTTCTGAAGCAAGTGGCAACTCATTTCCAGTTAAATAAATTACTCCAAATTCTGAACAATTAGGGTAACTTTCTTTTTCTATTAAATTATTAATTGAAAAAAATTCTCCCAACACAATCAAACAAAACAAAAAAACAAAAACAGAAGTAGAAATTATGTATAACTTTTTTCTTAATTTGAATATAGATTTATCTTTCCTCATTTTGAACTACATAAACTATTTAAATATAGTTTAAATAACTTTCTATTTTGTTACCCCTTGTTACAGAAACAAATTATCTCAAAACATCATTAGAAATAGAACCATTTGGAAAGTAAGTTCGTGTTAAAGTTGGAGTTCCTGTTGTCATACAAAGAACTTCTTCACCTATTCTTTTAGAACAAACAGAACAAGGATCTTTTGTAATCTCGTCAGCTTTAAAATAAATCAAAGTCATTAAAGTGAGAAAGATTATTAATAAAATCACAGCTATAAATTTAAATCTACTATTTGTAATCCAATATTCTTTAGTCATTCTTCACCGCCAGGAAAGAAACTACCAATGCTATTACAAAAGCGAGTAGTGGTTTTAATGGAATGAATCCTATTAAAAAAGTTGTCATTATAAATGAACAAACAAACCATATTAAAAATTTATATATTTGGTGCATTTACCTACAATAAAAAGTTACTGTTAAGAATACTCCTATACAAATCCCTAATACAATCCAAAACAAGTAAGCAATTATTCCTCCTTTTTTGTTCATCTTTAATACCCATATTTATTTTCTCTTAATGTTAAAATAATTATTAAAGCAAAAGTTATATTTGATAAAGTTAAAAAAGCAATAAGAATTGATGCGTGATATATTAAAACAATAATCCAAAAGAATGTGAAAATTGATAACAAACAAGTAAGGAAACAATCATAAGATTCCATTAAACTCCCTCCTTCTTTTTATTGTAATTGATTCACAAATTGTAAATATAAATATAAAAGCAACCCCAAATACAAGAGTAAATAAACTTCTTGGAAGTGCAAAGAACATAAAACCAAAACAAAGAAACATTATTGTTAATATTTGCCAACCCCATACAGCAATGTAACTTGTTAATGTTTTCTCGTTCATTTTAATTTAAAAGGCCTGTATTATTTACTTTACTCATAATATTCTTTAACATTCCAAGTGCTTGTTTCTTTGTGTCTTTTTCAACAATCATTTCGTCCCAACAAATTTTATGAACATAATTTATTTTAATTGGTTTTTCGTGAATCATTTCCTCTACTTTTATATAATGTTCTTCTTTGAAGATTTGTTTTTTACATCTAACACAAATCATTTTGGTTTTAGTTTCCATTTTATATTATTGATAATATTGTTTTTACAACACTTGCTCCCTTTAAACTTTTCATTTCTTTAACTAAGGAAGTTAGTTCTGTAAGTATTGTTGGCAAATGACTCATTAAAATGTACAATGTAAAGATCATAATAACACCACCAATTATTTGAGGAATGTATGGGATTAATTTCATAAACATACTTTCAGTATCAAACATCTTTTTATTCATTGATTTCCTTTTAACCTGCCAAAATTCCATATCTGGATTAATTTTGTTTGTTCTTTGTGAAGCTAATAATATTGTTTTACCATCATGTTGGTATGTTTTTGTTTTATCTATTTTTGAAGGTGTCAAAAAGTAAATAGAATTTTGTGACGTTCTGTATAATTCTAAATAATCTCCTTTTCCTGCTGTTTGTAAAACATTAAAACTTGGAGCAGGTAATTCTAATTTTAAATTCCATAGTTTAAAGTATGTGCTACCATCTTTTCTATCTTTAAGAATTGCAGCTTTATCAAATATAATTACATTCTTATCATTTGCTCTTTCAGAAATAACTTTAACTTTAATACTAAATTTCTTTTGATAAACTAAAAACCACCACATACAAAAACCAGCTACTGAAAAAATAATAAAACCAATTCCAAACCAAAGTATTCCACCAAAAATCTTTCCAACAAGTTGGCTTCCAACTTCTGTAATTATGTTTGCCATTTTATTTTCTTTCTTCTTTTAGTGAATTATAAATATCTTTTACTAAAAGATTTGTTTCATAAATCATTTTATTAAGATCTGCTTGTGTTAAAAATACTGGGATAGGAATTTGTCGTATCTGTTTATCTGTTTGTTCTTTTGTTTGTTCTTCAACATTTTCAGATTGTTCTTCAACCTCTTCATTCATTTCGTCTAAAGGGTTTCTTTCTGGTTCTTCTTCTTTTGGTTCAATTTTATCAATACCTTGGTTTTTCATCTTATCAATTTTGTCTTTAATTTTATTCTTGAATTTCATTTTGATTACCTCCTTGTGATTTTGTTTTAATTAAATATTCTTTTAGAATTTTGTTTGCTGTAGCACTAACAGAACAATCAGTTTCTTTTGAATAATTATTAAGAGCTTCTGAAACTTTAAAATCTAATGAGATTGAAATGGTTGTTTTCATATTATTATTAAATATTAATAGTATTTAAATGTTTTCATTTTTTATGCTTAATTTTTTCTCTTGAACATTTTCGAGAACACGTTACTGTATTTATCCCTCTTATCACATTACTTCCATTTCCTCTAAAACCTGACTTTCTAATCTTTGTGTCTCTTAAAAACCTCCTTTTACAAATCTTACATTCCATAACTTTACAAACCCTTTTCTCAACAATTATTATCTTTCCAACTTTTAATGATTGTAACTCTTTATTATCCATTTTGATTTTCATGATTATAAAACTCCCAATAAAATTAAGTGGGAGTTAAATATAAATTTTACATTACGATTGTATAATCGTTTTTAGTTCCATCACTTTTGACAACAACTGAAAACTCTACACCTGTTAATTGATTTGCTTGTTTTGTTGCCAATTCAATTAATTGTCCATAGGTTGATGCAGGTGTTTTTCCTTTTCCAAATGTCCAAACCTTTTCTTCACCATTAACCAAAATCTTTATCTTGGCTTGGGGGTGTTCTTCGTTTGGTTGTCCTTCAACTTTCTTAATGTAAGGATTTGTTTCTTCAAGTTCTGTCAATGATTTCACCTTGTATTGTCCAACTTTAGGTTTCCAGTAGTTTCCACTTTCTTGTAACCTTTGCAGTTCTTCTTGGTAATCCATTTTAACTTCCTCCTAAATTTAATTTATTTCCCTCTTTGAGAGTTTGAGTATTAAACTTTAATTCCGTAATCTCATTCGCGAACCTTTGCATTTGTAGTTGCATATTTATAAAATATTTATTTATTATTTTCTCTACTTTTTCTTCGTGTTTTTCCATTTTCTTTTAAGATACCCTACCTTTTAAGGTTGGGAGGAATTGTGAACCTCCTTTTTTAAATTATATCTTTTTTTTAACCACTTAGCAAACCCTTTATCTGGTTCAGATATTTCACCAGTATATTCATTTCTTCCACTTACTACATCTTCATAAACTCCATCTAAATCCCATGCTTCAGGCTCTGCTATTGATAATAATGTATTTAACATTCTTATTTCTTTCTTTAATACTTTAATCTTTCTCTTATATCTTTCTTCTTCTTTTTTCTTTCTTCTATAAATTATTACTTTTAATAATTCTTGTATATAATCTTTTTTCATTTTTTAATCTCCTTCATTTCGCATTGACATGTTTTACAAATTGTCATTATAATATTATCTTTCACTTCTCTTTCTATATGACATTTTGGACATTTCATTGTTTTCATTTTAAATCTTCCTCTGTGATGTTGTGAAACTTCATGAACTCAGTAACATCCATTATCTTATTTCCTTCAAAACATTCCTTAACCCACTTAATTGCTTCTTGTTTTAAATCTCTATCAAAACAAACATTTGATTTACTTGCCTTTGTTTCATTCCAATTTCTCCACTTACTCTTATTCCAATCTTCAACTTTATTTAATTTAAATTTCGCTAAATCTTTCACAGTTTTAAGTTTCATATTAATTTATCTCCTGCAATTTTTTCTCTTTCTTGTTTTAATTCTAATAAAGTAATATTTCCACAAGCGAATTGGTTTATTAATTCTGTGTCTTGTTTAATAAAATCTTTAACATCTTTTACTTTTAGAATTTCTGCTTGAGGTCCGAAAGTCATTCCTATTTGCTTACTTAAATTAAATTCTTTCATTTCTTGGAGTTCTTTTTTATAATTTCTAATTTTACAATATGCTTGTCTTGATATTCCATCTATATTTGTAATTAATACCTTAATTTCTTTTTCAATCTCTTTGGCTCTCTCTAATTGTTTTGTTTTCATTTTTTAATCTCCTTTGCTTTTGGAAATTCTTGAATAATTTTAAAATGATAAATTTTGTTTGTTTTTAAATCACTAAAATATGCTACATTATTACTTCCAGATTTATTAAATTCTTCTTCTGTTATTTCTTCATATCCTTCTATTTTCATTATTAATTTACCTCCTCTGTTTTTTCTTTTTTAACTGAGTTTTCAAGTATTTCTTTTTCTGTGTCTTTCATTTTTTAATCTCCTTTGATAAAAGATATTGTAATGTGTTTTCATACATTAAATCGTCTCTTGTTATTTTTAGAAGTTTTAATTTTTTTGCAGTTGTTTTTTTTATTCTTATGTAAGTCCAACTATTATTATCTTCTTTATTCTTTTTTTGTTTTTTTATTTCCATACTAAATATAATACAAACCCCTTTAAAAGGTTATAGGTTATTTAGTATATACTTTTGTTGTAGTATAACTATTTGTAAATGGTTACGATATATTAAATAGTATTTGTTTTTAGAAAAGATATGGAATTAATTAACTATGTTGGACTTAAAGTAAAAATAATTCTTACGAATAATTATTATTATGTTGGAAAGGTTATTTCTGCCGACGACAATTCTTTGGATTTAATTGATATAAATAATAAAAATGTTTCCTTAAATAAAGAAGCAATATTTTCAATTCAAGAGGTAGAAGAATGATTAAAGAATTAACAAATAAAGAATTTGAAAATATTGCAGATCCAGAATTTGATTTAGAGGAAGAAGAAATAAAGAAGAAACAATTATTTACTGATGCTTATTATAATATTATAGATATTCTAAAAGAATACCTTGAATTAAAAGAAGAATACTATTCAATAATTTCCTTGTGGATTATTGGAACATACTTTCATGAACAATTTTATAGTTTTCCCTATTTATTCTTAAATGCAATGAAAGGTTCAGGAAAATCAAGAACTTTAAATCTTATAACTACATTAGCAAAAGATGGTGAAATCCTTAATTCATTAACAGAAGCAGTTTTATTCAGAACAAAAGGAACTTTGGCAATTGATGAAAGTGAAGGATTAGAAAGAAAAGGAAAAGAAAATTTAAGAGAACTTTTGAACTCTGCTTACAAGAAAGGAGTTAAGGTAAAAAGAATGAAACAAAAGAAAGTGGGGGATAGTGTTGAACAAGTTGTTGAAGAATTTGATGCTTACAGACCTATAATTATGGCAAATATTTCAGGTATGGAATCGGTGTTAGGAGACAGATGCATTCCATTAGTTTTGGAAAAAAGTTTTAACAAAAAAATAACCAATTTAATAGAGATTTTTAGTGAAGATAATATGGTGAAAAAAACCATTAAAATACTCAAAGAGTGTAGTTTGTGTAGATGTAGTTTCTCTGTAGAACGCTATAAAGAGTGGAATAATTACATGAAATCTACTATAAATAACTACACTAATAACACTAACTACTATAATACTACTAACTACACTAACTACACAGAAGCCTTTAGGAGTATAAATTTGACAGATTTGAATGGTAGGGATCTTGAA
>Ga0207997_1001915_pt1 | contig 10631 bp, 13 predicted proteins | sample AntAceMetag02UKN_FD_184777 | JGI IMG/M metagenome (GOLD analysis project Ga0207997, IMG submission 184777) | Saline lake microbial communities from Ace Lake, Antarctica - Antarctic Ace Lake Metagenome 02UKN (SPAdes) (version 2) | ecosystem: Environmental > Aquatic > Non-marine Saline and...
AGCAGCCGCAAGTATGGAGATGGTAAGCAATGAACTCCACAAAAGAGGCATAACCAGAGGCGACGGGATGCTTCATTGTTATAACGACCTCGAAAGAGACTGTAAAACAATAACCTATCGGTTGGGGCGGCGAGATATATTATTCTTAAGGTTTGGTAATGGCGGTCATACAGGATCAAGGAGCCTAGCGCGTGGGCAAAAAATTCTTGTTAACTGATCGTATCAGCCGCCGCCATACTCTCATAGAAGACGGAGGATATGGTTCAGGGCCGGAGAGTTTGAGCTATGAGCAATCGGTTATAAATAAAGAGCAAGCTGCCAGGGCCGAGGAAATACAGGCTGGTAGCTGGGAGGATCTTTACAGAGTTGATAATGAGCGACAAGAGGACCGAAGACACGCACATACCGGACGAAACATGGGTGAAAATGGTGATAGCTGCACAGATTATTGCTGATCGGGTAGCGGAGATCATGAAAAGGGGTAGGAAATAGGTAGCAACTTGGGAAAATGGGTATTTTTTAAGTGCCTGAAAATATAACTGTAAAATGATAGGTAGCTCATAGGCGGGAGCCAAGGGGGATGGAGGGGGAGAATGTTAATCAAAATTAAGAAAAATGTGTGGATTGATCCAGCGTGCGTGGAGTCGGTGGAAGCCGTAACCGTATCAAAAGACGGTAACGATGAGCAGGGTATACGGGTAAGCATGAAAGGCGGGGATTTTTTTATGGTGCTTGGTGTTACGAGCGAAGAGTTAGCTGTCAGGGTTAACCGGCATTTGTCTGTTGGTCGTGATACAGGATGCGAGCAACCGGGGACTGCGAGAGCTACAGAGCAGATGACAGCAACAGCGATTAGTGGACGGGAAGTTTTAGCCGAAGCGGCATGGATAAATGCTCGTAGACAGGGCTTAGATAAGGTACGGGAATCTTTACAGTCTTTTATAGGTGGTATCCAGGACGAACTGGCTGAAATGGATGAGGACTGAGGGGTTAATTAACTTAAGTTACATCAAGCTTGTTTTTTAATTAATCAAGTAATTATGGCGCGTATATCAAAAATAGATCCGGTTGAATTAAAGAAGATGCTTGGTAAGGGCATTCCTCAGACAAAAATTGCAACACATTTTGGGGTTACGCCTCAAGCTGTGTCAATAGCAAAGCGCACAATTAAGAAAGCGTTGGCGGGAGTATCAACACAATCTGCCCCAGCGATACACAAGCGGGAGATCAATGCATTAGACCAACTCCAGAAGATCAACGGGGATGCAAACGAGATATTAGACTTGTTAATGAAGTGGAACAAGGGGGACGAAACAGCATTAAGGGTCTTAGAGTCGCAGGTTAAACGTGTTAAGACAGGCAACGGGGACGAAATCGAAGTATCGGAAATCAAGATGAAAGATCCCCGGGAACTGGCGCTGAAGGCCATGGCAGAGATTAGGTGCCAATTGAAATTGCAGTTGGAAATATTCCAAGCCCTGTATGATATCAAAGCAGCAGAGGAGTTTCAGGCCGAAGTTTTACAGACAATAGGAGAGGTTGACACTGGTGTTAGAGACCGCATCGTATACAGATTACGCCAAAGACGGGCTGTACGCGCAGTTATTCAGCCAAATTGACCAGACCGGCGGAGGGGAGAGTGAATATTCAGAGTACCAGGACAACCCTGTCGGATTCTGCGAAAATGAACTGGGCGAGAATCTAACAAGTGACGTTGAAAGGATGCTGGAATCAGTTAGGGATAACCCCGTTACGATTGCTATTTCTGCTAATGCCACAGGTAAGACCCATGGCGCAGCAAGGGCAGGCGTTTGGTTCTACAAGGCATTTACAGAGAGCAAAGTTTTTACCGCAGCAGCGCCCCCGCTTGAAAATCTTAAAAAATTACTATGGGGAGAAATTGGCTCCATAGCTATGAACCATCCCGACTTATTCAAGGACGACGAAATCAGATCAATGAACATAGAGCGGCACCCGGAGCAGTTTATTACAGGTGTCACTATCCCATCATCAGGGACAGACAAGGAGCGCGAGGCCAAGTTTTCTGGAAAACATCAAGAGCACATGCTGTTTATTTTTGATGAGGGTGACGCAATCCCGGACCCGCCATATCGTGGTGCCGAGTCGTGTATGTCTGGTGGCCACATGCGGATGCTGATTATGTTCAACCCCCGCATGGCCTCCGGTGCTGTGTATCGTATGATTCGTGACGGCGAGGCAAACGTGGTCCACTTGTCGGCATTTGAGCACCCTAATGTTTTAACTGGTGAGGACGTTATACCCGGCGCAGTGGATCGGAACACGACAGCACGGCGAGTGAATGAATGGTGTAGACACAGAATTGAAGGGGAAAAGCCGGATAGAGAGGTATTGTTTGATTTGCCTGAATGCCTTGTGGGCGCTCAAGCGATGCGGAAGAATGGCGGGCTTTATCCACCTTTACAGCCAGGAGAGTATGTCATTGCAAACCCGGCATTCGCGTATATGGTTTTAGGTCGGTATCCGGCGCAGGGCAGCAACCAACTTATATCGAGAGAATGGGTCAACAATGCGCGCAGCAGGTGGGATATGTACGTTGCCAAGTACGGTGAGACGCCACCTATCGGTGTTGATGGCATTATGGGCCTTGATTGTGCAGAGTTCGGGGACGATTATAATGTTGCTATCGCTCGTTACGGTGGATTTGTGACAAAACCGATCCCAGAGCGCGACACATGGAACGGGGTCGATATGATCGTAACGGGTTCACGGGCTGTTGACTGGTACAATTCGCACCCCCGGATATCAGCGGCAAGGGTTGACGCCACTGGTGTTGGTTCGGGTGTGGCGCCTCACATGGTCGCGTTGGGTTGTGTGGCTACAGCGGTTAAAGGCGCAAACAAACCCACATTTGCTATAGAAATAGGTGAGTTCCGTAAGATGCGAGACCAGTTGTGGTGGCAACTTCGGGAATGGTTGAGAACTGACCCGGGGGCAATGCTACCGCCAGATGAGGAATTGATTGAAGAATTGACGGCGGTTATATATGAGGTCAAGGAAGGTAAGATTGTGGTTACGAGTCAAGATGACTTGAAGGAAATACTAGGAAGATCCCCGAACAAAGCGGATGCTTTGAGACAGACATTCGCAAGCCAAGGTGGGTTTTTCGCGGGATGTCACGATATTTTATCAGAAATGGCGGCAGCATGATAAAACTAAGGGGGATAGGGTAGCTCCTGAAAAACCGGATAACCCTGCCGGTCTTCCCCTTTTATAAATACAGGGAATATGAAAGGGTTATATTATGAAAGAGATACATCTATCACAGGGAATGGTGGCACAGGTTGATGATGAGAATTATGAACAACTTAATCAGTGGAAATGGCATATTGATAAAGGGCACGGGACGTTTTATGCCCGGCATAATGTCCAACTCCCACAAAAGAGAATATCGCTTTCTATGCATAGGTTTATTTTAAATGCACCACGTAATATTCAAGTAGATCATATTGATCACAATGGGTTGAATAACCAAAGAAACAATTTAAGGCTTTGCAACGGTACTCAGAATTGTCAAAATAGGTCTGCCAGATTGCATAGTTCAAGATTTAAAGGTGTTGTATGGCGGGAAAACAATAAAAAATGGCAAAGTAGGATAAAAGTGAACGGAAATGAAAAACATTTAGGAATTTTCACTAAAGAATTGGATGCTGCGCGAGCTTATAACCACGCTGCAATTAATGCTTTTGGGCCATTTGCTGACATAAATCAAATATGAATACATCGGAGATAAAACATATAACCCATCCCTTTGCTATCGAGCTACGGCAAGCCCGCTATGATCACAGTGTTGTAACAGGGCAGCCTTTGGTAGAGAATCCCTGGTGGTACGAGCACACATCCGGGTTACTATTTTACGACATTTACGGCTGTATAGGCTGGCCAACAGAGGTCACGGACACAGCAGAGGTCGAAACGCCGGGTTATGTTGCAATAATCGGAGTCGTCAGACCTTCGGACACATTAGAGCACATCCCGGCAACGGACGCAACTTTCCGAGTTCTTGAGGAGTATCAGAGCGGGGACGTACAAGAATTGCTGAATGCTTGTGTGAGATTGCGGAATCAATACGGATATGGACTGAGGCGGGAACTGTTAGCAGAGTTTTACGGTGATCCTGTCAGATACCTGTCATCTGTATGTCTTTATAACGAGAGACACGACCTGGAGCTAATGATTACACCCCCGGACGATTACGACACGCCGATGATATTTGACAATTATGCCAGGTCACTACGGGCTGCAATTCAAAGGAGACGGATTCATCCGGGAACATGCAGGCTGTTTGTGGACAGGTTAAAGGAGTTCCGGCGCAATGATCCCCTGATTATGGCAGTAGGCGGGTTAGTGCATACGTTGTTAGGGCGGTGTGCATGGATGGATACAATCGGCGAGAACGTATGGAGGATGGCAGATGCATGATATTTATATGGTAGCGACAGGCGTCGGTATCGGTGGAATTGTCGGGTTATTGTTTATGCTGGCCGGGGGATGGTTGCATCATAGAGGTGTGATAGCTGGCAAGGGCGGCAACGATCAGTTTGTCGGCAACCCCAAAGGTGATGTGTTCAGGATCGAGACGCCGGGGGAATTCAAAGCAGAGGAACCCGAAGACGATAAAAACCTGGCGCGGATTATGGATAGAATGAATATCTTCAAAAAGAGTATGGGTGCGAAATGAAAATACAATGCGTGAGTTGCAAACGGATAATTGCAGAGACCACAGACAAGTTTGACCCGGATGTCAGGCCGAATGGGTCAATGTTGGAATTGGTAGACCCGTATAAGTCGCGGGGGTGGGCGCTGAATATGAACTGGACAGTGGGCACTTGTTGTGCTGAGTTGTTTTGCCCAGAGTGCGAGTATCCGCTTGCCCCGAGTGGGCGATTTACCTTGGTGTCTGAGTTCGTTTGCCCGGGATGTGGGAAGGTTTGTAAATCTAAAGCCGGGCTGGTCGGGCATCAAAGGCACTGCGAGGGAAAGAATGAAATCTGATAAATGGACGCTCAACAATATACCGCCGGCAAAGCATGAAGACGTTGCAGAGTTCGCAGCACAGTTGTTTGATATTGCTAAGACTGAGAAGGAAAGACTTGGTAAGCCTGGGGACTTCCTGGCTAACTATGCGCTGTATCGAGGGGCGAATGCTCACAGGCAGCAATCATACCCAGCGCAGAAATCGAAGGGGCCTTCGAGCCTTGTTAATTTGTTCTTTGCAAACATTGAACGGACGGTGAGCAATATCACAGCGCGGGAGCCAGTCGGTGAGGTGGTTGACCTTTCCGGGGCTGGCGAGGATCTGACTCAAGTTATGACGATGCGCCTTCAAAAATGGTGGAAAGACACCAATCAGCAGATTAAAACGCGCGGATCTGCACGAACCATGGAAATATACGGCATCACACCTGAGAAACCGTATTATGACAAAGTGATAGATGATGTCGGTATCATGTTGACAGATCCTTTTCAGTTCTTCCCAGCTCCGGGGTATTATGAACAAATGGATATCGAAGCCCCGTTTGTTTGTTTTGCGTATGTCGATATTATTTCAAAGATTGAGCGTGAGTTCAAAGTTAAGGAAGATGTGATAGCACCTGATGTGGCGTATGACCTGATGGGGACTGAACGAGAAGAATACAAGCCCCGTGGTGGTGTCGGTGGTGATACAGTCGGGCATTACAGCGACAGGATGATTAAGTCGGACAAGGGTGAAGGCCGTGACAGTCGTGTACAACAATGCTTGATTGTTGAAGTGTGGGTTAGAGATGAACGGAAAAGTAAGAAGAAAGAACCGGCTATCATGGCAGACCCAGAAACCGGTGAGATCGGTATGGTTGACGTTGAGGAAGAGGACAGCGTTTATCCTGACCATATCAGAAAAATCACTATCACCAAAGCCAAAGACGAAGGCAAACACGAAAGTGGATGGATGATTCTGGACGATTCAGCAAATCCAAATATTAACCCTGCGTTAGATCGTGAACTGGCAAAAAACACGCACCCATGGGGGAGATTTCCTGTATATTATGCAAACAGTTACAGGGACCTGGTGAGCATCTGGGGTTTTTCGGCTGCTGAACAAACCAGTGATTTGATAGGCGAAATCAACAGTATCATCAGAAAGATTGTAGGCTGGGTAAAGGACTGTACGACACCGCCTATAGTTTTGCCTAAAAATATAGGCATTACCAGGGAAATGATAGAGAGCAACAACAATAAAGCAGGCAGGCTGGTTTTACAGCCAAATAATTATATAGCCGCTGCTGCAATCCGGTATTTGGAAACGCCAAACCTACCAGCTACATTTTACCAAACCCTGGACAGATTGATCGACTATTATGACAGGACATACCAGATAGAGGACGCAGACCGTGGCCAGGCACCCGGCGGGGTTATAGCGGCAAAGGCTATCGTGGCGTTGCAGGAGCGTAACCAAGTCGTTATGCAGTCGAAAACGTCCAGTATCGATAATCTGGCAGAGAATAGAAGCCGGTGGGCCATTGGCTTGTGGCAGAATTTCAGCACTGACCCTGTATCCGTTAACAAAAATGGTGAGCAGGTGCCTTTTATTGGAACCGATTACGCAGGAATGAAGTTTGGCTATGTCGTTGAAGCCGGATCAACTACGCCAAGAACGAATTTGCAGGTGCAGGAAATGGCCGGTGATTTGTTCCAGATGGGGCTTATTGATCAGGAAGCCGCGTTGAAACTGTTGAACGTGCCAGGGTGGAAAGAGATCATTGAGAGGATGAGTGCTGACCAGTACCAACAAACCTTTGAAGCGCTGGTTGAGAGAGGGGCTATCAGTGAGGAAGAGGCACAGGCATTGTATCAGGCGCTTGTGGCTGCTGCTGAGGAGCAGGGTGGCAAGGGGAGTCAAGCAGGACAGCCTAAAAAAAAGGAGGGGCAGGATGCCGGTGTATGAGTATGAGTGCAAAAAGTGCAAAACGGTTCAGGAGTGCGTTTATCACATTGACGAAAGGCTGCCGCAAGTTAAATGTAAAAAATGTGGGGGTACTGCGGTCAGAGTTTTGTCTCTTGGTGGCATTCAATGTGATTCGACAGGTGGTATAAATTGGATGCCATCAGCGTTGAAAGTATTGCAACGGGACCACGAAAAGCCGATTGAGACAAGGGGGGAGTACAAGCAGTATCTCAAGGACAACAAATTGGTTGCTACGGGGTGACTATGGAGAAGGGGGAAGCCAAGGTGGTGCGTGCTATGAGGGAGGCGCTTGAAAGGGTTACCGATTGGCTGGCTGGCAAGCCTACAGGCCAATTTAATGCTAAGGTAGAGATACACGCCAATCAAGGCGGGGTAGGGGACGTATTTATTGAGGTGAGGGAGAGAGAAAGGGTTTAGTATAGAAAAGTATTGCAATTTACTAATTTTTATGGTAATATTCGCTTAACATATAAAATATAAACTCGATTACGGATAACCCGCTGGAATTTTTCAGCGACAGTTAGAAGCCCGAGTCTTTGGATAAACACTTTTACGAGTGCCATTGATTAGGGCTTTTTTTATTTTTAACCAAAGGGGAAACCGCTGTTGATGCCCGAATGGGATAACATCAAAAACACAGACGGCCCGGCGAAGGAGAGACACGATGGCAGAAGAAAAAGCAGAAGGCGCAGAAGTTCAACCTATCATTCCGGGAACCAGTTTCAAGACACCGGAAGAGGCCGCAAAGGGTTATAACGAGCTGAAACAGTTGGTAGACCGCCAGGGGAATGACCTTGGGTATACCAGGAAACAGCTCGACCAAACGCAAAAAATGCTTCAGGAATCAATGACCAAACCAACTGAAGCGAAAGCCCCGGGCCCTGATTATGATGGGGAACTGGCAAAAATCGACAAGGCCATTGAGAGCCTGGATGTTGACGACGACGATTATTCAAAGACTTTATCAGGTTTGAATAAGCAAGCCAGACGCCTCGAAGCGCAGAAGGTCGAAACCCGAACCGCCGAAAAGCTGGTGAAGCAGTTTGAGAAGACCCTTACTGAAAGGGATTCACAGCAGAGTAAGCAGCAATGGCTGGACAGCAATCCTGATTTTAATAGCGAGGAAATGCAGAGTGCAATCCAGCAAAGGATGACTGCCGACCGCACCGGGATGATTGACCCAATTCTAGCCTATCGTGAGATACAACAGGAACAAATGAGCGGACAGTTAAAAGCTGAACAGGAACGGAGTGCGGCCCTTGAGGAACGCCTTAAATTGAAGGAAGGTGCTCAGCAGACTGGCAAAGTTATTACCAAGGGGCAGAGCACGCAGGCAACAACAAACAAACCAAAACTAAAAGGTGCTGATCTCGATGCGGCGATGAGTGAGGCGTATAACAACGCAGCCGGGACATAACACTGTAAGGAGAAAATATAATGGCTGAAATAGGTGAATTAAACGCAACCACAGATGTCTATTGGGACTCTATTGAGCCCAAAGATATAGTCAATAAGGCATCCGCCTTGGCATGGAAGCTCATGTCGAACGCAATGGAAAAGGGTAACTGGGAAGTCAAGCCGAACGAAATCGTCCCCGGTGGCACCATGATTAAAGTCCCTTTGGAGTACGGGACTGCAAACAGTGGTGACTATGGTGCAACCACAGTTATCACCACGTCGAAGCAGGATATCGTGGACGCTGCCCGGTTTGCATGGGGTGGCCTGTACGGATCTAACGCAATGGATCTGGATGAGCTCACCCAGAACAGCGGTGGCCCTGCGGTTATCGATCTGACCAAAGTGAAAATCAATTCAATTGTTAAATCATCTCGTGTCAAATTGGCTACCATGTTGATCGGCACCGGGACTGCTGGACAGATTCTTGGTCTGGGCAATTTGTTTGATACGACCGGTTCTACTGAATATGGTGCCTTAGCAGAGGACAATGTTAGTCAGTGGGCGGCCAATGTAATCACCACGTCAGAGGCGATTTCCTTTGAGGTGATGCAGAAAATCTTTAGAGAGCCCGGCATGGGATCTCACAAGGACGCGCTGCCGAACTTTTGTTGCACATCGACTATCCTTAAAGACGGATACGAGAGAAGCCTTCATCCGCAGCAGAGGTATTCACATGAGCCTACCTTGCAAGCCGGCTGGGACAACGTGGCCCACAAGGGCGCTCCGATTGTTGCCGATGTGTACTATGACGACAATTCCATGACTACCTACCTGGACGCTTTGAACCTCAACTTCCTGATGCTGAAAGCACACCCGAAATACAACTTCACGAAACCCAACTGGGTATCGAAAGAGGTTATCGGCCAGCCGGACAGTGTTCATGCGAATAGTCGGTTCAGAGGACAGTTTATCTGTTCCAATCGCCGGCTTCAGGTACGGCACAGCGGTTTAACTCCGCCTGCTTAAATCAAACACCCGGAGCGATCCGGGTTTAACTCATAAGGAGAAAACTGATGAGTGAACGAGTAATAACAGTTGGTGGGAATCAAGCAAGCCGGATTCTTTCCGAATTCGCTATGGAAAACATTGGCACAGGGAAGGCTTTTTATGTCGATCCTACCAATGGCGATGACGGGAGATCAGGTAGAAGCCCTGAAACCGCCGTTGCGAGTTTGGCGACAGGATACGGCCTTCTCACTACAGGGTCCAATGATATCCTTTATATAATCTCCGGTACATCCGGTTTAACGGTGACATCAGAGTTGACATGGAGCAAGTCATACTGCCATTTAGTCGGCTTGTCTGCACCATGCATGAACCCGCGAGCACGAATCGGCAACAGTGGTGAAGAGATTGCAAACCTTTTAACCGTTTCTGGTTCTGGATGCATTTTCAAGAATTTCCGGATTGGGAACTACGGCACGGCGGCCACAGCATTAGGAACCGCCGAGGTTTCAGGTAGCAGAAATTATTTTGAAAACGTTACTTTCTTTGGACCGGGCCATGCTACGCCTGCCGGGGAAACCGGGAGTCGTGCGCTTGTTTTGAGTGCTGCTTCTGAAAACAGATTTGTGAATTGTAAAATCGGTAGTCAAACAATTGAAAGAACAGCGGACGCGCCAGTGCTTGAGTTGACTGGGGCATGTGGGCGCAACGAGTTTATTGATTGTGATATTATCGGTGCATGCGATGACGCTTCCTATGCGCTTTGTAAAATAGGTAGTTCTGTTTTCGGGTATCACAAATGGGTGAACTGTTTATTTTACAATTTTTCCGTTAATCATGCAACTACCGTAACCGAGGCATTTGACGTTACCATTACTACCGTGCAGGATCACATTTTCGTTAATCCGGCACTGATTGGGATTGCGGAATTGGATGCTGGCGATATTGCAGGGTTTGTTGTTGTTGGCCCGGCAACTGCCGCTGCTTGTGGTATCGGGGTTGCCCCGACAACTTAAAATTCAAATAACAAGGAGCCAAACCAATGAAAGAAATTTATATAACAATTCCAGTGACCACTGGTGCCGACCTGTTTTACCTCCCTGTACCTTGCCGTGGCGTTATCGCTGCCGGGTACGCGGTGTATAATCAGGAAACCGACAAAGACGAAGTTGTGACGCTCAACCGTGACGACACTGCGGTTATGACGTTTACGCCTGGCGCAGATGGAACCGCTGAGGGTGTT
>Ga0207997_1001917_pt1 | contig 10631 bp, 16 predicted proteins | sample AntAceMetag02UKN_FD_184777 | JGI IMG/M metagenome (GOLD analysis project Ga0207997, IMG submission 184777) | Saline lake microbial communities from Ace Lake, Antarctica - Antarctic Ace Lake Metagenome 02UKN (SPAdes) (version 2) | ecosystem: Environmental > Aquatic > Non-marine Saline and...
CCCCCAAGAGATCGCCTTGCCTCCCATGCATGATCGAGACTGGGAGCGCTTTTCACGGTGGCTAGAGACCTTCGAAACAGAATTCGTGTGGCCACTAACCCTGCTGGTCGCTGAGTATGAGAAAACCCACCCGCCTATCTTGTGGGCAAAAGAGAAGAACAATGGATAACGAACGTCTTACCAGAAACGTCGCGCAGTGTAAAAAGTGCGGTGATGTAATTGAGTCCAAGCACCGGCACGACTTTGTAATGTGTACATGTGGCGCAGTTGGCGTGGATGGGGGCTTGGCTTACATACGCCGAGTAACAGACGGCCCTGATAGCCTGATTGATATGTGCGAGTACGGCCCAAAACCACCTACTGATATGTGTGATAACGATTAGTAGAAAGAACGTAGCGGTGTCGGCTTTCCAACTAAGCCGGGGGCACTTGGTACACAGCTTTGGATTGATTACGTATGCGCGCCGCACGGGTTTATCACGCTCATATAGTTAAGTACCGCAGCCGACTAATATAGTATGCGGAATCCTAAGAACGCCCCAACTAGTTAACCCAAGCAATAGGAGAGAGTAATGGCGTACGGGCCACCGGTTGTCAAACAGTGCGTACACTGCAAAACAGAATACAAATGCCTAAACCATATGGCAAACAAGTCACGGTTCTGTAGCGTCGATTGTCATAACTTAAATCAATCTTTTATAAAAACCGAATATACATGTGCCCACTGCAACGACAAATTCATGGCACGACCAGACCACGGAGCGCCACGCAAGTTTTGTAGTAGGAAATGTTTTTTGGCAAACGGTATTCAGCCTGCTGAAAAAGAGTGTGAGAACTGCGGCGGCATATTTACAGCTACTCGGTCGAGTACCGCCACTCGGGGTGATGGTCGAAGGCTTTATTGCTCTAAAAAATGTTATGTGGAAGGCGCGCGCAGGTTCCAAGAAAAACCATGTGTTACCTGCGGGGAGCTTTTTTACCCAGTAAGTAGGGAACGTGAAGCCACGCAGTTAACGTGTTCCACGAAATGCAAAGCAGAGTTTTTTTCTGGGGTCAACGCACCCGGCTTTCGAGGCGGGAAGCATATACCAGAACAAAGCAATCATAGGATGGTGCTTATTGGCAAGCGGGGAGGGTATGTAAGTAAGTACACAGCGGAGCATCGACTACTCATTGCCAAGTATTTTGGTCGGATGCTTACACGAAACGAAGTTGTACTTCATATAAACAATAATGGTTTGGATAATCGGCTATCAAATTTATACCTGTGTGAATCAATGAGTGAGTACGGAAAACGAAGGTCGGGTTCGTTACCGTGGCCTAAAACAAGCAACCTAAAAGACTACAAGGAGAATTGAAATGACCAACCCAACTAACCAACTCCCTACACCCGAGGAAGAAGAAGCATGGCGTGAGATGGAGAAACGCGCCGCTATACAAAAGCGTGACCAGATATTTAATTTGGCACAGCAACGTGGTGGTGAGTACGCCCAAGAGTTTATTGACAACACCCCTAAGATAGAGCTCGGTATCTTCACACTGCGTAAGGCTTTTGAGATGGGGTTCATCCGGGGTGTTATCTTTAGCAATCAGGAGGAGAAGAAATGAAATCAGGACGCAGACCCGGCAAGACGTTCATCCCCAAGAGATTCATAGACTACTACGATTCCCCTTACCCAAAGTCACGCCTCATAGCGAAAACTCTGGCCACTGCGGGTGCGGCTACCATTGATGAAGTAGCCAAACTTTCCGATACCAACCGCGCAACGGTTAGACAGCTATTTGTTGATATGAGATTTTATAAGTTCATCTACGTCAGTGACTGGCGAAAGACTGAGGGCAAAGGGCGTGCTCCCGTATATAGCATTGGGAATAAGACTGACGCTCCACGCCAAAACAAAAAGAAGGAACAAGCCGCACTCTACGCACACATCAAGAACCAAGTGGTTAAGCAACAAACTGTAGAACAAATTTTGTCCGAAAGATGTATACAGATAGCAGCACTAATCGTGCCTAAGCGTACAGAAGAGCAGCGTCGTGAGGTGAATAGACAATATATAAACTGGGTAAGTGGTGGCGCATATGGATAAGACAGACATGCTTGGCGGGAAGTTACATAGAAGAGTCATCGAGAGGAACGAAGCCTTGAACCAACCACAAACACTAAAAGACCTGATGCAGGGTAAGATCGAAACCGCTAATGGGGATACGTCCGTACTAAAAGAAGCGCAGACTATTATCTATGGCGACAGAGAGAAGACATACGGGCATCCATCCAAGAACCTGACGGCAATTGCCTCGATGTGGAATGCGTACCTGAAGTCTGTTGGAGACAGGGAACTAAACGCACAGGATGTTTGCGTGATGATGACTCTTCTTAAGTGCGCTCGACTTGCAAATAATCCGACTCATAGAGACTCTTTGGTTGATGGCGCCGCGTATTTGGCTTTAATCGAGCGGTGTGGGGATGAATCTAAGTCAAATGGGTCAAAGGAAATGAAATGAATACGTTTGTGCTGTACATCCAAGACGACCCACACAATCCCGGTTGCGTAAAAATATCTGCCGAAATTATTGGTGAGCCCGAAACCTCTTTGCAGATCGGGGAATCTGTATTGCTTTCTATGCTAATGCACGACACAGTTACCCTAGATACAAGCCCCATTTATACTAAATCACCTACCACTAATCACGTTCAGTAGCGTTTCTCCTGCCACGATAGGCCCCACCCTAACCTCGTAATCGTTGAAGTCTTCCCCGTCAATATCAGAGTTCCAAAATGGCAATCCAGATCTTTCTGCTACAGATAACCCCGTTGGGTCTGTATCTGCCACCAGAATAGCGCTGGTGTGCTCTTTTGCTACGCTGAGTATGTTGGCTGCAGAAAAGCAAACAATCAGCTTGTAGCGCGTTCTGACGGTTTTCAGGGCCCTTCTTATGGATAGGGCTGTTGCATATCCCTCACAGAGTATCTCTTTACCTTTATTGTCAAACACAGCCGTGGCGTCTTTTGTTCTCTGCCCGAATAAAAACTTCTTATCTCCATCAGCCTTTATTAGCTGGCAACCTACGATGGAACCGTTAACCCTCATCGGAACGGCAAGTAATCCATCCCACACCCAAGATTTGTCTTCTTCAAACCCTTTCTTTGCTAAATACGGGTGGGTTTCTTTCTTGGCTTGCTTCATTATCCATGCGGCTTTGCGTGCGGCGTTTCTTTGCTTTTGCGCTATTTCTTTTGCGTGAGCCTCCCGCTTGCGGCGGATTGACTCGTAATCAACGATGGCACCTTCTCCTCTCCAAGATATAGGCTTCTCATGAACCGCCCAGTTCCGTACAGCACCAGAATCACCTTGGTAGATGTAAGTCCCGTTTCTTTTGTGGGGGTGGTCTGTTGTGGGAACCCTAACCCACCTATCTTCTATAAGACTTCTAATTATCAAGCCATGGTGTTCTGCGAAAAGTTCAAAGCTCATTTGTATGCCCTTTTTGATCCTTGCGCTTTAGCGAACGCTATCATTCTTGCCCTAATCCAATTGGAGGTCTCGATTGACACTGGAGATGGGGCCGCGTTTAGCCCATTAGGGAACCTTCCTGTTTTTTCTTTGTACTTATGCGCCGCCCAGCCGTCCTTGTATCCTTTTATTCGTGCGTAGTATAGAAGCTCAGAGTAAAACTTCTGAGTATTAAAAGATTTGTTTGGCGTAAGGTCCAAAGCTTCCATCTTGCCAGCAACGTTGATAACCTCTGACATCCTCTGGCGTACAAAGCCACACTCCCCGCAAGTATCCGAGGGGAACGTCCACAACACTTTGCATTTTGGGCACTTGCTGGCTTTCTTCTCTTTCTCTGTAGGTTCTTTCTTGGCCTTCTCTCCACCTTCTTGTAGCTCCTTTACCCCCTCGGTATACAGCTTGTCCCAATCGCCCTTGAACCTGAGAAAGTTTCCAGCATGATCGAGCCATAAGCTAAAATCTTTGCCGGGATATGGGCGCATTACCCTACCGATCTGCTGTACGTGGGATGAAAACGATTTAGAGAAAGGACGTGCCGATATGCCGATCATCACATCACTGACATCAAATCCTCTGGTCAGTATGTCCGTTGCTATTAACCCATTGATGTTTGAGTCAGGCTTGGAAAACTCTTCGATAGTGATGCGCTTGAATTCATCATCCTCTTTGTAGCTGATCGAGACAAAGTTGTATCCTGCTTCTTGGAACTTCTTCTCCAAGTCCCTACCATGGGCAACGCCCGCACAGAACACAATTGTCTTAACCGGCTTGTTAAATATCTCAATGGTTTTCTTTTCCCACTCCGCCACGATGTCGCCCGTAATCTGTACGCCGCGCTCGGTAACATCATCCGTAGACCACTCTCCTGCGACCTTCTTCGCCCCTTCCATGTTTATTTCTTTGGCAATAAATACCTTCAGAGGCACGAGCCATTTCTTCTCGATGATGTCCTCATAGGTTGGACCTGCCACAACATTGGTAAAGATTGACCCTAGCCCTTTGGTAAATGGAGTAGCTGTAAGTCCCAGCACCTTGAGATCCGGATTGTCCTTAATAATCTTGATGACCGAGCGATGCATGATATGCACTTCGTCTACGATTAAAAGATTGGGGACTCTGTTCCTAGAACGCTTTGCCAGTGTTTGAATAGAACAAACCTGTATGCGCTCGTGCGGGCGGTAGCGCCAGTGATCGGCCTGCATCACCCCGTGGTCGATACCGTACTTATTTAGCCTCATGCTGGTTTGCTCGACCAAGACAATTCTGTCCATAACCATTGCCGACGTCATGTATTTATCGGCGAATTGCTTCATGAGGTAAATGGCAACTTCTGTTTTGCCAAGACCCGTGACCCCCCATAACAGCTGGCACCGGTGGCCTTGCTCGAATCCCTCGTGGATTTTGTCAATGATCTCTAGCTGATGCTCTCGCAACTGTGGCATATCTCTCTCCTACTGGGAAACCGCCCAGTGTCGGGGTTTAATTACGCTGCTTTTGGCTCAGATTTTTGGCAACGTTTCTTCCAGTATAACAGTTGCTTTTTTAATTCCGCGTTTTCGTTTTGCAACGAATCTCTAGACCGTTTTACAGATTGTAGTTCAGCCTCTAGAGACTTTGTTTCCTTCCGGTATTTGTCCAGCTGTTCGTGGATATCAAGCTTTCCCTCTTCTGACTCATCCAGCTGTTCTATCGCCCGGTCTTCTTTAAGCTTTTTGTTTTCCTCCATCACCGCTTCTAGCTCGTTTGCCATTTCTGCTAAAGGGTTGCTTTTGAATTCTTTTTCCTTGGACGCCACACCAAGATTCTTAACGTTCATCGTCTGTTCGTTGCCGTTCTTGGTGAACTTCCGCTCAGGCTGTGCTTTTAGTTGGAGTGACTTCCGAACCCTGTGCACCGTGGCATTGGATACGCCAGCCTGCCGTGATATTTCCATGTCTGACCATTCTGACCATTCTGGGTCGTTCAACAGTATCAGCACCGCGCGACGCTTGTCTTCGTTGGAGCGCCGCAATCCGTGTTTGTCGTTAGCACCAACCGAATACAGTAGCGCATCTCTGAGAGTGCCTGTGCGTACGTTGGCTTCTATTTCTTCGTGCTTGGCCCTCTTGTGGGCGAAATACCTGTGGAATCCATCTGCCAGCCAGTAGTCCGAGCCATCATGGAAAACCGTGACCGCCGGAAATGCCGCGCCCTGCATAACACTCTCGGCGTATTCGGCAACTACCTCTTCATTAAGGGATACTCTAGGCTGTGTGTTTCCGTCTAATCTTATTTTTATTAATTCAATTTTCATCGCTTCTCTCCAAAAGAACGTTCATTCTAAACCTGCAACTGCGTTTGTTCAATACTGTAATTTTATACAGCTTCTTAGGAAACAAACGTTGTGATTCGGCAAATACTCTCCCAAAGGAAAAGCGTTTGCTTGACCTTCGAGAGACATCCGATTACAGCTTCTTGAGGTATCCAATACGCCGCTTCATCGGGCTACGCTTAACGCTAATCATTGCGCGTAACTGAACAGACTTGCAACCCCTGATGTGCGAGGCCCCGATGCCGCTCTGTCCGAGCTCGACACACTGTAGTGCTAGTTTCCGAATCACCCCACAGAATGAACCGCTGGTTTCGTTCTTTGCGTCGTACTCCACAGTGCCGCTGTCTACTCCCACGGCTGGCGCTTTCGCTTAGTTCGCCACTAACATCACAAGACCCTACGCGGTTTTCCCTGAAAACATCTTGTAACGGTTGCGCAAAAACAAAACCACTTAGGTTCTGTCCCTTACAACGTCCCACAGATTGTCGCCTGTAGGTAAGGCACAGACCTAAATGGTCTCTGTCGCGCGTTGTAGCAACAATTGTATTGTACAGCCCAAACCATAAATATGCAAATTATTTTGTCGTGGGTTCCATAAGGCAGGATTTTGCGAAGCTTGCGATATCAAAATACATCTGAAACACATGACTAGGTAGCCAACACCTAGCACCCACGACGAGTCCAAGATAGCGCAATAGATTGTTTGCGTCAATACGTTGATACCAGTTCTTATGGTGTTGCGGCGTAAAATTTGCCTGTACAATGCATTTGTAGCCGCTTCTCAGGCAAAACTCTTGCAAAATTAAGGCGTTGCCTTACATTTTTAAACAAAATGCTTTATATTTGTTGGTTGCAATGCAAGGGTTCTCTTTATGGAGCCGAAATTAGGAGGGAACATGCCCAGACCCATTCTTTCTGTAGACCCCGAGCTTTATAAGTGGGCTTCAGAGGCCCAGACGATAAAACTTAACGCAATCTCTGAGCATGGCTCATTAGTAAAAGCGGCTAAGATTTTAAATGTTAATCCATCTGTTGTAAGCAAAGCTCTGACCAGCGTAAAACGGAAAGCGGCGGTAGCTGGGTATAGCCCAGAACATCACATGACGCGCCACGTACCTGACGGTTATATTGTAAAGGGCGTATCTACCTACTTCTCTGAAGATGGTACGCCCCGAGGACAATGGGTTAAATCTTCGCTAGATCAAGAGAGAAAAGAACAGTGGATGAAAGAGGCGTTCGAGGCTCTTTCTGTAGGTTTGCCCAGAATCAAGCCCTCTAAGCTTCCTAAAGTTTCTGTCCAAGAGCTTTGCAATCTGTATGTTATGACGGACTGCCATGTCGGGATGCTGGCGTGGCACAAAGAAAGCGGCGAAGACTGGGACCTTAAGATTGCTGAGCGGGTTTTAGTGGGATGCTTTGAGCAGATGGTTGTGTCGTCCCCGCAAGCTTCCGTAGGAGTTGTGGCTCAGCTGGGTGATTGGCTGCACTCCGACGGCATACTGCCTGTGACACCAACCTCCCACAACATTCTGGACCAAGACGGCAGGTTTTCTAAAATTGTTCAAGCCTCAGTCCGGATATTGCGCCATCTCGTGGACTTTGCTCTTACCCGCCATGAAAAGGTTATCGTCCTTATGGCTGAGGGCAACCATGACATTTCATCTTCCATATGGCTAAGAACCATGTTTAACGCCCTGTACGAGAAAGAACCAAGGGTAGAGGTGATTGATTCAGAAATGCCGTACTACGTACACCAGCACGGCAAAACCATGATTGCCTTCCATCACGGGCACCTCAAGAAAAACGACCACCTCCCACTTCTATTTGCAGCGCAATTCTCAAAAGTTTGGGGAGAAACGGAAAAACGATATTGCCATACAGGGCATCGCCACCATGTAGAAGAAAAGGAACACAGCGGTATGACCGTGGTGCAACACCCTACACTGGCTGCTAGAGACGCCTACGCATCGCGTGGTGGCTGGATAGCGGAACGACAAGTCTCGGCCATAACGTACCATAAACGGTACGGGCAAGTGGCTAAAATCACCATCACCCCAGATATGCTTTCTAACTCATAAGCACATCTATACCTTTACATTGTAAAGGTTGGCACCGTTTTAGCCCATCGCCACAAAGAAAAACCCCCGGGATTAGCCGGGGGTTAAGGCAACGTGAGGGAGTGCTGCCATCGGGGAGAGAGCCGATTTACAGAATGTATCACAAAAAAATCCCCGAGGTCAAGTCGGGGCCAAGGAGAGGCACATGGAAACTGAAAGTAAAATCAGTTGTGGCCACTATACCACAATCTCTTTTTCCTTCACTTCCCAGCGATTGTTCTTTTTCACCCACCCCTGAACCAATATCCGAATGCCAGAATTCAAAACAACCGAAAGGTTTTCGTGCTCCCGTATTTTCTTTGCCCGTGCGGACATATTGCTGTAGCTAGTGGTCTGAACCCCAACCACCTCGCCGTCGCCCAAACAAATAATGTCGATAAACCCAGCGAAATCACTGCGTCGTTTGGTGAAAAAATTGTATTTCTCCACGACTTCTGCATAGTAGCCCTGATCCCGCATGTACTTTAATGATCTTTGAGTTGGAGAAGACACTTGACAACCTTTAAATGCATGAGGTATGATTCAACCAAATACTTTGTAAGAGGAAAAAAATGGACTACTCGCAGATTTTAGTGACGTTAGATCAATCAATCAAGCAGTATCGGCAGTCTGTTCTAAAGATGCAGTACGACGCATCATCCCAGTACGCTGAAACGGTACGCAAACTAGCGGATGATTTGGTTACAACCACGGAGGCACTGAGGGGTGAATATGGAGACCGCAGCAAATAAATTTCACGAGAGATACGAAGGCGTTACGTTTCAGGACGATTTGCCTTGGTATATATGGAACGATGCTTGGAGAGCTTGCATTGAACATTGTGCGCTAGAGCTAGAGAGACATGCTCTTAACGACGATTCGAAAGATGCATTTTTTAAGTTAGCCAACGAATTGAGGGAAGCACATGAGGATCACAAACAAACACGGCCTGCCAGAGACAATCGTCAACGCTCTGAAGAGGCCGACATATTCTAAGGGCGGTGCAAACCTGTCCGTCACAGAGCTTATTGACAGTCCACGGTTGTCTCAGCTCAAGAGGGCCCATGCTGATGACTTGGAGCAAGACGCATCTGAAATGGTTTGGTCTTTATTTGGCGGGGCTGTCCATGGGCTTCTAGAGCACGGTAAAGCCGACAACCACATCATTGAAGAACGTATGCACGCCGAGATAGATGGATGGCGTCTATCGGGTGCTGTGGACCTGCAAACGGTATCGGACGAGGGCATCCTTGTATCTGACTACAAAACAACCAGTGCGTGGGCGGTGATGAACGAAAAGCCTGCTTGGGTGGAGCAACTGAACCTTTACGCTTGGCTTATTGAGCACGTTAAAAAAATCCCAGTAACAGGGTTAGAGATCATCGCCATTATCCGTGACTGGACTCGTCGTGATTCAGAATCTAAGGAAGGTTATCCACGAGCACCCATCGTATCCATAGAGATACCATTGTGGAGCTTTGAGGAAAGAGAGGCGTTTGTCCGTGCAAGGTTGCACCTACACGCTGATGCTCACATGTGCGCCACACTGAAAGATGAATTGCCCCAGTGCTCTCCTTCTGAGATGTGGGAAAAGCCTTCATCTTGGGCAATTAAAAAACAGAAGAACAAAAGAGCAACTGCGGTTTGTTATTCGGAAGAAGAGGCAAACGAAAAAGCCTCTGAGCTTGGTAAAGAGTACCTAATCGAGTTTCGCCCGGGCGAGCGCACTCGGTGTAAGAGTTATTGCCCAGTTAATCAATTTTGCAGCCAATGGGCTGATTATGGGAGAGAGCAATGAAAAGTAAAGACGAACTTGCATGGGACGTATTTATAAAACTACTAGAGAGAGACGATGTCCACGCAGCTATGCACATGGCTGAAGACGTGAGCAAGTACCGCGTCAAGCTGTTTAGGTTTGCAAGCGACACCGCCTACGATTACCTTTTATGGACACAGGGAGAGCTTAAATGAGCGTACATAAAAAACTCATGGAGGCGCGAGTACGCCTGCAGAACACCAAGTTGTCAAAGTCTGGCCACAACAAGTTTGCCGGTTACAAATATTTTGAGTTGGGAGACTTCATACCCGTCATTCAAACTATCTTTTCGGATTTGGGCCTTTGCGGTGTGGTCTCATACGCCACAGATGTTGCTACGCTGACCATCACAGATATAGAGACTGGCAAAGAGATGGTTATCACATCCCCCATGTCTACGGCTGCTTTGAAGGGCTGTCACGAGGTCCAAAATCTAGGGGCAGTACAAACCTATATCCGTCGGTATTTATGGGTTACAGCGCTTGAAATAGTGGAGCATGACGTGTTGGATGCAACACTGGGCGCTACGGACAATAGACCAGAACCAAAGAAGCCTGAACCACCAAAGGCCAAGCCAGCTTCACCGAACACGCCGTGGTCAATTACAGTTGACCCAGCGGCTAAGTTTCCAGAATCTGTTGTTCTGGGAGCGTCTAAAGCCTTGGAGTTTGCAGAATCAAAGGACAACGTGGTTGAGATATTCAAGGTAAACCGTGCCCTGTTTGACAAACTGAGTGTCGAGGATAAGGATACCTATGACGATCTAATGGCGGTTTTCGCCACTTACAAATCTAAGTTTGGAGAGCAAGCATGATTAAGTCAGAGGCAGTCACTATTCTTGAAGTGAACAAGGGAAGAATGGAGTTTTGTATCCTTGGTCTATCCCCATTAAT
>Ga0207997_1001918_pt1 | contig 10629 bp, 13 predicted proteins | sample AntAceMetag02UKN_FD_184777 | JGI IMG/M metagenome (GOLD analysis project Ga0207997, IMG submission 184777) | Saline lake microbial communities from Ace Lake, Antarctica - Antarctic Ace Lake Metagenome 02UKN (SPAdes) (version 2) | ecosystem: Environmental > Aquatic > Non-marine Saline and...
AAAAAGATTTGGAGCCTATTGGAAAAATCATTTTTCTACGATTGGCTTAATTGGCATGAATGAAGCGACGCTTAATCTCTTGGGTAAGAATTTAGGAGAGCCGGAAGCAAAAGCCTTCGCTCTCAAGGTTCTTGATTTTATGAGGGATAAACTCGTGGATTTTCAGAAAGAAACAGGCAATAATTATAATCTGGAAGCAACTCCGGCTGAAGGGACAGCTTATCGGTTGCCCTTAAAAGATAAGAAGCAATTTCCTGATATTATTTGCGCTAACGAGAAAGAGTATCAAAACGGGGCGGAGCCCTTTTATACTAACTCGACCCAACTTCCGGTAAATTATTCAGATGATATTTTTGAAGTATTAGATCAACAAGACGAAATTCAAAAAAAATATACGGGTGGTACGGTTCTCCATATTTTTGCGGGAGAGAGAGTTAAAAATCGGGAAGTCATTAAACAACTGGTGAAGAAAGTCTGCGAGGGATATCATCTTCCTTACTTTACCTTTACGCCAACTTTTAGTATTTGTCCTACTCATGGTTATCTTATTGGCAACCAGCCCGTTTGCCCGAAATGCGGAGCGGTAACCGAAGTCTATTCTCGTTCCGTTGGTTACCTAAGACCCGTAAGCCAGTGGAATAAAGGAAAAGCAGAGGAGTTTAAGGAAAGAAAAACCTTCAAGACAGAATAATGTTAATTGGTGGTTTTCAGAAGTTTTCATTAATTGATTACCCGGGAAAAATATGCGCTATTGTCTTTACCCAGGGTTGTAATTTCCGTTGCCCTTATTGTTATAATCCAGAATTAGTGGATCCCCAAAAATTTACTCCTTCTCTTCCCGAGAAGGATGTTTTTTCTTTTTTAAAAAAAAGAAAAGGACAGTTAGATGCTGTTGAGATAACAGGGGGAGAGCCTACTTTACAAAAAGACCTTTTGGCATTTTTGGAGAAGATTAAAGCGATGGGATTTTTGGTAAAACTGGATTCAAACGGAAGCTCCCCGGATATAATTCAGGAGATTGTTCAGCGGGGAGCGGTGGATTACCTAGCGATGGATATTAAAGCTCCCCTGGAACGTTATCAAGAAATAACTCGTTCTCAAGTAAATCCAAATGATATTCAAAGAACGATTAAAATTATTATGAATTCTGATCTAGATTATGAATTTCGAACAACGATTGTTAAGTCCCAACTTTCGCCAAAAGATCTATTAAAAATTGCTCAATTGATTAAAGGAGCCAAAACATATGTTCTCCAGAAGTTTGTCCCTTCTAAAACTTTAGATCCGAGTTTTAAAAAAGAAACTTCTTACAGCGACGAAGAGTTAAAAGTTATCAAAAAGAGAATAAAGCCGTATGTCGGGCAATGTCTTATTCGATAAAGCTAAGGAATATTCTCTTTTTTTTGAAAAACAGCTACAATGAAGGGAGACTAGTTATGCAAAAATCAAGACTAACCAGTTTTAAAAAAGTAATCAAGTCGGGAAGGGCCAGAAGCTATTGGTTATGGGAAGCGATTCTCTTCTTGATTTTTTTGGGTGTTGGGATCAGTGTCTTAACGGGAGGCGGCTTGATTCATAACGACCAAAAATTTATGAGTTTAACTGAAGCGTGGAGAGGCCCGTTAGCCACTAATGCATTTATCGTGATAACCTATCTTGGTCAATGGCAAGTGATATTGTCCATAGCGTTGGTTGTTATTTTAATTTTAGGAATATTTAGACAAAGGAGAAAAGCGACGTTGTTGCTCACGACGCTTGTTTTAACATTAGCCACGAGTGAGATGTTTAAATGTTTATTCTGCCGCAGTCGCCCCGGAGCAGGATTATCTTTAACAAGTGCTCAGGGTTATTCTTTTCCCAGTAATCATGCCGTCGTGTCTGTTGTTTTTTATGGAATGCTTTGCTATTTTTTATTGCGGTTTTTAAAAAGAGAATGGCAACAAGGATTGGTAATTTTTCTTTTTTCTTTTTTGATTTTATGGATTGGACTATCTAGAATTTATTTAGGAGTTCACTGGTTCTCTGACGTGGTTGGTGGCTGGAGCTTAGGTTTATTTTTGTTGATTCTCTTTCTTGGTTTTTATCAAAGGTGGGAAAATAAAAAATCTTAAAAATTTAACGAAATAATAAATATTTATGTCTCTTTCCATTGGCATTGTTGGCTTACCTAATGTTGGCAAATCGACTCTTTTTCAAGCTATTACCAAAAAACAGGTTGCCAGAGAAAATTATCCTTTTTGTACCATTGATCCCAATATTGGAGTGGTGGCTGTTCCCGACCAGAGAGTGGACCAATTAGATGAATTAAGCCATTCAGCCAAAAAGATTTATTCGACAGTTCAATTCGTTGACATCGCTGGCTTGGTTCAGGGAGCTCATAAAGGCGAGGGACTGGGCAATCAATTTTTAGCTCATATTAGGGAGGTCAACGCCATCGTTTATGTTTTGAGGGCTTTTAAGTACGAGAAGATTATTAATCCAAGCAAGACGATTGATGTTTTGAGAGACAAAGAAATTCTGGATACAGAGATGGCTTTGAAAGATTTGGAAACAGTAGAAAAAAGATACCAAGCTCTAGAGAGGGCGGTTAAATCTGGGAAAGAGGAGGGGAAAGAAGAAAAGATAGTCTTAGCTAAAGCCAAAACTTGTTTGGAAAAAGGGGAAATGTTAATCAAACAGGACTGGAGCGAGGATGAGGAAAAAATTCTTCGGTTGTATCAATTCTTGACCCTTAAACCAAGAATTTATCTTCTTAATGGCCGGCCTGACGAAGTTTCTTCATCGGTGATAACCTATTTTCAAAAACAGGAGGCCACTTTTTTAATAATGGATTTGTTAAATCAGTTTGAGCTTTCTGAATTAACGTCAGAAGAAAAGAAAGAGCTGGACTTGCCCCTCGAAGTAGAATTGAATACTTTAATCAAAGCAAGCTATCAACTTTTAGATCTTATTACGTTCTTTACAACCGGACTAGATGAAACGCGAGCCTGGACTCTTGAAAAAGGATTAGCCGCTCCTCAGGCGGGGGGAGTAATCCATAGTGATTTTGAAAAAGCGTTTATTAAAGCAGAGGTTATTAATTGGAAAATTCTTTTAGAGGCTGGTGGCTTAGCTAAAGCGAGAGAACAAGGATTAGTGAGAACGGAAGGGAAAAATTATATTGTTCAAGACGGGGACGTTATCGAGATTAAAAGCGGGGCTTAACGCTTGACTTCTAATTGCTTTCCGTTTACACTAAAACTGCAAACATTCATTGAGGATGTCTCATTTTTATTCTGGTTCTAGGATAGGAATGGGTCGATTAATTAAAATATATTGTACTTAGTAAATGACTAATAAGCTCTATGTGGGAAATCTTTCCTACAACACAACTGGAGAAACACTAGAGAAGCTTTTTGCTCAAGCGGGTAAAGTTGATTCGGTGAATGTTATCACCGATGCTGGTTCCGGTCGATCTAAAGGTTTCGGGTTTGTTGAGATGTCTTCCCCTGAAGAAGCCAAGAAAGCTGTAGAAATGTTCAATGGCCAGGAGGTTGACGAACGCAACATCAGAGTTGATGAAGCTCGCCCTAAACAGTAAACTTTCGTGTTTTTCACGTGGGAAAGGGGCCGTTACTAGCGGCCTCTTTCTGTATTAAATATTTAACGAAATATTTCATTTTCAGCCTTGACAAGATATTATTATGGGTGTATATTCATAATGTTAATTTAATTTATTTACTATTATGTTTAAAAACAATCGTTTAAGTTTTAATAACTTTCTTGGCCGAGGATTGGGAAGAGGTCTCGGAAGAGGAGGCGGTCGAGGACGTCAAGAAGAAGGTTTCGGTTTGGGGCCAAGCGGTGAGTGCGTTTGTCCTAAATGTGGAGCGAAAATAACCCATCGGGTAGGGACTCCTTGCTACGATGAGACGTGCCCTAAATGCGGGGCTAAGATGACTAGGGAAAATTAATTAGTAATAATGAAAATAGCTATTTGCGTTACCGGGTCAAATTTGCAGTCAATGATTTCTGCTGTTTTTGGTCGTTGCCCCTCTTTTCTTCTTGTCGATAGCCAGGACAAGACAAAGAAATTTGAGGTTCTTAATAATCCTGCCCTAGAGGCAGGAAGAGGAGCGGGAGTAGCTGCTTCTCAAGCCCTAGCCTCTCACGGCGTAAAAGCTGTTATTTGTGGAGGCGTTGGCCCCAATGCTTTTTCGGTTCTTCAATCGGCCGGAGTCATTTTTTATTCGGCTAGCCTTGATTCAACAGCCGAAGAGTCCATAAACCAGTTTCAAAAAGGAACACTAAAAAAGGTTTCGGCTTCAACGCAAGTGGGACATTTTGGCTCTGGTCCAAGAGGGGGTCAAGGAAGAAGATTTTAATAATTTTTTATGGATAATAATGTTTTGCAAAAAGGACAAGGCATCGCCTTGAAAATAGTTTTCGTAGTGATCTCTTTTGCGATTGCTAAGGGTATTGTTGGCTTCATTTCAGGAAGCGTCGTTCTTTTGGCTGATGCCGTTCATAGTCTGGCCGATGCTTTTTCTACGATTTTAGTTTGGCTCGGTTTAAAGATCTCTCGGAGAAAACCGAATCAGAAATTTCCGTATGGATATTACAAAGCGGAGAATCTTAGCACTCTTTTAGTTTCCTTGTTAATTTTTTATGCTGGATTTGAAATTATCCGGGTAAGTATTGCGAAACTCACGGTTTCCACGGATTTGCATATTCCTTTGGTGGCCATTAGTGTTGCCCTTTTAGATGCGATAGTGATGTTCCTTGTTGGCAGTTACGAGGTAAAAATAGGCAAGAAAATTCATGCCCAAAGTTTAATAGCCGATGGTTCGGAATCCAAAATGCATGTTTTATCTTCTTCGGTAGTGCTGGTAGGTTTGTTGGCTTCATGGTTACACGTGCCTTATGTTGAAGGTATTGCTGGTATCATTATTTCCCTTTTTATTTTCTCAGTAGGAATTGTCTCAGCGAAAAACTCAATTCTGTCTTTAATGGATGTTTCGCCTAATCCATCTATAGAAAAAAAGATTCGGAAAATTATTAAACAAACCTCAAGTATTCAGAGCTTAGATATTTTGAAATTAAGGGAATCAGGACCTTTTATTTTTGGTGAAGCGAAGGTTCAAATACACTCGGAGGTAAATGTTACTCGAGCTCATCGAATTACTGAAGAAATAGAAGGAGAAATTAAAAAACAAATTCCCGAAATTGATTCTTTCTTAATTTACGTAGAGCCTCCAAAGAAAAAGAAGTTCAGACTAGCTATTCCTGTCCGCGAGAACCAGCTTTTGAAATCTAGAATTAGTCAGTCCTTTAGTCATAGTCCCTTTTTTGCTTTTGTGACTCTTGAAAAAGAAAAAATTACATCATTAGTGATAAAAGAAAACCCCTATCAGAAGAAAACTTTAAGGGCGGGATTGAGCGTGGGCCACTATTTAATAAAACATAAAGTAAATGTTGTCTTAACTCCAGAAATTGGCGCTATTACTTTTCATATTCTAGGGGATGATTTAGTTCAGATTTATCAGGTTCAAGAGCAAAGCTTAGCTCAAGTTATCCAGGACTTCCTGGAAGGGAAATTATCTCTTTTAAGCAAGCCGACGACAAAGAAGAAATAAGATGAGTGAAAAAACTTTTATTGAATTAATCTAAACAATGGAAAAACCTCAGCAAATTGCTATTACGGGAGGCAAGGGCGGAACGGGAAAAAGTACCGTTTCGATCTTGTTATTGAGAGAATTGCTTGAGCAAGGCAAAAAAGTTGTTTTGTGCGATGCGGACGTAGAATGTCCAGACGATTATTTATTGCTGGGTCAAAAACTAGGTCCAGTGGAACAAAAAATTTTTGCTGATTTTCCAAAATTAATTAAAGAGAAATGTAAAAAGTGTGGATTATGTGTTAAATCTTGTCGAAGCCATGCTATTTTCCAAGCTCCAGGACATTATCCTATTTTTATCAAAGATCTCTGTTCTGGTTGCGGAGGATGCCAATTAGCCTGTCCTTTCGGAGCCATTGAAATGGAGAAAGAGGTAACGGGTGGTATTTATTTACAGGAAGCGGCTTTTTCTTCTCGATCTGATAAGGGGAAGAAATTACCCTTTTCCATTATTACAGGACAAGCCAAAGCTGGTTTGGAAGAAGTCGGGCCTGTTGTTGAGGAACTTAGAAAATTTACTGAAAATTTTGCCGAGCAAAATAATATCGATGTGGTCTTGATTGATACAGCCGCGGGGACGCATTGTCCAGTTTTACATGCTCTTCTAGGAGTAGAGAAAGCCTATGTCGTCACCGAAGCTACCCCCATGGGAGCTCACGACCTTGACTTGATTCTTGAGGTAAATCAAAAATTGAAGGTGAAGTCTCTCGTTATTCTTAATCAAGCTAATCTTGGAGATAAAAGTAAAGTGGAAGAGGTGATAGAGAAATATCAAGTTCCTCTTGTGAAAGAGATTCCCTTTTCTAAACCACTATTAACTGCTTATAGCCAAGGGCGATTGTTAGAAGCTAATTTTTCCCTGGCTGATTTTTGACCATCTTGTCTAAGAACTTAAATTTATTATACTTACCCTAAGGTTTATTTTTTCACCAAAGTTTTTAGTTTAATTTATTCTTCTACATTTTTCTATGATTAAAAGAAAATTTTTTCAATTTTTAGGTCTCGGTGTTTTATTTTTCCTGATAAGTTTTTGGCCATTGCCAACTATCCAAGCCCAGGAAGAATCTCCTTCCTTGTCTTGCTTGGTTTATTTTACGGGAGTTGGCTGTCCGCATTGTGCTAAAGCCGACGCGGTAGTCTTTGGAGAAATTTTGAAAGACTATCCTGGTCTTGTCATCATTGAATATGAAATTTACCAAACCCCGAGTAATGCTCAAGTCCTTACTCAATATGATAAAGCTTACCAATTACCCTCGTGGCAATATGGCATCCCTTCTGCTTTTTTCGATAAAAGCGAGAAGGGGATTCTCATAGGAGATCCTTCCATTTTAGGAAATTTGAGGGGCGTAATCTCTGACGAGGCCAATCCATGTTTATTAATAGACGGTTCAACAGAAAATTTTTCACAATTAAAATTAGACGAGTTACCCGGGAGTCCAAAAGTGTGGCATCAAGATAGAATTCTAGTCAAGCAAAAACAAGGGAACTGGGTTTTTGCGTGGAATGGTTCGGAATTGCCGGAAAAAAATTCAACCGAAGGTAATACCTCCCAAGATATTTCTTTATTGATAATCAATAATAATTTTACGGAGAAGCTTAAAACTCTGAATTATACTACGCTGACAGAACCTTTTAAGGTAAATTTGTCTGGACAGGAAGTCAATTTTACTCACGCTGTTCAGCTCAAAACCGAGAAGCAATCAACGGCTGTGCCAGTAATATCTTCCAAGCTAACTTTAGCTAAAGTAGCTTCGTTGGCTCTGGTGGATGCGGTTAATCCTTGTGCTCTAGCGGTCCTCTTGTTAATGTTGACGGCTATTATGGCTTATAATCCAGGAAGTAAAAAGAAAATACTCTTGGCGGGTCTAGCCTTTGTTGCTTCAATTTTTGTTATCTACTTTTTTTACGGATTAGCTATTATCAGGTTATTCCAACTGATACAATCTTTAGCTTCGGTTAAGCTTTGGCTTTATAGGGCTCTTGGGGCTTTAGCTATTCTTTTAGGGCTTTTTAATATTAAAGATTTTTTCTTTTACAAACCGGGGGGAATCAGCACCGAGATGCCTATGTTTTTACGCCCTAAAGCGAAGAAACTTCTTTCAAAAGCAACTTCTCCAATTGGAGCCGGTGTGATGGGAATATTGGTGACGGTTTTTCTCCTGCCCTGCACTATTGGTCCTTACTTTATTGCGGGAGGGATATTGTCTAGTATGCAAGTTTGGAATACTATTCCCTGGTTAATTTTTTACAACTTCCTTTTTGTTTTACCGATGCTGGCGATTGTCTTTTCGGTTTATGGCGGGCTAAGTCGCGTAAAAGACGTATCTCAATGGAAGGAAAAGAACATTACCAAAATTCATCTTGTTGAGGGATTAATAATGTTAATCTTGGGAGGAATAATGGTTCTTGGTCTGTTTTAATTATTCTGATCTTATGGCTAAATATAGAATTAACAAAATAAAATGTATTGGTTGCGGGAGTTGTGTTATAAATTGTCCTCAAGGATTTAAGATGGAAGCGGATGGTAAATCAGAAGTTATTGACGATAAGGCCGCTGAAGAATGCGGGGGGACGAGAGTCTGCCCTTTCGGAGCGATTGAAGAGATCGCTGATAAGTAAATAGACATTAAGCATTTTGTTATGGAAAAATCAAAATTCAAGATAGCCGTATTAAGCGGTAAGGGAGGAGTAGGGAAAAGCATGCTGGCTTCGTCTTTAGCGATTCTTTTTGAACGCCAAGGTTTGGCTTCAGAAAAACTTGAAGTTGTCGCGGTCGATGCTGATGCTGATGCTCCTAATTTAGATATTTGGCTGGGAGGGATAGATGGTTGGGATGAAATTATTCCTATTGTCACTTCAGAAAAACCAGTGATTGATTATGATAAGTGTGACGGTTGCGGACTTTGTGCTCAACATTGTAAATTTAGCGCCATGAAGATGGTTAATGGTCGACCAGTAGTTAATCCTTTTTTATGTGAAGGGTGTGGCGTGTGTGAAAGTGTTTGTCCTCGACACGCTATTCAAATGAAGCCTGTCCAGAATGGAGAAGTGAGGATTAAAAATAAAACTCAGCATAACTTTCCTTTGTTTTCCGGACAACTTTTTCCGGGAGAAGCCGGATCGGGAAAAGTAACCGACGCTATTTTACAAAGAGCTAAAAAAGCAGATTATCGTCTTATGATTATTGACACCGCTCCGGGCAGCAGCTGTTCCGTCAAGGCGGTTTTACGAGAAACGGATTTTGTGGTGGCTATTTCCGAGCCAACCATCTCTGGGTTTAGTGACCTGAAAAGAGTTTTAGAGGTGGTAGATTTTTTCCATATTCCCTATTGTCTCGTCATTAACAAATCGGGGATTAATTCGGAAAAAGAAAAACAGATGTCAACCTGGGCTGGTGAAAAATTATTAGGGAAAATAAGTTATGACGCAAAAATCTTTCAATCGGTATCAAATTTTATCCCAATTGTTGATTCTAACTTAAAGGCCAAAGAAGAAATTTCAAAAATCTATAAAAAGCTGTCTTCATTGATAGCTTTGCAGAAAGTTAATTTGTAAAACTATGTCCCGTCCTAAAAAATTAAGAAAAGTTACATTTAATCCTGATATTATCTATTTTAAGCCTCGGGCTGTTCCATTGGCTGAGCTTCAAGAAGTGAAGCTGAATTTAGATGAATTAGAAGCGGTGCGACTTTGCGACTTAGAAAAAGTAGAACAAAAAGAAGTCGCTAAAAAAATGAAGATATCTCAAAGTACTCTCAGCCGTATTGTTGCTTCCGCTCGAAAGAAGATTGCTCAAGCTTTAATAGAAGGCAGAGCGATTGCTATTCAAAAAAAGTAAAAAATTTTTGAGAATAAAAAAGGGCACCTCCGGTTATTCATGGAGGTGCTTGTTGTTCTTTTTTAAACGGCCAAGTTTAGGGAAAATAGGGATAAACCCGAAACTGGTGATTTGTCTCAGTAAATCTGTGATAGTTAAATCAGTAAATTGGAGTTGATCTCTTTTGACGAATAGTATTTGTCCCGAAATTGGCGCTGGGGGGTTAATCACGACTACCTTGTAATCATCTTCGTAGTTCTCAAGAATAGCACAGAGGAATTGATCTCCTCCGTATTCTACAAGGGCTACGGGAAAATGATTCTTTTGTAATTTTTTTGTCCAAAGAAACTGGATAAGTTTTTGAACAAGTTTTTGAACAAGATTAGGTGATTGTTCTTCTTCATCTTTTTCCGAATCCTCAGGCTGATGATTCTTTTGTAGTCTTTTTGCTCGAAAGCGTTGAATAAGCTTTTGAGCAAACTTTGTGATGATTACTACGAATCCCAGGGCTAAAATTGAAAGGATGGTGAGAACAATTCCCAACCCCCATTGCAAAATCGAAGGAATTAATTCTAGATATTGGTTGATAAACGGTTGCCACAAAGAAAATGCAGCATCCCCCAGATATTTAGAAATTCCTAGGACTACTACTATCGATAACCCATACCAAAATGCCCTTTTTACCATTTCTTCCTCCTTCGAGAGACTTGGCCTAAAACGAGCGATAGATAAATGCTACAATAAATAATGCATTCTGTCAATATTTATTTGAGTCCTTATTTTTCTTGCTAATTCTGTTTCTAAAGCTTAAGATAAAGACAAACTATGGAAGATTTATTTGAGGAGTCTTATCAAAACACAAAACTCAAGAACGCTCCTTTGGCGGAGAGGATGCGACCGATACAGTTTAAAGATTTTTTTGGGCAGGAGGAATTGATAGGAGAGAAAAGCCCCCTCAGAAAGATTATTCAAGATGATAAATTATCTTCTCTTATCTTTTGGGGACCGCCCGGCTCCGGGAAAACTACTTTAGCTAGAATTATTGCTCACGAAACTAAGTCCTTTTTTGTTCAATTTTCAGCGGTGGCAACTAGTATTAACGAGGTTAGAAAAGCTATTGCTTCAGCTCAAGAACGTTTAAAATTTAAACAACAGCGA
>Ga0207997_1001919_pt1 | contig 10625 bp, 22 predicted proteins | sample AntAceMetag02UKN_FD_184777 | JGI IMG/M metagenome (GOLD analysis project Ga0207997, IMG submission 184777) | Saline lake microbial communities from Ace Lake, Antarctica - Antarctic Ace Lake Metagenome 02UKN (SPAdes) (version 2) | ecosystem: Environmental > Aquatic > Non-marine Saline and...
CTTTTTGGAGATGCCACAGACATCTCAATTGCTTTATTTCCATCTATGTATGAGGGCAGATGACGATGGATTTGTATCAAATCCCAAGAAAATATCTAAAATGATAAGTTCTGGAGATGATGATACGAAAGTGTTAATGATAAAAAGGTTTATTATCCCTTTTGAAAATGGTGTGATAGTTATTAAGCACTGGAGGATGCACAATCTTATTAGAAGCGACAGATACACAGAAACTAATTACCTTAAAGAAAAATCAAAATTAACTATAAAAGAGAATGGATCTTACACAGAGATTAACAAAACAAAGCAAAATGTCATACCAAATGGCAACCAAATGGCACCGCAGGTTAGGTTAGGTAAGGTTAGGTTAGGTAAGGTTAATACTATTGTCAGCAAAGCTGACGATAAAGTTTTCTCTTTAAAGGAAAAAATAGAAAGTCCTTTATCACCATTACTGCCAAAGGTTATAAGTATATGGAATTCCTATTCTACTCCAAGTATTGGTAATTGGAGAAATAAAACATTATCTAAAAAAGGACTTCCATTATGTAGAGGAGAAACAAAAGATATTAAAACTGTTTTTAACAAAATGACAAAGGGTAAAAGAACCTTATCCGAAATGGAAACTGCTATTAAAAACTATATGACAGAAATTGCTAATAGAGATATAAGTAATAGTTATGCTTTACACAGATTTTCATTCTATGAATTTTTTAAACAAGCAAATGGATTTACAAAGTTTAGTAATAAATAATATGGAAAATTTAATGCTGGAAACAGCTAAAAAATATTTAGAAAAAGGAGCTTCAGTAATGCCTGTTGGTAGAAACAAGATACCTTGTTTGAAAAGTTGGGCATTTCTTCAGGAAAGACATCCCACTATTGAAGAGTTAGAGAAATGGTGGACTGAATTTCCAGAGGCTAATGTTGGAGTTATCACTGGCAAGATAAGTCAAATTACAGTTGTTGATGTTGATAAAGGTGGAGATACTAAAATCTTACCAACGACAGACACTGTTAGAACTGGAGGAGGAGGTTATCATTTTTATTATCAGTATTATGAGGGATATAGAAATAAGGGAAGAATATTACCTTTTATTGATATTAGAGGAGATGGTGGTTATGTAGTTGCTCCACCATCAATTCATCAAAGCGGAAATAGATACGAGGTAGTAAACTCTGTTGGTAAACAACCATTTCCTATTTACTTATTTGGTGGAGAAAAACCAAAAACAGATTGGGAAGAGATTATGAAAGGAATTCCACAAGGTGGTAGAAATGTAACAGCTACACAAGTTATTGGAAAACTGTTAAGAACATTTGCTCCTGTTGAATGGGAAACTGTTGTTTACCCTATGGTTCAGGATTGGAATTCTAAAAATACTCCAGCTCTTCCAGATCGTGAATTACGACTTGTATTTAATAGTATTAGTAGTAGAGAAAGAAGAAACCGTGATCCCAAACAAAAAGAAGAGTCAGATACTTGTGATTTAGAAGATACTCCTCCTTTAACAATAGGAGATGTTATAAAATTAGGAATGGAAGAATTAGACAATACTAAACCCGAAGATGTTGTAAGTTTTGGTTATCCATTCTTAGATGAGAAATTAACAGGGATATTCAAAGGAGAACTGGTTATAGTCGGTGGTGAGTCAGGAACAGGAAAAACTACTTTTGTAACTAATATGGTTATGAGAGCTTGTCAGAAACATAAAGTAATGATATTTGCTCTTGAAGATAGATTGCAAGATTATGGTATAAAAGCTGTTTATTTTGAAATGGGGAAGGTAAGAAAGTTAGAAGGATTAAAAAATTATCCTTGGAATAATTATAGGAGAAATGATATTACAGATTCAAGGTATTTAGATTATAGAAAAAAAGCAGAAAAATCTTTAGAGAATGAAAATATGCTTTTTGAGAATTGTCCTGATCTTATCAATTTAGAAACTTTGGAAAAGATAATTGAAAAAAGAACAAGCGAGGGAGTTGATTTGTTTGTTATAGACCATTTACATTATTTTGATTTATTAAAAGGAAATAGTTCTAAAGCAGACTATGTAGAAAAAATGATGATCAGAATTAAAAAACTCCAAGTTAAAACAGGAGCAAGAATGATTATGATAGCTCATTATAGAAAATTAGACGGAAAGAAGCCGTCTATGGATAGTTTTAAAGATTCAATTTCTATTTGTCAGAATGCTAATTATGTTATAAATCTTTGGAGAAATAGAGGAGAAAACCATTTAGCAAGAAATACAGAAACTAAAATAATGATACCTAAATCCAGAAACCCAAATGGTGAATTTACGATAACAGCAAACTTTAATCCAGAAACTAACGATCTTGAATTTACCGACCAAGCTTTCGGGGTTGAAACTGCTAATGATGAAATAAATGTAGATGATATAGATTTTGGTGAAGAAGATAATAAAAATAACGATGTACAAAAAAGTATATGCCTAGATTAGGGTATAAGCAAACAAAAGAACATATAGAAAAAAGAAGAACGAATAGAACTCCTGTTAAGTATTGGTTGAATAAAAAAAGGTTGTTATTTAGAAGTTCATCATATTAAAGGCTGGACTAAATATTCAAGCCTAAGATATGACATTGAAAATGGAATAACACTTTGTCTTGATTGTCATAAATTAACAGATAACTATAAAAACAAAAAAAATGGATAATACACTTTATTGTAAAAAATGTAAAAAAGAAGTTGAGTTTAAAGAAGTAAAAAGTGGAGTTCATATGAAAGCCATTTGTAAAGAATGCGATAGCTATATTAAGTTTATTCCCCAGCCTTTAGAAATGATTAGAGTTCCTTTTGGAAAGTATAAAGGAGATTTATTAGTTGAGATAGTTCCTAAAGACAGAGATTATTTCCAATGGTTATTGAATGAAAATGCCTTAAAGGGAATAATGAAAGAGAGAGTTGGATTTTTGTTAGAAGAATAATCGTTTCTACAAGGCGTAAGAAAAAAAACCCCGATTAAGGGGTTCGTAAAAGATACTTTATTATCGGCATACACCGACTTGAACCTTGTTATATATGACGAAATAATTGAACATTTGTTACAATTTGAAGAAGCAATTAAAGAGTTTCAGGATAGTTTGTTTTAAAACAAAACCCTAACAGGTAGGAATATTAGGGTTCTGTATCTCTACTTCTTTAAATGCTCTCTCACAGCCTCACAGCACTCTCTCAATGCCGACCCTCGCCCAAACATAGGTTCGTAGCTAACTCCCAAACGTCTGGCGATTTCAGCGGCAACGACATCAGCGTCCTGTCCCTCTGCCGTGTCTCCCTCTTTGAAACCTTCTCCAAAGTTTAGACCTTTGAATTGGGAACGAGTATCAGTAGCCAACCTTACCGAACCTTTAAATCCAAATGGTTCAGTACATTCTTTAACCCCCTCTGGGGTAAGAAAAAGATGATCGCATTGTTGAAGTTTGTTTATGGCTTCTAATTTAGATAGTTTCTTTTCCATATTTTTTTAAAGAACTTCCCACCGAGTTCTGGTTAGGGGGCTTATGAGATTTGCCCCACTATTCTTATTATAGCATATTGGGTTTTTGGGATTTCGTGGTTTAGGCGTAAAAGTTTTCCACAGCTAGGTTCAAAAGTGAGGGGCTTGGCGAGTTCTCTTGCTTTTTAACACATTTTTTATATTTGTCAAAGTGTGGAAAACTCCTTGTGTGAAACCTTAGTTTTCCACAGCTTTTCTAGGCACAAAAAGAAGGGTTTTTCAACCCCTCTTTACTAAGCCCTATACTATTTAAGACGAGAGAATTGATATTTTATTTCTTGTCCTTATTCTCTGTCGTTTTTTTAATTCTCTCAACCTTTTTGGCTTCTGTTTCTCCTGCTATCAAATATCCGATTAAGGAGAATAATCCGAAGAATAATCCCAAGAAGATAGCAAGGTTTTTATCTCTACCATTTTTCTTTGCGATCTGGTGGCAAAGGAAAGCCCAGAAAGCAGTGAATAATACAATGATTAGTATTTCCATAATTTTGTTTTTTTAATTTATCTCCGACCTTTTAATTATTTTCAATCATATTATTTTGTGAACGCAGGTTCAAAAATTAGGGCTATTCTTTAACATTTTCTTATCTCTCTTGATACAATTCTTACACCAACAAATAGAACCTCCCTTATCCTCAAAATCTTTTGCCATTTCAACAGAGTAGAGATTTTGTTTCCATTCTGGATAACTACAATCAACATTATCGCAGTAGCCAAATTTAGTTTCGCAATCAATATATATCAATTTTGTTCTACAAATTCCACATAGTTGTTGATATTCAACTCCGTCTAGATTAGTGTCTTGTAGTCTATATACTCCAATTTTTTGATCCCAAATTCTTTCTTCTTCTATTGGCTCTAAATATCTTTCAATAATATTATCTGGGTATTGTTCACAATCAGGACAATAGAGGTCTTTTTTATTTTCTGCCATAATTTTAAATCAATTATTTTTTAATCCTCTTTCTTTTAAGCACTCAGAATAAAAATGTTCATAATAACAAGCAGGGTAATTAATATCAAATTCTTCTCCATCTAAATATCTTGCTTCATTACTACATTCAATACGAATTTTTAGAGGACGAATTTGATATTGATAGAATAATCCCATTATAATAGTAGTTAGGATTATGATACTAATGATCACTAATATTGTTGTTTTCATAATTTTATATTTCTTTAATTTTAAAAGTCAATTAATTTTTACCATATTTCTTTAATTTTTTTACTATATTTTTTTAGGTCTTTTGCTTTCAATGGTTTTAACTCGTAATCTTCTCTCAAACAATTAATTTCTTCCAACGACAATTGAACGACTTGAGTGTAATAACAGAATCCACAAAAATAACATTCTCCTCCGACCGAGTCAAATGGACGATTTTCTGAATTGATATTCATTTCTTCTCCACATATAGGACATTTTGTTGATGATGACATTCCAGACATAATTTTATATTTTTTTAATTTTTATAATAAGCGACCTTTATGTATTGTATCCTTTTTTTCCGCATATTTCACAAGTATATTCTATTATTGTTCTTTTTAATGCTTCGTATGTTTCTTTATCCATATTATTAATTATTATTATGACTTAGTTTATAATTCTTTTTTTTCTTTTTCTAAATCCATTAAACAACCTGCTTTGCCACACTTGGGGCAATACTCTTCTTCGTCTTTTACCTTAATATCTTCTTCATCAAATACATTATCACACCAATTACATTTTATTTTTGACATAATGTTTTGTTGTTAGTTTTTAATTATTCTTCTACATCTAATAGTTCCGACATCACTAAACTTGATAGTTCTTCTTCTGTATACTCTATATCTCCCCACTTTAAAACCTTTCTTGCTAGTTTAAATAAATACTCCTCTTTTCTTTTTATGTCTTCCATTTTATTACTCTTTAGTTCTTTTCCAACCTTTACTCCGTCCTCAAAAATCTTATCCATATCTGTTTTAGTATAATTCATACTTTTATTACTACTTAATTTATAATAGCTCTTTCAATTAAGACTACCATTAGGGCAATCCAAATCACTAAATAATTAAATAAACTAACCTCACGATTTTCCCTATAACCACATATTGTTATTATTAAGCCAACTATAAACCACAACGCAATTATTATTATTTTCATTTTATTTCCCCCACTCTGGGGGTTATTAACTCTTGACAAAGGATTATTTTGTATATCCACCACTACTATCTATTGAAACATCACAACTATCACACCATAGGTATATCTCTTCACTTTCTGGGCTTTCTACCTCGTGTAATTTTCCTCCACATTCAGGGCATTTCTTATATCCTTTATATGGTTCTTCCTTTTTCATATTATTTCCCCCACTTTGAGGGTTATTAAATTATAATAGCTCTTAATAAGATAGCTGTTACCCCGCTTTGTAACGGCTATCCTATAAAAGTTATTTCTTTTTCTTCAGGGCTTTCTCAATCTCTTTCGTTGCTTCTTCAACTACCGAGCTGTCTAGTTTCTTCCCAATCTTTCCTTGTAAATATCCATTTATTAGTACCGAGAAGATAAGAAGGCGGATTGTGTTTTTATTCATATTGTTCTATTGCTTCGGTTGGTACTTCATAAGGACGTATTTCAAGGAACTTGTCATATGCTTCGTCCTCCGTGTTCGCTTCAACTTTTGTTTCCCCGTGGTCATTATAATTTGGATTATAATGCTTCACAATATACTTTTTCATATTATTTCCCACGCTATTATTTGTTTAAACGCGGGTTATTAATAATTCCCTCTATAAGAGTTACCAACAACGCTGATAACTCTTAAGAAAGGGTTATTTCACTTCTTCTGTTTCTATAAACTCCCAGTTTCTTTCTTCTACAACTTTGTTGTCAAACCCTTCTTCTTCAACCATTTTTCTTGCTCTTTCTTTGTCGGGTGCTTCTACTTCAAACGCTTGATCTATACTTAACCATACTCTATATTTAGGCATATTGTTCTCCCTCGTTTGAGGGGGTTGTTAATTTTTAATAAGGGATTATTCGGCTAGTTCTTCTATTTCTTCTTCAATCTCTTTTAATTCCTCTATTATCATCTTCGGACTATCTAGCACTTCGTCCTCTAAATCTTTTATCAAGGTATCAATCCTTGATAAGATGTTTTGTTTTTCGTCTGTCATATTATTATTTTTTGTTTTTATTCTATTTTTTTAATATTTACTCCTATTGTGTTATCAACATCTACTCCGTGCGTATCCTCTTTATATTCGTCTAAAGCCCATTTACATTTAGCTTCTTCTTCATTTTTTGCCTCTAATTCAACAGAGTGATGTTCCGTCCAAACTATTTTATATTTCATATTATTTTTTTACTTTTTTAATTTTAACTTCTTCTTCAATATCAAAGCAACTTTCATTTTCATACTCCTCTCTTGCCATATCAAGTGCGATAATGCGAGCCTCTTCTTCATTTTTTGCTTCAATACCTTGATAGAGAAATGGTATTTTATATACTATCCTTACATCATATTTATTTATACTATTCTCTTTCGTGATCAAGAAAACCCAATTTTCACAATAATTACATTTAGTTTTCACCTCTATTTCTTCCTTTTTTACATAGTACGCCTTTCCACATTTAGGACATTCTACTAATTTTGGTTCTTCTGTTTTCATATTTTTGTTGTTTAAATTATAATGCTAACTCTGGATATTTTTCTTTAATTACTGCTACTACTTTCTTCCTTTCGTTTTTCCAAAACTTACATATCTTTACATCAACGCCATCTTTCGTCGCTTGTTTCACGCAATTTTTGTAGAGCATTTCTACATCTTCTAAGTCTTTATATAAATCTATTTCATTAGACATATTTTTATTTATTATTTTAATGTTTTTGAAAGTAGTTCTTGCCAGTGATTAGGGCTTAAAATAAAGAGGTTGTATGCTTGAGTCAAGGTTCGTAGTGTCAATTTATCTGAATGTTTAGAGATTTTTTCTATGTAATTAACTATACTTTTTCTTTGACCAAAGGCTAGGTCTTTATATTTTTCTTTGCTTCTCTCTCTAATCAATTCAATCAGTTCTTTGTTGCTCAATTCTATATGGTAGAATAATCCTCTACTAACAAGGGCTTTTATTAAGCTATTTTTAAGGTTTAGTTTATTTACAAGAAATATAATTCTACCAGTGAACTCAAATACTTGACTTTCAATTTTTGGGCTTGTTGAGTGCCAACAAACTTTTCTTTTTCCGTCAGGGGTTGACCACAAGGCACTTCTCAATATCCCCACCGACCTTGAACTATTTAGTATTTCTTCTCCGTCATCTATCACAAGTATTTTTGGGCTTTTTAAATCATTGACGCTTTTTACTATATTGTAAAGTTCTAAAGGGCTTGAATAGTTGTTGATAAACTTATAATGTTCGTCTTCTTTCAATTTAAGTTCTTTTAGGCTATTAAGGATAGTTTCTGTTTTTCCAGTTCCAGCTTCTCCTATTACTATCAACGAATTAGATAGTTCCATTTTAACTCCAAGAACGAATTTTCTCAATATATCGTGTTGTTTTAACATAGTTGTTTCAATAATTAGCGATCGTACTTATGTTTGTCAGCTAGGTAAATACAATTCTTACAAGTAGGTGCCGAAAATCCACAATCATTTTTAGGGTTTTCAGTATATCTTAACTTACCTTTTTGCCACCAAATATATTTATCGCATTGGCAACATCTTTTTATTCCTAACAATTTTTCTATTTTTAATAAAGATTTTCTAAAGTTAAACATATCACTAGTTGTTTTTATATTCTTTTAATTCTTTAGCACAAACATCTAATCGTTGTCCTAATCGTCTATTATTTTCTATAAGTTTCCAGTTTTCTTTTTTAATTGCTTCGTTAGTTTTTGAGTATTCAAACAATAATCCACTAACAATAGCTAAGATAACAAATAAAGCGATAAACGATATTGATATTAAAATAAAATTAAAAGATTTCATACAATTTATGGTTAGGAAGGGAGAGATGAAGCTACCAAAGCTCTATCCCTATAATCTATCCAAGTAATTCAAAATGAATTTTTAAAGCGGCATACTATTCTTGCCAAGTCAACTTGTCTATTTCAAGTTGTCATCAAGGACTTCTTATAGGCAATTATTAAAACTAAAGATAGAAATATCAGATTAGAAATAGAACCATTACAGATAAACTAATTTAGACAATATGGTAGTTTCTGAACAATAGATTTTGAACATTGGTTCAATTTCTTATGTTCTGTCTAATTAGTTGAACAGAAATATCAGATTTTCTTATCAGCATTTCTATTAAGTTTTAAAACCCCTATAATTGGTGTCTTAAAAGCTAGATTGGAAACTCTATTATTTATAACCTAGCTTTTAGGAAGCCAATTAGTTCCTAGTGTTAGAAGTTGATAACCAGCATTACCAACTCCTAACACTAGAAACTTATTAGCTATTCTTCATTGGCATTAAAACTGCTTTTGCTTCTTGCCCACTATCTCTTTTACCATAAAATCTAATTGGTTCATTTGCTTTTACCGGAACTTTTATCTTGACATCTCCCACTGGATTATCTATAAAACTAACATAGAAGTCTAGTATTTCTTTTATGAGTTTTGGATTAACACTTATTTCAATAAACTTGCCTCTTTCAATAAACAATTCATTATATTTTGGGTATTCTCCTTCTATTTTTCGGCTTGTAATACTATTAAAACTTTCAAGATCAGTTTTGCCTATCTCAACATTATCTTTATCATTCTTTATTATTATAGCGTGATTTAAAATAGGTAGAGTTTCAGATTTTTTTTGATTATTAAAGACACTTAAAACTTCTTTTGCTTTCTCTTGTGGTAGAATAAAGCTATTAAACTTTCCTAGTGGATTTGATTTATTTGGAAGAACTGGATAATCATCAGAGTTAACATCTTTTGGGTTATCAACTTTAATCATTTTAACGCCGTCTGTTGCTACACTATGGTCTGGAGAAATAAAGATACCGCCTAATTCTGGTCTTGTGGAAGATTTATCACAAAAGGTGTGGATTAAAAAGTTGTAGCGATTTAAAAGAGTTGCCTTCTCGTTGTTTTCTTTTTTCATATTTTTTTGATTTAACTACTTGACCTTAGTTGTTATTTTTGCTATTATTATAAGTGTAGATGATAGTAGATTAGACTTGATTACTATTCCATTGGTTCAATTAGTAAATAGTGATTAAAATTGAACCTGTGTTCAAAAATTAGTTTGCCTTTTACTCCTAAAGTTAAGTAGATCGGCATAATAAATTGGGCTATTTAGGAATTAAACTTGATAGGTTAGGAAGCATAACAATTATATAGATTTTTGACTTACTTAGGCAACCCTATTAAAGTTTCTATTTAATCGTTTTTTAATTTGCCACTGCTATCAAGCTTAATCCCTCAAATCATTATTTAAAAGGATAGAGATTTTATCTTTTAAATAATGGTCTTGAATTATTAAACTTTCAACAACTCTTTTTCAATTTCTTTCATTAAGCTATTAAAATCTTTTTCAACCCCCCAAACTTTCGCTACTAATCTTGTTTCTAGAGTTTCCAGTTCTCTCTTTTTCTGTTGATACTTCTTGTTTAATCTTTCGTTGATATCATCAGGCATATCTACCTCTAGTTCATTATTATAAGTATTAGTTCTAAATCCTAATTTTCCTATTTCATTTCCTAACCTTTCTCTTTCCTTTCCTAATTTCTTCCTTTCGGCTTCTATCTTTTCTGCCTTTTTTCTGTTTTTTACATCTAAATCTTTTATAATTCTTGCTTCTTCTTCATATTTCTTTTGGGTAATAGTTTCAGATTTTTTAAAAACACTATTTTTGACTATTTTTTCAAGTGCCTTTCGTTGTTGTATATTCATATTTTTTAAAATGAGCTTGCTCTATCTCAAGCTAGTTAAAGACAACTTATTATATTTCCATATAGCTATCAACACACCAACCATAATTATTTGATAAATAATCGGCTATATTATAATTTCCTTTTTTAATATATTCAGGGATCTCTACTAACTTAGGTAGTTCTACATTTTCTCCGTCTGTGTCCCAAACTACTGCTACTTTAAATGTTTTAATCTTATT
>Ga0207997_1001922_pt1 | contig 10620 bp, 21 predicted proteins | sample AntAceMetag02UKN_FD_184777 | JGI IMG/M metagenome (GOLD analysis project Ga0207997, IMG submission 184777) | Saline lake microbial communities from Ace Lake, Antarctica - Antarctic Ace Lake Metagenome 02UKN (SPAdes) (version 2) | ecosystem: Environmental > Aquatic > Non-marine Saline and...
TGGCCAAGGATAAAGATTGGCGGGTTAGGTCGTATGTGGTCAATAATCCTAGTACCCCCTTGGATCTTTTGCGCGAATTGGCCAAAGATGACTATGGGGATATTAGGGAATGTGTGGCCTATAATTCTAGTACCCCCGAAGATGTTTTGCGTAAATTGGCCGCGGATGAATTTTGGCAGGTTAGGTGGGGAGTGGCCATTAATCCTAATACCCCAGAAGATGCTTTGCGGGAAATGGTCAAAGATGGATATTGGGAGGTTAGGTGGCAAGTGGCCAAAAATCCCAAGGTTTCTAGTAAGATATTAATTATGCTATTTGAATATGAGAAGAGTTTAAAGGATCCTAATAAACCTGTCATAAAGGCTTTATATGCCCATAATAATTTACCCGCATTTGCGAAAAGGGTTATAGAAACTTTATTCAGGGAGATGTTAACGTAATGAATTTAAAGAATATGACTATTAAGGATAAAAGAAAATTGGCCTATCATCCTAATACCCCTGGAGATATTTTGCGTGAATTGGCCAAAGATAAGGATTGGGAGGTTAAGCGGGCAGTGGCCAGTAATCCTAATACCCCTTTAGATATTTTGCGGGAATTGGCAAAGGATGTGAGTTACGGCGTTAGGCGCAGGGTAGCCATAAATAGACATACCCCTGAAGATACCTTACGGGATTTCGCAACGGGTACGTCCTCTAGTATTAGGTACCATGTAGCCGAGAATCCTTCTACCCCCGTTGATCTTTTGCGAGGAATGGCCAAGGATGAATCTCCCGGGATTAGGTGGAAGGTGGCCAAAAACCCCAATGCTCCTAGTAAGCTGTTAATTATGCTTTTTGAGTATGAAAAGAGTTTAAGGGAACCTAATAAAGATGTCATAAGGACTTTATATGCCCATAAGAATTTACCACATATAGCCAAAGTTATTATAGAAACTTTATTCAGGGAAATGTTACTGTAATGAATATAAAGAATATGACTATTAAGGAGAGAGGAGAATTGGCCGGTAGTTCCACAATCTCTGAAAATGTTTTATGGGAATTATCTAAGGATATCAGTCCTGTTGTTAGGGCGGAGGTGGCTAAGAATCCCAATACCTCTGATGATATTTTATGGGAGTTATCTAAAGACATCAATTGGGAAGTTCGGAGCGACGTGGCGTATAATCCTATTACACCGGATGATATTTTGCGGAAATTATCCTTGGATAAAGATTCTGATGTTAAGCGTGCTGTGGCATACCAGTCTGACCACCTTGAGGACGTTTTACGTAAATTAGCGACGGATAAAGATAGGTGGGTTAGGGAAGCAGTAGCAATTAATCCCAATGTTTCTAGTAAGATATTAGTTAGGTTGTTTGAATATGAAAAGAATTTAGGGGTACCTAATTTCGATATCATAAGGGGTTTATATAAGCATAAGAATTTACCCGCATTTGCGAAAAGGGTTATAGAAACTTTGTTTGGAAAGATATTAATGTAATGGATATAAAGAATATGTCAGATAGTGACAAAGGTATGTTGTCCTTTTATCATAGTACAGGGGGAGAAGATTTGCGATATTTAGCCAAGGATATTAGACCTATTGTTAGGCAGAATGTGGCCAAGAACCCTAATACCTTGTTGGATACTTTACTGGAATTGGCGGGGGATGTCGAAGCAATTGTTAGGTGGAGTGTGGCACGCAATACTAGGGCTTCCGGTAAAATATTAATTAAGATTTTTGAGTACGAGAAGAGTTTAAAGGAACCCACTGGTGGAGTTATAAGGGCTTTATATCGTCATAAGAATTTACCTCTAGTTGCTAAGGTAATTATAGAGACTTTATTCGGGGAGATGTTAACGTAATGGCCACCAATTTAAAGAATATGACATTAGATGAAAAATACGACTTGGCAGAAGAGCCTAATACAGCTGTAGATATTTTGCGCGAATTATCCCGAGATGGGGGCATGGAGGTTAGGATGTCGGTGGCCGTAAATCCTAATACCCCTGTGGGGGTTTTACGTGATTTATCTCAAGACGAAGATAGTGATGTTAGGGGCCATGTGGCTATGAATCCTAATACGCCTGGGGATATTTTACGGCAATTAACCTGGGCTGGTAATTTTTGTAGGAGCCAGGTAGCCAGTAATTCTAATATCCCCGATAATCTTTTGCGGGAATTAGCAAAGGATAGTGATGAATGGATTAGGCGTAGGGCGGTCTTAAATACCAAGGCTACCAGAAAGTTAGTAGTTACAATGTTTGAGTATGAAAAGAATTTAAAGATCCCTAGTACCCATGTAATAAAGGCTTTATATGAAAGTGAAAAATTGCCTTACGTTGCCAAGGTAATCATAGAGACTTTATTCGGGGAGAGGCTGTAATGGATATAAAGAATACGACAAATGAGGAAAAAGAGAAATTGGCCCTAAATCCCAATACCTCTTTGGATATTTTGCGGGAATTGGCCAAATATGGAAATTGGGCGGTTAGGTGTGAAGTGGCCAAGCATCCCAATACCCCTGATGATGTTTTGCGTGAATTAGCCAAGGATAAATATTGGCAGGTTAAATCCAAATTAGCTCTTAATCCTAATACCCCAGAGGATGTATTAATTCAATTAGTGAAGGATGATACTTGGGATGTTGCAGCTAAAGTTGCTCGACATCCTAATATCTCCGTAGATCTATTACGCCTTTTAGCAAAGAATGCTGATTTTATGGTTAGATTTTATGTGGCTCAAAATAAAAAGTCTTCCGGTGATGTATTAGTTGAGGTTTTCGCGTACGAAAAAAATTTTAAGAATCCAAATAAATATATTATACAGGCTTTATATGAACATTCTAATTTGCCTTTATGGACAAAGAGGATAATGGAGACTTTGTACGGAGAGGTACTATAATGGATATAAAAGATTTATCATTTAGGGCCAAATTACTTTTAGCCGAAACTGATGATACTGACCAAATTACATTGTGGGAATTGGCGCAGGATAAAGCTTCGTGGGTTAGACTCAGGGTAGTAAATAATCTTAATTCTTCTAGTAAAATATTAGTTGGGGTTTTGGGGTACGAAAAAACTTTAAAGGTACCCGCGTATGAAGTACTAAGAGCTTTATATAAAAACAAGAAATTCCCCCTATTCGCAAAGAAAATTATAGAAACTTTGTATGGAGATCTATTATAATGAATTTAAAGAATATGACCTGGGAAACAAAATACAAGGTGGCTGGGCACTATAATACCCCAGCGGATACTTTGCGAGAATTAGCAAAGGATGAAGATTGGTTTGTTAGAAACGCCGTAGCTTCTAATCCTAATACTCCTATTGATATTTTACGGGAATTATTGAAGTATTCTGATTCTGGTTCTGAGGATTCTACAGATGATGGGATTAAGGCGAGTGTGGCCGAAAATCCTAACACCCCTATTGATGTTTTGTTTAATTTGGCCAAGAATGACTATTGGTTAATCGGGGAACGTGTGGCACATAACTCTAAGTCTTCTAGTAATGTGTTAGTCCGTGTGTTGGATTACGAAAAGAGTTTAACCGAGCCAGAGCGTGACGTTATATATTCTTTGTATAAACATAAAAACTTGCCTTACATAGCTAAGGTCATCATAGAAACTTTATTTAGAGGTATGTTATAATGGATTTAAATAATGTAACAGATGTAAACAAATATAAACTAGCCGTAAATCCTAATACACCTAAAGATATTTTAATAGAATTATCTAAGGATTACCATAAAAAGATTAGGAGAGCCGTTGCAAATAATCTTAATATTTCTGTAGATAGTTTACGAAAACTAGCAAAGGATAACGATGATGATGTTAGGGCAAATGTGGCCAGAAATCCTAATACCCCTGAAGATGTTTTGCGCGAATTGGTAAAGGAAGAATATTGGAGAATTAAAGAATCTGTAGCCAAGAATCCTTATGCCCCCATTGATGTTTTGCGGGAATTAGCAAAATATCAGGACTGGACAGTTAGAGTAGCTGTGGCCCGCAATAGTACTACACCCGTATCTATTTTAAAAGAGCAAGCTACGGATAATGACATAGATGTTATTCTAGCAGTTGCGGAAAGTGCAATATCTTCTATGGAAGTATTGTTACTTGTTTTAGAAAATTGGCGTAGCCGTAAAGAGCTCGATTTATTAGTAGGTAAGGCACTACAAAAACATTCTAAATTACCATCTTGGGCTAAAGCTATAGTAACAACTAAATTGTTAATGTTATAAAGGAGTATTTTGTCATGAAAATAGAACAAAAAAGATTACTTATTCTAACAGCTGAATGTATAAAAAAGAATGATACTTACCTAGCAAAAGGTTTGTTGGAAACGGCGCTAGGTATTAATTCAGATATACCTCCAGAGGTCCAAACAAAAATAGATAATATACAAACAAAAGAAGAACTTATTGATATATTTGACGATCAACGCTTTTCTGAAAATCCCTCTATACCTACACTTAAAGCCATAGTAGACCATAAGAAAGCTCCTATATGGTTGCAGTCTTTTATATCTAGATTCATTACAGCTTTAGAAGAAGGTTCTCTTAAGCTACCCCTTTCTAAATAAAAAATAATTACTACATAATTAAGGGGTGTTTTTTGATAAATTGTTATAAAGAGAACATAGAGGTAATTTTTTATGAACCTATACAAAATGATAGTAGTCCCTATAGCACAAAATATTGAAGCATTACTATGGTTCCTTGTATTTTATTTTAAGTTACATTTAAATTTATGGGACTTTGAATCCTCTAAAAAACTATCTTTAAAATATAGGTATATTTTATGCCTACGTACTAAAAATAAAAAAATTCTTAGGAGTTATTTTAATTCGCATCCGCCCGGCTATCGTTTTCGTGCCCAGGTTACTATGAATGAAAATATACCTATGTCTCTTTTACACCGCGCTCATAAAGATTCTGGCACCTTTATACGATTAGTAGCAATGAGTAATCCGAAAAATACAGTACATTTAATAACAAAGGGTTTTATAGCTATAACTTCTGGGAAAATAGAAAAAGACACAAATTATATTAGGCGCATATACCAACATGCTAATTGTCCTACTTGGATTAAAAATGTAATAAAAACAAAATATCATTATATTAATTTGCATTGGCCGGAGCGTAGGTTAGATTTACTCCACGCTTCGTTTTTTGGTAGAGGTAAATTGTAATGAAGGTACATAGAAATAGAAGTAGTAAGTTTATAGAAGATACTTTTATGAAGCATACCGATACAATTAATATCCTTTCGGAAAAAGATGATGATCATACCTTTGTATTACGGGATCAGGTAAAGAAGGGAGAGAAAATTTCCTTCGCGTTAACCATGAAGATAGCTACGATTAACATTGTTACGATTTCAAATTCCTTGCTTGGAAGTATCATGGGTAAATATAAGTCCGTAACCATAGTCACAAAGGCTATTGTATCTGGTTATAAGAAAGATAAAGACCGTTTAAATGATATGCTATCCTGCAAATTAGATGCTACATTGTCGTGGAAGGATAAGGACGTATTTGGGGGCAGCAAAGTAGTCTTCGAGACTGTGGCCATAGAGGGTTATCAGTTTTTGGGTGATGTTAGTGAAGGGCTTATAAATCAGGATATTGAGATACATGCTTTTTTCACAGGAGTTACATTCGATAATGTTTATTTTGATACCTCTTTGCCTTTATAGATAAAGATGGGACATGGGGACGCATAGTTTTAATGATTCATTTCTTCGAACATGTTGACAAGGCACATTAGGGTGATTATTCCCTACGTAGCCTTTTATTAAGTTTAATCCCTTATGCGAGACTCCCTTACAGATAGGATTCTGGTATATATTTATGCGAAGTATTTCGTACTACCCTGGAGGATAATATGAAAATTCAGCCTTTCGGCGAAAGAGTTGTTATAGAAGTTAAAGAACCCGAAGAGAAAAATCTTGTTGGATTAATCCTTCCGGATAGCGTTAAAGAAAAGCCCCAGGGGGGTGTTGTTATATCGGTGGGCGACGGCGAAGAGGTTTCAAAAATGGTTAAAGAAGACGATTTAGTTATTTTTAATCAATACTCCGGTAACGAATATCATAGCGAAGGTAGGAATTTTATCATTCTAGATAAAGATGATGTGCTGGGTAAAATATCCGCAACATAAAGAAAGAGCCCCCAATGACAAGTAAATATTCTATAACACTTAAATGGTCTAATGATGATAATTGCTTTATAGCTTTCTCGAAAGAATTATGGGGATGTTGTACTCATGGGGATACTCCCGAAGAAGCCTTAAAAGAATTTGAAATAGCTAAAGAACTTTGGCTAGCTGTCATGAAAGAAGACAAAATGTTACTACCCAAACCGGATTATTTCCACCAAGATGATATACGTATAAGGCGTATTTTTCCCGACACTGCGCATTAAGGGACCAGCCTGCTAAGTTATTCAGTTAAAGAAGTGAATGAGAAGGAGGGAGGAGCGAGGGCTATGGGTTCTAAATCCTCACAGTTTATTTCCCTGCCTTCGCATGTAAGGACAGTTTCTTTTTGGAAAAACTTATGAGAACTCGGGTCTATGCGTTGACCACATATAATACATATAATTTTTTTAGGCATCGAATTTATAAACCTTGCTTTTTTGCTTACTTCCAGGAAAAGAATCAGCTAAGTGAACTACCCCCACCTTAAGGAGGGGGCTTCTTGTTTCATAGAAAACTGCTTAAGTTTATAAATAAACTTAGGACTAACACTTTCTCCACAAGCTTGAGATTCCGCAGTTCCTGCGGTACATTCATTTAAAATATTTATAGCAGCATTAATATCTCTGTCTAATATAGTTTTGCAATTAGAACATGTCCAGGTTCTATCGGACAAAACAAGATTTTTATTAATACTACCGCAAACATTACAAGTTTTACTACTAGGAAAGAACCTATCAACTTCTTTTATATCAGATCCAAACCAAACACTTTTATATTTCAAAAAGGTTTTAAACATACTCCAACCAACATCGGAAATAGCCTTAGACAGTTTTCTGTTTTTAACCATGCCTTTTACATTTAAATTTTCTAAACAAATTATTCCAAAGTCATTAGTCAGCCTATAACTAATTTTATGTAAAAAATCTTTCCTTTGATTGGAAATGTGTTCATGGCATCTTGCTACTTTTAATCTAGCTTTGTTTCTATTAATACTTCCTTTCTTTTTCCTCGATAAATTTCTTTGTAACTTAGCTAGTTTATTTTCTGACTTATAATAATACTTGGGGTTTGAAATCTTTTCTCCCGTAGACAATGTGGCAAAGTCTTTGATGCCAACATCGATACCAACGGCGGTTAAGCCGTTGGGGGATGGTAGTATTTCCAACTCACATAAGAAGGAAACATAATAGTTACCACTCTTGGTTTTTGAAATAGTAACACTTTTAATAGTTCCTTCTAAAAGTCTATGAAATTTAGTTTTAACCCAACCTACTTTCGGTAAATAGGTTTTATTATTATTTATTTTATATCCCTGAGGATATCTGATACTCTGTTTATTATATTTACTTTTAAACTTGGGAAATCCTGCTCTTTTCTTAAAGAAGTTAGTATAACTAGAATTTAAGTTTTTAAGGGATTGCTGTAATACTTGTGAACCAGCTTGTTTAAGCCATTCAAATTCTTTTTTAAGTTCTACCAGAAGAGCAGTAGTATCATAATAACTTAAAGATTCTTTAGTTAATTTATAAAGATTTTGTTTAACTTGAAGGAAATGGTTATAAACAAATCTAGAATGTCCAAATTGGATCGCAAGAATACCCTGCTGCCCCTGGTTTGGATAGATTCTGTATTTAAAACCTTTTTGTATTATCATATTAATATAAAACCATAAATACTAATTGTAGTCAAATGGTATTTGTGTTATTAAATTGTCAATAAGTTGTTAAATAATTCATCCCCCACCTAAAGGAAGGGGCTTTCTTATTTAGATAAGGGTAAAGGTGGTGGTATTTTTTTCAGAAACCTGGAAGAAATACCACAAGTCGGCTGGATATTATCTGCAGGATTTCCAGAAAAAGAGGAGTGGTTTCTCGTAAAACAAATTATTTATAAAATGGACAAAGAGGTTGTTGTTGCAGTCGTGGAAAGGGTAGAGACTCCCTATCCCTTAAAATAATGAAAAATATTTACTTTTATAATTGATATTTCCGGGAGAATTACAATGAATCCTATAAAAGATAATTTAGTGGAAACAAAAAACATAAAACCACTCACAGGAAATTTAACGGTAGAAAGATGTAAAACTTGCGGAGGTATACTCTCTTTAAAGGTCGAAGGTTCTGTAACGAATTCTGTCGATTCTCTTCATCCTTTTTTAAAATGTTCATGTTATGAAAAATCAGAAGAATCAACTGAATCTTAATAACTTCTAACCCGCTTCTTTGAAAAAGAAGTAATATTATTAAAGGCGTAAAGGAAATATAATGACAAAAATGATTAAGTTTAATGGTAAATTCAAAGGATCTGTTTTATTCCTTAAAAAATGTAAAGACGGATTGTACGAGGCTAAAGCTATAGATGGTAATTTAAAACCTTTTATAATTACTCATATTCCTCTTCAGTGTATTTTACAAAAAAACTTAAAGCACGGGGTCATAAGTTATTCTTTGGTTCATAATGACCAATCCCCCAAAGATAAAACTATTATGACCTATGAAGATTATATAAAAAAGGAAAAGTCTCATGCCTTATAAAGATATGAGATTTGAGTATTTATTAAAAGCATTAGCTGCCGGGTGGCATATCCAGAGAGCTTCTTGTATGTGTGGGGGCAATTATACCTGGATGCGCCCCAGAGAATCAGGAGCCCAGGAAACCGCTGGTTGTATCTGTCATACGGATTTATCTAAAGATTTCAAAGATACAGATACCCCCGAACGTGTAGTATTCACAGAAGACTTGTCTCAAAATAATAATAATAATAATAATAATAATATATGCAAGGCTTCTGGGAATATAGTTTCGGATAATCCTATGGTAGAATTTCTTTATTTATTAATGAGAGATCATTTACCTGTAGGGAAATTAGAGGGTATAATTAGGCAAATAGAAAAAGGCCGAAAAGATTCTACCGATCCCGTGCTATATAGTAACGGGTGGCTAGTGCAATATGCGAAATACTGCATAAATAGATTAATTCCAAAATCTAAACAGGAACACGAGAATGGTGCATAATGGAATCAAAATACGCTAAGTGGATGACGCCAGAAATGATAGAAAGTAAACTGAAGGAATTGGTCAGGGAGGTCAAAGACATTCTAGCAATAAAAGAAGTCCATGATATACTTCTAAAACATTTTGAAACCAAATTAATTGACGACCTTACTGCAGAAAAGGCGGCATACGAAGAAGCAAAGACCAAAGTATCATTTAATCACCCTAGCGACTGCGGAGCATGTAGAGGTACAGGTCGCCTTGCTCGGGAAACCTGCCAGTTTTGTAAGGGCTGTGGATGCAACTGGGGCGGGAGATTTGATACGCGAAAATACTAAGATAGCACGCTGTTCATGTCCATAAGTTAACCCGAGAGAGAGTGAATTAAACAATTATGAGTTTTAATACTAAAAAACCTAGTGCCAGAGATCAAAATAGTTATAATCGTAAAGATGGGAGGTCTTTATGGGATTAAGATTAAGTGATATAGAACTTATTGTTTTTCATTTGATGCTAGGCGGTTCCATTCTCATGGGTTGGCATACAGATACAATTATAGCTTTTATCTTATCAGTATTGGTTATTCAGATAATAAAAATTAAAGAAAAAATGGATAAATGATATTAGAATTATAGGTTCTTTTATCCTTGTTATCTAGAAAGAGAGTTAAACAATTATGAGTCCTAAATCTAAAAAACCACCACAACCTAGTGCCCGAGAACAAAAAATAGTTGCTAACTGGACAGCAAAGAATGGCAAACAGTTTAACGGGCAGTGGGTTGCTTTACTATTACCTAAATGCCAGGTTGTAACATGTGCTCCCTATTTAGCTATGCTTCATAATAATTTAGATCATATTCCTCTTGGTAAAAAGAAAGTAGTAATTGTGGAGGTAAAAATTTAATTATGGAGTTCTTAACACTATTTAGTATAATTACTATAATTTGTTTTTTTTGGTTAAAACCAGATAATAAATTAGTATTAGTAGATATTAAAGCAGGGAACGAGGAGATACAATTTTCTTTAGATAGTTTAAGGTCTTCTCCTAATTACCGTGTGAGGTTAATAGTAGCAACTCATCCTCAAACAAATAAAGATACACTATATTTTATGTCAGGGGATCCTTTTATGTTTATTCGTAAAAAAATTGCTAAACACCCTAATAGTTCAAGTAAAACTTTAAAAGTTCTAGCACAAGATCCATGTAAATTAGTTAGGGATGCCGCAGCTGTAAATTGTAATTATCACAAAGTTTATTATGTCAGTGCTACGAAACAACAAGTGGCCGCAATAGCGCAGTATATCCCCCGTATTTACTGTGGATATACTGCAAATACATGTGCTCCGATAGTAGGTGAACTACCCCCACCTAAAGGAGGGGGCTTCTTGTTTCACAGAAGTTTGCCTTAGTTTATAAATAAACGTAGGTCTTACATCTTC
>Ga0207997_1001926_pt1 | contig 10601 bp, 18 predicted proteins | sample AntAceMetag02UKN_FD_184777 | JGI IMG/M metagenome (GOLD analysis project Ga0207997, IMG submission 184777) | Saline lake microbial communities from Ace Lake, Antarctica - Antarctic Ace Lake Metagenome 02UKN (SPAdes) (version 2) | ecosystem: Environmental > Aquatic > Non-marine Saline and...
CTCCTCATCATTTTCATCATCACTTTCTTCACTTCCTAAACCTTCTAAGTCTTTTAAACCTTTTTCTTCAAATGGTTTCTTAACTTTCCCAAGAGTTGCTATCATATCTTCTGGTTTTGGTAATATTTTTCTAGATATATCTATGCTTGGTTTTTCTTTATAACCTAATCTACTTGCATTTGCCCTTACAGTTACAAAAATAATTCCAAAATATTTTTCAATACTCTCAAACTTTTTTTTATTTGCCCTAACTATTGGAGTGTAAATTAAAAAATCATATGTCGTTTTTAAGTCCCCAGAAAATTTTAACAAAGTAGTTATTCCAATAGAACCCTCTAATCTGTCAGTTGGCTTCTTTTTTAAATCCCCCATTATTGCTCCCACATCTTCATCAAATTTCATTTTCCATCCCATAGTCAAAATCTTATCTTTATCTTCTTTTTGTAAAATAATTTCATCTATTCTTTCATCTATTAATGTGGCAAACCTACTTATTATTTGGAATAAATAATTTTTTGCTTCTTGTAAGTCGACTTTTATTTCATTTATATTCTGATGGGGGTTGACATCCACATAATCTAAAAAATCTTCAGATAAATCAACAATCTCTTTTAAATCTTCTTCAAGTTCTGTAGGGCACCCTTCTAAAAGAATATCTGGTTCAGTAAGCATCTTTTAACCTCCTACTCACCAAATTTAACACATAATCATATCTACTTGGATTTATGAAATAGATTGCTTTTCTGTAAGGTCTACTATCTGTTTTTACATATTCAACATTGATTAACCCTCCTCTTTTTAAGAATTTTATAGTATTGCTTACTTGAGATGTTGATAATCCTGTATTTTCTACTATGTTTTCCTTATTATTTTTCTTATTTTGAACTAAATCATATAAAATTCGTGTGGTATTTTTAATTTTCATATTTATTTTATAGTTGTGGGTTTTATAGTGGTAACAATTGTTACTATAATAGGAAGTTACTACTATAAATACAAAAAAAATTAGGTAGTTTCTTTTTGTGGTTTTTCCTCTGAACTTTCAAAACTTCTTTCCCTAAATAATCCTTTAGTTTTCCTTAGTCTTTTTAAAACCTCATCAAATCTTAAAGTTACTCCCTCATCTTTTGCCTTTGTTCTTAACTTTGTTAATTCATCCTCAATTTCTCTTATATTATCTTCTTGAATAACTCCTATTTGTCTCATCTTAGTTAATTCGGTTTCTGTGTCTCTCCACATTTCTTCTATTTTAGATACTGTTTTTGCTGTTTTTACTCTTTCTGCTCTTGCAACTTGCCCACTATTTTCATTTGCTTGACTAGACAATTCTAATTCATTAAGCCTATCTTGTTGTTTAATAATTGTTTCTTCTGCTTCTTCCAAGTCAATAAATCCTTGTTGTATCATTGCTTCTTTTTCCTTTAATAATTTATAAAAAGGTCCTTTCTTTGCCTTAGAATATCTAAACCCTTCTTCTTCTCTGATTATTTTAGGTGCATCCCACAGCATTAAATTTTCTACATACCCTCCATCTTTATCTAAATTAACTGGAATTTTCATTGCCTTTATATCTCCTGCTAGAGCCCCAATACTTTGAAATAAATCTTTTAATTCTCTTGTACCTAAAATCTTTTGATTCTTATTATTTAAAATAACAAATTGGTTTCCTAAAAATCCAAAATCTCCAAATTTTGATAAGTTTGTGGACCTGTCAAAAGTAGTTACTCTCAAATTATCTCTAAAATTTTTATCTTGTAAATATTTAATGAAAAAAGATTTCAGTGAAAAGAATTTTTGAACATCTTTTTTATCTAATTGTTTTTTGTCTGCTTGAAGATATTCTTTAATATGTTCTTCCTCTTGTTTTTGTTCTTTTAATCCTTTTAAATTAGAGATTTCTGTTTTTGACTTAGCAAGGTTTGCTTGTAACTCTGCTATTTGGTTTGATTGTCCTTTTATTATATTGTGTGTTTTAACAGAATCTTGATTTACTTCATATTTAATTATCTTTTTTTCTTTCTTCCCAAAACCAAGCCAATCAAGAAGTCCCATTATTCCCCCTCACCAAGTTGAATTTCCATTTTTCTTTCTGGTTTTTTACTTCCCTTAAACTTCCTAACGATTGCCACAACCAGAATTAGAACAACAAGGATTCCGACTATTATTCCTATAGTCATTAATATCCCAGACCAATTATTTTTCTTTGCTGTTAATGTTAATGATTGTATAGTATACCCTTCTACTGCTGGTATGTTTAATGTGCCACTTGTTCCCTCGAAAATTACTTCGTCTGAAATTCCAGCAATAAAACTTAAAGGTAATCCTGCAAATGTAGCATTCTCAATAGAAAGAGGTATGAGGGTGTTGTTCATATCACGAAGCTCAAATGAGATTCTGTCTCCTTTTTTATAATCTGCTTTTTGCTCTCCATTTACTTTGATTACTATTAAATATTGTTTGTTTTGATATACTTCTATAGAAACTAAGTCTGTGCTCCCATACTCTTCTTTACTACCTTGAAGTTTGTACACACCAATTATTGTGGGAGTCCAAGTAAACAACCCATTTACATTGCTTTGAACTGTAATAATTGAGTTATCAGGATTTGTAATTTTTACTTCAACACCTTCAACAACCTCATTTAAAAGATTTTTAATTGTGCCACTGATTGCTTTCATTTCGTATCTCTCCGACATATTAAGAACTAATTGAAATCCCCCTTCTTCTTCTTGTTTTGTTAAAATATAATCATCATATGATGTTTCAAATAAGATTACTTTGTTTGTTGGTTCACACCCATCTTTAAATAATTTTATCAAGAGGTCTTGTTTATAATCTTCATGAATCCTTTTTTGAAAGAATCCTGTGTTATCAGATGTTCCAGATAAAGGTGTTAAATCTCCAGCTTGGTCAAGGATGTTTACTATTACATTTGGTTCGTACTTCCCTGAATTAATATCAATTGTATTAAATGCAAAAACACTTCCTCTTTTTACTGTAGCACCAAGAGTGTCTATTCCTAATTCACATCCAGTTGGAATTTCATTATTTATATCAGAATCACTTTTTATTAAGTCAATATTGGTAGAAAAAGATATATCAAATGTTGCTACCTCGTTCCCCAATATTTCTGCTATTTCTACTCCTAATCTCTCGGTTCCACAATTTATTTCTAAAACCCCTCCAACATATAATTCTGTTTCAGAACTACTACAACCTTCAAGAGAATACTCAACAAAATTATACCCTACATTTATTAAATTAAAATGAATGTTCTCTCCTACACTAAATTTCTGTCCCTCTGCTAAAGCGAATGGGATTCCCTCATTTAAAGGAATTAAATTATACCCTACATTTATTGAAAGAAGATAAGGTGTTCCACAAACATCAATAGTAACATTTTCTTGACCACTCTCACAATTATTTTTATCAATTGAACATAAGATATTTAGAGTAAATCCACTTCCAAGAACATCTCCATTTTCTATTGCTAAGAATAAACCATCCAACCCCAGGGAACTAGGAAACCTATTGGGTAATTTAACTATTGGACATTCTGGTGGAACATCGTTTAAAATTATAGGTATCCATTTAGATTCCCCACAAGTTATATCTAATGTATTTGGAGAGGTTGGAACAAAAGATATTGCTTGAACCCCAACTATTGAAAACATTAAAAATAAAAATAATAAACTAAATAATATTTGTTTCTTACCTATTATTACCTCTCTTAAGATATTTTTAAAATCCATTTTACCAGCTTTTTTATAAATCTTTTAATGATTACTCCTTTTTAATTGTTTCTTTTATTAAAATTCAACTAATTTCCCTTCCACTTCTTTTAATTTTTTTCCTGCTTGTTTTCTATTCTCTGCTTTGACACATTTTTGGATTTCTCCACTTTTTCCTTCCATTTTTATTTTACAAAATTTTCTCATATTAATCTCCTCCTTTGTTTTGTTTTATAAAAGAATAATTAACCCAAATTGTTATTATTGTTAATAGAAACCATATAGCTTGTATTATTGGGTAATCATTTAATCTATCTGTAAGATTCGCAAATATATGAAGAATTAAAACTATTGAAATCAGTACATTCCAACCAAACAACCATTCTTTTATTTTTTCTTTTATTTTTTCTTTCTTCATTTTATTTGCTTTTTATTTTCAGTTTCTTTAGTTTTTCAATAAGATGTTCAGTATCCATTATTATCATAGCAGAGTTATTATAATTCCCTTTATCATCAGATATTTCTAAAGATATATTGTGATTTTTATCTTTCTCAATTTTTAAAAATCTACTCTTTCCCCTTTCACCACACTCTAAACAATTACATATAATTTCCATTTTATCCATATAAATATTCTAATTCATATTCCTCTTTAATTGGTTCTTCCTTTAATCCACAGTCTCTTCTTGATTTATTAATTTCTTCTTGTATTTTTTTTGTTACCTTAAATTTTCTTTTTATTTTTTCCTTTTTTTTATTTAAACAACTATCATCAATGTGATAACCATATTCGACTACATTTTTACTACAATAATCATTAGCAAATCTTATTGCATCTTCTACACAGGATTCTTTTGTTAGTAAACTTTCATTCTCTGGTTCGAACTCATTATCAACACACAAATCTTCATGAATTTCAAATTCTCCTTTCTTGTTTTTAAGTATAATTAATTGATTATTTGTTGACATAAAATATCTATGTTTTGGATACCCAATCCTTTTAAGGTTGGGAGGAGAAACATCCTCCAATTTTAATAGATTTCTTGGCTTCGCTTTCAATCATCGCTTTTGGCTCACAGAAAGAAAACCCAACAGCACTATTTATGGGTGCTGTATCTTTAAAAGATATACCTTCAAAGAATTTTTTTGTTATATTAATTGCTCCGACTAAGTCAGAGTTGTATTCACTTCCACAATATTTACACTTATAGCTATGTTTTACTCTTTTGTTTGTACTAAGACACTTAGGACAAACTTTGCTTGTAAATTGTGGTTGAATGTAAACTACAGGAATATGATTCCAAACTGCTTTGTATTGAATCATATTTTGTAACTTTCTAAATGCCCAAGTTTGATGAACATATCTTTGTTTTTTTCTAACTCTTGTAATTTCTAGGATATGTGTTAAGTCTTCCATGACAATTATAGGGTTTTCTTGTTCTAAGGCATTTTTAACAATCCAGGAACTAATCTCATTATTTATATGATTGAAATATCTTTGCTCTTTTCCTTTGATAGCATTAAGCATCTTGATATTATTTCTATTCTGATAAATTGCTTTAACCTGATTAAAATGTTTCTTTGTTGCTATTGCCCTTTTACCATTAAAGAATTTTAGTTTTCCATTAAGATTAATAACTGCTAAATTATTTATTCCAATATCAATTCCAATAGGATTGTAATTTTCTTTTCTTTCAAATTTAATTTCCTTTTTTAAAACAATATGAATAAAATATTCTTCCCCTTTCTTGACCAAATCTGCTGAACCTTTTTTATATTTTTTATTTATCAAATCTTCTAAATAACTTTTCTGCCAATCTGAATTAACAATCAAAGGGATGTATATTCTTTTTCTCTTTGAAACTAAAATTGAAGCCCAAAACTGAAAATCTTTATTCTCGGTTTTCATAACATCAAAAACAACATTATCATATCTTATCCTTAATGCTTTTGGCTCTGGCTTTGGAATGTTTTTATGTAATCTTCTCTTATTTTTTTTCCAACTTCTTAATATCTCACTTGCCTTATTTCTTGATTGATGAACAATACAGGCAGGAAGATTATATTTTTTGACAATATCAAAATATCCCAAATGATGTAGTTTTAAATTTGAAGTTGTCTTGTTTTTTAAACTTAATTCCATAAAATCATACAAAGCATTTAAAGAATTAATTAAAGCCAAGTCTATTAATTCCCTCTTTCTGTTATTTAATTCTCCAATCTTAAATTTTATTGTTTTTTGTGCTTCCATTTTGTTTCCTTAGATACCCCATCATTTATGATGTGGGAGTATTCCATTCTAATTCCTTAAATTTATTTTCCCAATATTTTCTTTTCTTTTCTAATTTTTCAATTTGAATCCACATTTCTGCGAACAAGACAAGAGCATGACCTCTCTCTTTACACTCCCCTTTTGGAAATTGTTCATCTAAAACATCTTCAAGTTTTTCTTTTATTTTTTCTTCCATTTTATTTTTTAATTTTTTATCCTCCCCAAATTTTAATAATCTTTCATATCTTTTTCTTATTTTTTTAAAATCTTTTGCTATCTGTCTTTGAAAATTTTTAAGACGAATTTTACTTGCTTCATCTATTTCTTTCAACATTTTTTTAATTAATTTTTGATTTTCCATTTTATTCTCTACTTTTTAACTTGCTTTTTTTGAAAATATTAAATATAATAAAGGAAGTATTCCAAAAGTACTAAAAATTAAAATAATCCAAAACCACCCTTTTGATTCTTTTCTTGCAGCACGATATAAAGCAAATCCTTTTAAAAGTATTGTAAATAAAAGTACAATTAGTATAATCAATACTGCTAATGAAGAAATTGTTAAAAACTCTAATAAAGGTGTTATATTCATTTTTATTTTATCTCCTTACTTTTCAACCATCTAGTACAATTGAAATAATTTGGTTGGTCATAATTTATTTGAGTAATAAAACCTTCATCATTTTTTGTAACATTTATAATTGGTTTTATCATTAAAATTTGGGTTGCTTTATTAACCTCATAATCGCAGTAGAAAGAACTTGTAGCTAAATTATAACAGGTGTAAAGTAATGAATCTCTATGGAGTGTCCCATTGTTAAAACCTTCCCATTCAACACAATAATCATACTTTCCTTCATCTCTATTTGAAATGAATATAGAATAAACAGCAAAGATTAATATTAAAATAAATACAATTGATGTTAATATTTTAAATTTATTTTTCATTTTTATACTCTTTTAAAAGATTTTCAATTTTGTCTTTAGAGATTATATTTGTCTTACCTAATTCTCTACATATTTTATCCACTTCGTCAAAGAATTCTTGTAAATTTTCTATTTCTATGTCTAATTCATTTAGAAGATTTTTTACTTCAGAATAATTTCTTGCCCTTACTTCTCTTAAAACTAATTGGATTTTTTCGTTCATTTTAAATTTTTTAATTTTTCTTTATCAATTTTTGTAAATATTATTTTATTATCTTTTTCTTCAATAATGAAATAGTCTCCTTCAGAAATATTTAATTTTTTGGTTAATTTTAATGGGAAAGATAATCTCCCTTTGCTATATGTTGATAACTCTACCATAAAGTATATGGGAAAACATATTATTTAAATGTTTCTCTTTTGTTTCTATTGGAAATAAAGGGGTAAAAACACTTAAACACCATGATTTAAGTGTAAATATATTAAACTAGTTTAAACAATCTACTACTACTACTACTACTACTACAATTCATTTATTTATATATATATTAAACATCCTAAACATTTAAGGATTAATGAATCGACCTTTCCTTTTGAAATAATTTTTAATTTTGAATTTAATTATTCTTTTCAATTTTTTATCTCTTTTTTCTGAATTTTTCCTTCATTTATTTAAACTAATTTAATATATTTAATATTTTGAATTATTTAGTTTTTGTAACTATTTTTAAATAGTTAGATATATTTAAATACATTAAATATATTAAATTAAGTATGGATTTTGAATACAACCCTTTTCATGATGCTGGAATAACTAATTATGAACAATATAAATTATATCCTTTTCTAATCTTTGGAACTTTAGATACTATCAAAAACAGAATCACTCAGCAAATAAAACAAATAAAATCAGGACACTTTTTTTCAGAGAGAATGATTATTCTGGGGGAAAGAGGGATTGGAAAAACTTCTTCTTTATTTTTTGTTAAAGATATTTTAGAAAAAGAAGGTATAAAAGTATTTTTGTTTTCTAGAGTAATAGAAGATGCAGACCATTTTTTCACAATTACTGGGAGAAGATTTCATGAGGTGTGTGATTCTCCAATTTACATCTTAATAGATTTCCCAGACACATTAGAAACTAAGAAGTTTAAAAAATTCTTAGAATATCTTTGGACTTTAATGATACATAAATCTTACAATAAAATAAATTTAATCTTTTCAATGAATAAAAGTCATTATGAAAAATCTTTTTCTTATTCAGAAATTTTTGGGAAGTTTTTGAGTTTAAGATTAGAAAAATTAGGTATGTTAGAATGTGAGAAATTAATTTCTTCAAGGCTCAAAAAAGTTAATAAGAAACTAAAAGATGTTTTTTCTTATGATGTTCAAGAGACAATCTTTAATTATTCAAAAGGAATTCCTAGGAATGTTATAAGTGCTTGTAGTTTGTTAGTAGATAATTCTAATGGAGTTAAAGAGATAGGGTTTACTTATGCACAAGAAATTTTAAAAGAGAAATACATAGAACAGGTTATTAATGATAGAGTAACAGATTTAGAATTAAAAAGAATATATAAACAAATGGTGAATATTTTAGAGAAAGATTTTAAAGGTACAGCTAAATCTCAAGAAGATTATGTAAAAAGAGTAACAGAGTTAGTTAATTTAGGTAGGAATTCTATATTAGCAAGAATTAGTGATTTATCTAGGTTTGGAATTTTCAAACTTTATAGAGGGGGTTATAATCGAGTAAATAAGATTATAAGTTTTAATTAAAAATGATGTTAGAAAAAGTTGGAAACCTTGCAATATATTTTAAGACAAAACCAGATGGAATAAATTCAGAAACTTTTGCCAAGGAATTTTTCAAGAAGAAAGGATACAATGTAACTAAAAAAAATGGTTCTCCAGCAGGAATTCCAGACTTTCTTTGTGAAAAAGGAAAAGAGAAATTTTATGTTGAAGTGAAGAGTGAGAATGATTCTTTAAGAATGACCCAATTGAAATGGATTAAAGAAAATTATTCCGAGCCAGTAATAATTTTTGTAACTGGAACAAAGAGAGAGGAGGAATTAATTGAAAAAGGAAATCCAGAACACTCTTGTTCAAAGTGTAATAAATTATTTTCTAATAAAGAGATAACTAAAGAGTCTGGAGAGAATTTTTGTTATCCTTGTTTTAGAAAATATCTTTTTATAACTTTTTATGAAAACAAAAATAAAAAAATTCCAGAAAACATCAAGAAGAGGATATACAATCTTAAAAAAGAAAGAAATATTAATGAATTAAATAAAATGATGGGTTTTAATTAAAAATGGAAAATTGGCTTGAAAACTATATTGAAATAGAATTAAAAAAACAAAGACCTAAAACAGCTTTAGACAAGATTTTAGAAGAAGGTTATGTTAAAACAGGTTTAGATTTAAAACACTTTGATGTTTATAAAAATGGAAATAAGAGATTGTTATATAATAGAAAGGAAGAAGTGATTGATATGATTTATGATATGGAGAAAGTATTTAGTGGATATAGAGGTGTAAGTTTTTCATCAAAGAAGTTTGAAGATAAAATTGAAAAGGAGAGTTTAAAATGAAACAAAACATAAACAAATTAGAAAAGGAAATTGAAGAAGGAAGGAATAAGATAATAAGAAATAGAATTGATATAGATGATGCTTTTTTTATTGAGATTGTTTGTAAGGAAGCAAAACTCCAAATCCTCCAAGAAGTTTGTAAGGAGATACAAGTAGCTTTTAATAAATGTAGTAGTTGTATGTTAGATATTGTAAAGGAAAAGCCGAGAGATAATAATACTCAAAGAGATTGGGAACAAAGAATAGATGAATTAATTTTATTGTATTCAAGTATAAGTGGATTAAATTATAATGAAGCAAAAGAAGAACTTCTAAATAAATTGAAAAGTGATGAAAAATGAAAAAGAAAAAGAAATTATTAATTATTGGAATACTTTTTATAGTTTTCTTAGCCACTTTTCTTATTCCCACAAATGAACTTAATTTAGAAAATGACCTAAAACTTGAAGGCAACATAATTTTTTCAAATGTAAGTCAACCTGTTCTTACGATAGGCATGGGAAATTTTACACCTTCTTATATTGAAATTGATTGTGAAAGGTATCTTGATATAGATTATCCTGATATGAATTTAACATTAACATACAATGAATCTGAAATGAAGATTGATTTATTTGAGTTATGTTTGGAATTAGAGGAGGAATCAAAAATGAAAGAAATGACCTTAGAAATAATTGGAGATGGCTATGTGTGGGATAGAGATGCTACAATACCAAAATATATGCTTGATACAGAAACAGGAGAGATTATAGAAATAGAATGAAAAGTTTTTTTACAGGACAATATTGTGAATGTGGAGGAGAAGTTTGGAGTGATAACTTTGGTTATAGTTGTAAAAAATGTGGGAAGAAACACATTATATCTCCAACAAAGAAGTTGTATGTTCAAAAAGAGAATGAGATGAAAAAAGAAAAACCACTTAGTAAGGATGTATTTGTTTTACAATATGATAGTATGAGGTATTTATTAGGAAGTAGATTATTATTTGCTGATAAAGTTGCAAAATCTATTAGTAAATTAAAAAGAAAATGGAAAGCTAAATGCAAAAGAATGGAAGTTATGTCAGGAGAAGTTG
>Ga0207997_1001928_pt1 | contig 10585 bp, 15 predicted proteins | sample AntAceMetag02UKN_FD_184777 | JGI IMG/M metagenome (GOLD analysis project Ga0207997, IMG submission 184777) | Saline lake microbial communities from Ace Lake, Antarctica - Antarctic Ace Lake Metagenome 02UKN (SPAdes) (version 2) | ecosystem: Environmental > Aquatic > Non-marine Saline and...
GATTATAATAAATATAGCAAGAAGAAAACTTTAACCTGATAAGCTGAAAGGAATTTGAGATGATCTGCCCCAACTGCAATAAACCAATGCGCTGTCGCAAGACCAAACACCGCGATAGCTACATTTCGCGTGTCTACGTCTGCCGTAAATGTAAGCCCCGGGTATATTCGGTCGAACTTATGTTTAATAGCCATGAGGAGCGTAATAGGCATATTAATAACTATTTAGGAGAGGTGTAGAATGATTATATTAGTATTAATTCTGATTGATTTACTGTTTATAATATTTATATTGAAATCAAAATCAGACATAGAGGATTTAGAACGAAATATTTATTATTGTCGAGAACAACAACGCGTATTATTAAAGCTTGTCGGGGAATTAACAACCGAAGTTAGGGAGAAAAATAATGATTAATATTGTAATAAGTGTAATGAGGTGTAGAGATGATTCCATCGATTAGTAATTTAAAAAAATGTCAAACCCGGAAAGATATTGTCGAATGGCGGGATAGTTATTTCTCCCTGAAATACAAAGACATGGAATATAATTTTGAAGATTTAGGAGTTTATATTCCACAAGATTGCGGCATAGTAATTTTCGTTAAACTAACCGATATATGGGCGGATTGAATATGATTGCAGAGTCATATAAAAAAATGTTTGAAAAAAGCTCATGGTTATCGAAAAAGATATGTGCCGTGTTTGGGCATAGTTATAAACCAGGCTTGTTTGGCGATTACACGTTAGACAAAACTAATTTTATTTGCAAAAGATGTAAGAAAAGAGTTAAAAATATCCCAGATTGAAGAAATACTGGCGAATACGCCACTTGCAACAAAATAAAACTTGACAATTCCTATAGTTTGGGCAATTGCTGTAGTATGGCAAAAGGTAAACTAACAACAAAACAACAAAGATTCATCGAATATTACGATGGAAATGCAGTGGTTGCGGCTAAAAAAGCTGGTTATGCTGGAAATGATAATGCTCTTCATGCTGCTGGTTCAAGGCTGTTGCGAAATGTTACTATCTTGGATGCCATTAGGTTACGCGAAAAAAAAAAGAAAAACCAATTATCATGGACAGGGAAGCTCGACAAAAGTTTTGGGTGGATGTGCTTGAAAACGATGAAGTTAGCTGGAAAGACAGGCTTAAGGCCTCTGAGCTACTCGGTAAGTCTAATGCTGATTTTGCTGAGCGTAGGATTATCGAGCATCCTAAACCCCTTAGAATCATATGGCGGGATGACAATGCAAAATGACGATGAATATGTTGACGTAACAATCAACTACGGGCCGCATACCGGGCAACAACTATTTCACGATAGTAAGGCAAGATTCAGAGTATTAGCTTGCGGTGCTCGATGGGGAAAAGAGCGTTGTTGTGTGCCTGAGATGATTCTTTGCATTGCCAGACAAGCTAATGAGCCAGACAGACTTAAACGTAATCTCGTACCAAATATACATTGGTGGGCAGTGGGACCCACTTACGCGCTGACCAAACAACTTTGGATGGAATTAAAATTCTTTACACCGCCAGAACTGATTGAAAATATAAACGAAACCGAAAAATATATCAAATGGAAACAATGCTATGGCGGTGCATTGATTGAAATGAAATCAGCCAGAAATCCCGATGAATTAGTTTCAGTCGGATTGGATGGTGTTCTTATAACCGAGTGCGGGTTATTAACCCAGAAGGTTTGGCGCGACAGTATCAGGCCCCGTTTGTCGAGTCGTTTAGGTGTGGGGATATTCAACGGTACACCCCGTGGCAAGCGTGAATCCAGAGATACTAAGAAAATGTTATACGAAGCATATCTACGCGGTCAAGACCCTGGAAACTCCGAATGGTGGAGCATCAACCAACCGACTTCGGGCAATCCCTACATTCCAGACACTGAAATAGAATCCATGAGAATCGATATAAACGATGAAAAGCTATTTAAACAGAACATATTAGCGCATTTTTTAGAGTTTGAGGTCGGTAATTCTGTTTATCGGATATGGGATCAGCAACAAATCATTGAATGTAATTCAACTTGGGATAAAAAATATACTGTTATCAGGGGCTGGGATAGAGGTTATCATCATCCAGCTTGCGTATGGAGCTATGTAAACGGTGAGGATCAGCTTTGTCTTGCCCGTGAGATTATGGGTGATGACATTACCCGTGATGATTTTATCAAACTTGTTGCTGAAAAGTCGCAAGCATGGTTTCCCGATGCTGATTTCATAGACTATACACCGGCAGACTTAGGGCAAAAGGAATCAGACGGTAAGACTTGGCGTGATGTTATGAAAACTCATGGAATTAAGGCTAAACCTGGTAAGGCTGGGCGTGATGAGGTTGTCAGGCGTACCGATGCTGTGCGAAAGAAGATGAAGCTAAGGCAGGATGGTAAGTTCGGCATGATAGTTGACGTTAAATGTGAAATATTGATAGAAGGCTTTGACGGTGGTTATCACTATCCTGAGGTCATCGACAAACCAGAGGATGAGAAGCCCGAAAAGGATGGTTATTATGACCATTTACAGGATGCTTTAGCTGTAATCTGCGACAATCATTTTGGGGTAACTGGTGAGCAGAATATGTATAAAACAATCAGGGTCGGGCAAAGGATGGCAGGATGATTAAAAAGTATGTAGCCGACGTAGATAAATGTAAACATTGCCCTAATTTTGTTTTGTATAATCGAGATGATAATTATGTTGGCGATATAGTTGTTTATGTCTGTAGGCATTTCGATGTTATGCAATTAATAATGGAGAAAGATATTGGTTCATTCCCCGACTGGTGTCCACTGGAGGATGTGCTAAATGATTGACCACATCAAAGACTACAACGGCAATCCGCTTGAGTACATTCATGGTCTGATGGATGAAGCGGATAAGCTTTATGAACAGCATAAAGCAACCATAGCCACAGGTAAGGGTCATCTTATGCTTGAGTCCGACCATCTTACTAAGCGCGCTGCCATTGGCGATAGATCAGCGCACTATTTCCCTGAACTAATATCAGCCATCAGGTCAAGAGCGGCTAATATCTTCGGTGTGTTTACCTCTGCCGTTCCCAACATTCGGGTTACTCCTGTTAACGCGGATATTCCCGGTTCAAGGGAAAGCTCCAATCGCTTAGAAAACTGGATTAACGAATGTTATAATACTAAGAACCTTTGGCTTGATTGGTACATGGCGTTCTTATCAGCAGAGCTATATCCTTATGCGGTTGTATACTTATCGTGGGACGACAAATGGGGTGAAGTACCTTACATTGACCAGATGGGCGGCATTAGTTATGAAGATTTAATCACCTTTTCCGGACCGAGATTAGACCTGATTTCCCCTGAAGATTATCGGGGTGATCTGTATGCAAGGCACAAAAGCTTAATGAAATATCATTGCTTCACAAAAGAAGTGTCTGAAGGATATTTATTGCAAGGCTATAAGGATGGCAGATTTCCATATTTCGATCCGAACAATATTACCACTGCCCGGACTGGCGATTGGCTAAATAAACGTAAAGATCAAAGATTTCATTCCGATTACCCGACACCAAGCGGTTATCAATATGAACTATCGGTATGTTGGACAAAGGTATATAATTCTAATATTGAAGCAGAGGAATGGCATGAGATAATATTTGCCGGTGATATGCTATTGTCTGAGAAAAAGAAAGATCAGGAACCTCCATTCTTTATTTTAAATAGTTTTCCCCTACCATGTGAGATTGCCGGATTGTCAACGGCTAAACTTGGTGAATCTAACCAGAACATGATTAACGAGCTATGGAATCAACATATTGAAGCCGGTGAGCAGGCTATATGGAGTCCTACTTTGTTTGAGGGTGCCGTAACAAGCAATCCTGTCTGGGAGCCGATGGCGCTATGGGAGGTCGAGAACTCAGCCAGCTTTAAGAAGCTTAACGAACCCCGAACAGGTGATTTATTGGGATCGGTTCAATTCTTACGAGAAAGCGATCAGAATATGCTTGCGGCTTGGGACACTATCCAGCCGGTTACTTCAGGTAGTAAACAAACAGCGCGTGAATATATGGGCAAGAAAGAATCGTATAGTAAGGTACTTGATGTCAATATGCAGTTTTATGATGCAGAAGTAAGGGCGGTTAATCGCCGGATATTTGATATGGCAAGAGAGCATTTAGCAGATTGGATTCAAATAGGCATACTTGGTGGTGATGGCTCGTTATCTGTGCTACAGATACAAGACTTAATTCAGGATATAAATATTGAAATGCCTAATATTCGCCAGATGTCAAATGAAGAAATGGAAATGGCCAAGTGGGATATTATGTATGATAAGCTTATGATGAATCCACTTATACAAATAAATCCGGCTTTAATGTATGAGGTTACTAAGCGTTATTGTATTTCGCATAAGGAGAAGGATGTAAATAAATTAATTGGTGAGCAGCCGAATGAGTTTATGATGCCGGCTGAGCCAGGAGGTGTTATATAATGAAAAAGAAAACATCAAGGAAAAAGAAAGAGGTGAACAAGATGCCAGAAGAAAAGATGGAAGATAAACTTAAAGCCCCAGTAGGTGATAAGCCTGGAAACTATTCCGGCAATCTCAATCAAGCTAAAATTAAGGTAGCTGAAGAGAAGCCGACAAGCGCCGCTATCTCACTTCCGCTAAACCAGCCTGGCGATAAGCTTGAAAAGGGTATCTATCAAATCAAAGATGGGTATTTTATTGATGTGCTTAGTTTCGGGGCGGACGATGTTGTTCGGGTAAAAAAGGGAATTGTTGAAAAAGGTATGATAAGTTGGAAGCCAGAATATAAGATTCAGGGTGTTCAATTATTGAAATTCATTAATAAAAATAAACCAGAATCCACAAAGGAGGATTAAGTTGAAGAAATTACTTTTAGTATTAATGGCATTGCTTTTTATGGCGGTGTCTGCGTTTGCCCAGACTTCTTATAATATCAGGAGTAGAGCGGGGCAGGATGATTATCATCCGGAGATATGGCAATCGGCGTATTGTATAACTGAGGGCGGTAATAATTTTATGATTACCGCAGACGCGGCCGACACATCGGCAATTTATAACATTGCCTCTTATGAGGAATTGTGGCTGTACATATCTCCTGATGCCGATGCTGGTACAACCGGTACAGATTCGGTTAGTGCTTATGTGGTAATTGAGATTAGGGACAATACGCATGGTAGAAATAATACACCTTGCAGTGGTTGGAAGCGTATCGATAGTGTTGCTGTTGTGGGTGCTGACACCCTTGCTGGTGTATGGCATGAGGCGACAAAAATACCGCCAGGAACACACATGAGAACTATTGTAGTGGCAGATGGTGATAATGACATAGGTGGAACAATTTACTTTCCACATTGGATAATTTTTAAACAGTAATGGGATGGTTAGCTAAAATATTTGGTAAGCCCAAGCCGGTTCAGCCCTATCCGGCAGAGCCTTCGACCGAACAGGTGTTTAAGGCTAAGGCTATTCTTGGTTTTGCTAACAGTGAAGCATGGAAATCTTATGAGGTTCATCTTGAAAGAGATTTCGAGTCTAATCTTGTAAAGTGTTTCGATGCGGTCGAAAAAGGTCAATTCAATACTTTGCCGTTGTTTGTAATGCAGGCAAAAGTTGGCTTTGACCGTTTCAAAGAAATAGAATGGGCTAAAAGTATTATGGGAAAATTAAGTAAATCCAAACAAAGCACGACACGATGAGAATCGTAGGCTTGTAAGGAGATAGATTTTATGTTAAATTCATTTAAGTTCCCCTTTCATTTCACGGATGGGGAGTTTGTAGATTCAGGAGGTTCTGTACCGCCGGAGACACCGGCAACACAGATAATCCCAGACGCACCTTCAGCGCCTAATCCGGACGCGAATCAGATTAGCGAGCCATCAAATGAGAATTTGATGCAGCCCGATAAGCTTGATTTTAACGCGCCGATAGAAATACCTGCTAAAAAGGTTGATGGCAAAGGTGAAATTATACCGAAACCAGAAGATAGTGATATTGTTGATTTTTCAGATGATGTGAATTTCTTAAAAGAGTTGGGACCGGAGTATGCTGAATATGAGAATATTGAGGATGCTTTAGTTTCGATGAATGCTAAGAATAAAGAGTTTAGCTCATCACATGAGAAGAATCAACGTGTAATAGACCAGATTAATAGTATTTCAAAGGCGCTTGGCACAACCCCCGATGCGTTAGTTGATACGCTTGGCGCGCTCACTCCCGAAAACATAGCCCAGCAATCGCCAAGTTATGAAGGCGTTGAAAGCTTTATGAAAAAGTATGAAGTATCGGCTGAAAATGTTCCGTATTATAAAGACCTGACTAATTCGTTAGCTGGTGATATTATGAAACAGACAGAGGCGCAGAATGCAAGGGCTTTTAACTCATTATATGGTGAAATGCAGGAATTGAAATTTGAACATCACATGAATAAGTTTTTGCAAAATCCGGATAATGCTGAGTTTAAAGGTAGAAATCAAGAAATCTGGCATACTCTTCAAAATGAATTACCACACATGATCGGCAAATCTAATGCGGTCGATGTGGCAACTCGGTATATTAAGGCTGGTAAATCTCCTGTATCTGTTGAGAAAAAGGCGAATAATATCGCCAAAAAGAGATTACAGGATATTCAAGCTAAGAAACGACAACTGGCAAACGAAAGCCCTGGACGTAGCCCCGATGAAGGTAAGCTACCATCCAGTCATCACGACATGACTGCAAAGCAACTTGGCGCTGAAATTAGTAAGCGTGAAGCCAGAGGTGAGGGTATCGCCGCCAGGCGCCGTTAAGCTTAAAATATCTATGTATTCCAGAAGGGATATGTAGAAATGGGAATTGCAACAGACCCATCAAATTTAACCACTCTTGCTGAAATTGTTGGAACTTATATCGAAAAAAGTTTCTTCGGTTTCCAGCAACCAGACTTGGTACTTTATAAAGATGCCAAGAAATACCCGCAAGCCAGAGGTGTTGGTAACGTAGCTCGATTCCCCATTATGAGGCCATCGACTACACAGACCAAGACCAATGAAACTGGCACAGGTTCAACAGCTGAAGGCTCAAACCCGACACCAGAAGCGTTAACGATTGACTCAAGAGAAGTTACTATGTCAAAACTCGATCATAGTTTTGAGGTAACTTATGAAGCTTGGCAGACCGCGATTGAGGCGTTAGCAAAACAGGTTGGTGAGGAACTCCGCAAAAACTGGGATGTTTCCCTAAATTACAATCTGCTCAGTGTATTATCAGCAAGGGGCAATAGGTCGAGGATTGATAGAAATAATGCTTATCAGTATGGTTCGACAGTAGATAGCGCAACTGCAACGGGTCTTACCGATGCAACACTTGAGGCGCTATACCCGTCTGATGATGATTTGAGTGACGCTATTGCCATTATTACCGGCGGCCCGGGTGCCGGTCAAGTCAGGGAAATCACTGATTATACTGCGTCCGGTGGTGTCTGTGTTGTTGGTACATGGGACACTACTCCAACATCGGCAAGCACATGGAAGCTTGTCAGGACAGACGGCATTGATAGTAACAATGCGTTTGGAACTGATGCTTTCTTTATCGGACGTGGCGGCTTAAAATGCTACAAAGCTCCAAGAATGGGTGGTAGGACGATATTCCGTTGTTGTATAGACGATATTAACGAACAGGACTTACTTGGCGATGAAGTATTCCAGAAAACCGGAATGTATGGCGATTCCGCTAAAGTGGATGACGGCTTTATCGGTCGTTGGCTTGGTATTGAGGTCGGCGTAACTTCTGAGGTTTGGACAGAAGATGCCGGAACTATGAACACTTTCGCGGCGGCTGGTGATGTTCATACCGCATGGTTTTATGCCAAAGATTCTTTTGGCTGTGTTGCTCCGGTAAAGGGCGGTGAGGGTATTGGTAATGTTGAGTTTATGAATATTATGACTCCCGATTCAAACAACCCGACATTAGCGTTTACTCTGCATTCATACAGAGGATATTTTGCTTCGGCTATACCGTTCGGACTATGGGTTCACGGTGTTTGTTGTGGCAGTAAATATGAGAACCCGGGTGATGTTCACGCTTAATTATTAACTTATGAGTGGGTGGTTTATGCTACCCACTCTAACCGAAAGGGTTTTATGCCGATATTTGAATATAAATGTCAAGACTGCGAATATAAGTTTGAGCTTTTACAAAGTAAGGTTATGGAAACATCATGCCCTAACTGTAATGGTAAATCAAAAGTAGTATTCTCTGTATACGCCGCACCTGGTACGGTAAAACAGTGGCTTGGCAAAACCCAAGTTAATTTTGGTGTAGATTCACCAAAACATGAGATAGAGAAGCAATTAGCGGCGGCTTCAAAGGCCGGTAAATTCGGGAGTGATGTTCGTCCTGATATTCGCAGGGAAAGAATTGTTGTGGGCGAAGAAGCTCTCAGAAATGCGGGGAATTGATGCCTGATTTCAAACAAATAACGATTCAAGTTCCATATACTTATTATCTGGAATTGCAGGTATTGGCTAATAAGAATATGTCAACTGTGCCGGAATTAGTAAGTCAAGCTACAATTGAATTTGCTATTCAGTGTATGAAACGTGGAAATCCTCGAATAGCGATTAAAAAGGAGGTTGCGGTTGGACACAGCGATAATTGACACAATTGATGATAATATTATACGTGAACTCGGTGAAACCGCAAGCTCGTTAACTACTCCTATCACCGCATATATTGATAATGCTTTTCGGGAGATTGTAAATTGGCATCATTGGAACTGGATTTCCGGTAACGATGAAGTATTGGCGACTATTAAAACGAATATGCCAGACCATTTCGCCGAAACTATTGAATACGCAGTATTACGAAAAATAGATTTACTTGAGGCTAAAAAAGCATGGATAGATTTATATTATAATGAACTTAATGAGAAGAAAAAACATGATATGCTTTCTCTCGGTGTGGCTGGTAGTGTTACCAACACTATTATAGCCGGGTATCGAGACGATATTTATTGGAATTTAGCCATGTTGCATCACTGGTCTTGGGTTACTGATGCTGATATGGAATTAGCAGACATTAAAACCGATATACCAGACGATTATAATAATATTATCAAATATGGAATATTGAAAGAACTCGACCCTGCTGGCAATTGGTTAGAGCTATATCAAAAAGAGATACAGGATAAGATTAATAAAGACATTATGACATTAGGTATAGCTAATAATGTGGTAAATAGACAGATAGGCATATATCGGGATAATACTTATAAAAATATTGGGGCGACACATCTTTGGTCATGGATGGATGATAATGACGATACATTGGCTGAAATTACTGCCGATATACCAAATCATTTTCACGAAATGGTTGCCTACGGAATATTACAGGAACTTGACCCGGCTGGTAATTGGAAAAAGATGTATCGCGATGAATTGTATGAAAAAATCAGGCTGGATGTACTGGCATTGGGTACTGCGGCCAGTGTGGTCAATACGATTATTGCCAGATATCGTGATGATGTTTTCAAAGATATTGCGGCATATTATCGGTGGGGATGGCTTGATGAAACACCGATTACATTAACGGTCGGCGCCGGGTTAAATTATGTAGAATTTCCATCACATATTGAAGATGAGATTACGCTATATCAAGAGAATGGAGCAAGGGTAATTGAATATATACCGCCTGAAGAATATGACAGAAAGCTTTCTGGTAGTGATAGCACGGGTACTTATGCCGATGAATATACAGTTAAAAAGGACAGAATCTATTTTTACAGACCATTAGCGGCCGGGACAGAGGTATTGTTAACAGGTAGAATTAAGGCTGACCAATTAGAGGATAAGTCAATATCAATGGTGGGTATTAAAACGGTTATTCCAGACCATTTCAATAGCATTCTTGAGGATGGTATTAGAATGAAGGTTGATACTGCTGGTACTTATGGTAAATGGGCGGATAAGTTTTGGGCTGGGCTTGAGCAAAAGAAACGGGGCGATGCTAAAAAAGAAGCTAAACATATTAAGGGAATCAGGGGAGCGGCGTTAAAGTCGTCCCGAATATATACAAGTGGTCATGGCAGACTGCGTGATGCGTCAGTTTGGAGTTAAGGAGATATTATGAAGAAGATATTATTTGTTCTGCTAATTTTAGCGGGTAGTTGTTTTGCGGCTGATTCTAATACTGATAATAGCGATGGGGTAGGCTACGGTTCGGCGGCGGCCAGAGATACCGCTTATGCCTCATGGGATAGTAAGGAGTATATCGATACTTATTATTTTAGACAGATTAGCATGATTTTTAAAATCACAACCAGCTTGGCCGATACAATAATTTTCAATGTTCTCGGTAGCAATCAAGACCCGGACAGTTTGAGATATTATTATGTAATTACTTCAGACACATTACTTGCATCGGAATATTATGATGGAGATAGTTGTTTTGTGGTTAATCTGCCTTATGGCACAACCTCAAGAACGAGTATACTCCCCCGATATTTGAAATATGAATTTGAAATAGCTGATACAGCAAGTAGCGTTTCGGCAACCGCAACAATAGGAGATAGCTGGATAGCTCGATGAAATC
>Ga0207997_1001931_pt1 | contig 10582 bp, 12 predicted proteins | sample AntAceMetag02UKN_FD_184777 | JGI IMG/M metagenome (GOLD analysis project Ga0207997, IMG submission 184777) | Saline lake microbial communities from Ace Lake, Antarctica - Antarctic Ace Lake Metagenome 02UKN (SPAdes) (version 2) | ecosystem: Environmental > Aquatic > Non-marine Saline and...
AGTCCGACCTTCTTCATTATTACCTATAATTTGTAATTGAGCTAAACCCCAAGTATTTAACAATGTTTTTTCTTTTTTTATACCCTCACCCATTGCCTCTAATTTTAAAGCGTCAATAGTTCTTTGTAAGTTAGCCTGTATGCTCGGATCTGGGATTGCAGGGTCAGAGCCACCACCACTATCATTATTTAATGTAGAGCCTTTAATGTCATCAAATAAATCTTCTTGAACATTCTTTTTAAAGCTAGCAGTTACTTTGTCTAAATCAGCCATTGCTGTACTTGCATTATCAATATTTTCAGCGACTTCATTCATCGTGTTATTAAAACCACCGAAATCAAATGTGAACATATTCTTTATGAGTTTAGCGGTTAATATTAAATGTTTAAATGTAGATGTTAATAAAACAATACCTTTTCCAACTTCTGCAGCAGTTTCACCAATTAATAAAATAATGGCTTGTGTTTCGTTTAGATTACTAGTATCTAAATTAACAAATCTTACAAAAAATCTACCCAAAATCCGCATAGCTTCTTTAGCAAAATCAATCTTTTTTCCTAAGCCCTCCATTACTGGTGTTAGTTTAACCATTAAAGGTAAGAAAGTTGACCGCTTTATTCCATCCATGACACCCTTCATTTTTGTCATAGCATCTACAAACTCGGCTGCTTGTGTTGCACTTAGTGTGTCCCAAGCTATACCTAAATCTTTGGCTTCTTGCATTTGTACTCTTATTGCATCACTACCTTGATTTAACAACGGTACTAAATCGGCTCCCGCACGTCCAAATAGTTCTTGAGCAAGTGCAGCCTTTTTAGTATTATCAGTCATGTTAGCGAATCTATCTGCAACACTAAGAATTACATCGTCAACTTTTTTAAGACTTCCATCTGCATTTTGAACCTCTAAACCTATATCCATAAAAGCCCGCTTGGCTGTCATTAAACCATTTTGGGCATCGGATAAATTTCTAGCTAATCTTTTTAATCCACCACCAACTTGATTAATATCTGAGCCTGCCAAATTAGCAACATGACCAAATTCAGAAAGAAATTCTACAGCCACACCAGTCTTTTTTGACATCTTATCAAATTGATCGCCCGCCTTTGCGACTTCATCAAAAGAAGAAACTAAACCCTTTATAGCTTGTGTTGCCTTAGCTAATCCACCAAGTAAAACTTGAGCACCGAAAACAGCCTTGAATGTATCGCCAAAAGTAGAAGTTTGTTTACCGACTTTTTTAATCTTCTTACCAAGCCCGACTATTTTTGCAGAACCTTCGTCATCAACTAAAATATTAAATTTAAGTGCCATTATTTTTTCCTTTTAGCCTGTTTTATTCTTTCGTTTCCTATGTATTCACGTTGTCTTAAAATGCTTATTTCCATTAATAACCAAAATTCATCTTCTTCATAGTTTACCGTTTTGTGTCTTGTTGTGTCCATGACTGCAGGAAATAATTGAGGCATTTCAATTCCATCAAAAGGTGAAAGATTTATTGCCCTTGTAAAAATTTGCCAATAGTCTTTAATGTTTCCATAATCATATATCCATTTAGGATTGACATTAAAATAAGGGTCTGAAATATAGTGACATCCCTTATCGGTTTCACAACTTAGTTTTCCGTTTTCTTGCTGACAGTCGAAGCAATTGCTCCGTCTCCATTTCCAGTCGATTGCACAGTCGAGCCAGCGTTCAAGTTTCCCAAAGCACCATTTAAAGCAATAGATAATTTTTCTATCATATCGGCATCTTTGATTATTTCTTCAAATATTTCAGATCGCATCTTTTCCGAAAAAGGTATTTCTTTTTTGTCTTCATCTTCAATACCATTCCAGTCTACAATGCTCTTTTCAAAGAATAACATTCCCATTGCTTGTGGATCGTTATTAATCTTTGAACTCATTGTGTCTTGTAAAAATGCCCTCTTAACATGAATGACTGCTCCCTCTTTCCAGTCAATCTTAATAATTTGACGTTCTTTTTTTGTAAATTTCATTATTCCCGCCTCATTTCATTTACGTTATTTTTATTAACTACCCTTATAAAACATACTCCGTTTTCAATTAAATTATGTGAACCTATTTCATCAGTAAAAGGATTCGCAGTTGGATCGCCTGACACTAAACTAATCGGTTCGGTCATAACATCACCCTCAGCAACACTAGTATCTAATATTTTCATTTGTGGAAAATAAAATTCAAAGGCATATATTCCGTAAGTTGCTATAACTTTTAAAGCAAGTGTTGTATGTGAATCCCTAAAAGCTAACCAAGTATCTACACTATGACGTGATAAGGTTAAGTCAACTTTAGCCTCATATCTACCTTCCATTACAGGCTCGTTAATATATAAACCTGATTCCGTATCCTGGTCTTTTCTAATAGGTGTATCGACACTCATATTAATATCTGATATTCCTATTTCTGTAAGTGAACCCGATTCGCCAAGACTTACAGTTAATTGATGGTGAACTACAGATAAAGCCGAACCCTGTACATCGGCTGGTATAGTCCAGTTAGCGGAGTCATAATCACCCCTATCTTCTCTATAAGCTAAACCTTTAACGTCCCACTTGGCTATCTCTCCAGCGTTAGAAGTAAAACTAAAACCATTGCAAATATAAAAAGGGTAACGGTGATCGTTAGGCCCCTCTTTAACTCCTAAAGTTGCATATCGATTCTTTCTATCATTTGCACTATAATCACTTGCAGTTTGTTCCGCAGTTCTATAAGCTAAACTGCCTCTTTCGTGCTCATCAAGTTCAAATAAATGGCTTGAATATTCACTATTACTTGCTGAAAAAGTTATTGTTGCATCGCCTGTTCCGCTTGCCTTTGATAAAGTATCGCCACTCGGATCGTTTGTTCCTGTTGTACGTTCACAAAGAATTGTTCCCACACCCGCCGTTAAGCTAGTAGAATAAACCGTAAAAGTAGCAGAATTATTTGTATATGTCGCGCCATGTGTAGGGTCAACAGTTATACCCGATACTGTAAATTGATGTAGTGATTGTGGAGACGATCCGCCGTCTTCATAACCTAGCATCCAATATAATAAAGCATCGATGCCTTGATATTTACAATTCCCTGTGAATCCATCAACCTCAGCACTCAATCCAGTTTGGACGGGTAAACTTTTGAAAGCAGAACCATCAATTGATTCATCTTCTGTGACCGCACTTAAACCTTTTGGGCTAATTCCTAGATAAGGTATACCACTATAAGTAGTACCAAGAGCGTTAATAGTAGTACCACCAAAAGCCCATACACTTGTACCAATATTTTTTCCTGGCTCAAGTCTAAACGCTGCTATTCTTTCTATTTTTTTCCCGATTGCCATTATTCACATCCTTTTTTTTTGCTTTTTCAGATTCTTTTTTTACTTCAATTTTGGATTCTAGTTTTGTTTCAAATATTTCGATAACATTGCAATTAACAATATTCATTGCAGGGATATTTTCATCGCCTTTTTTCTTATTGATAATATAACCCCACGGTTCTTTTGAAATACTGGTAACTAAACTTCCATCTGAATCGCCTGTTATTTTACAAGGTTTTCCAACACCTACCCTTATATTTCCATTATTGCCATTTAATATTAATAGTTCCATAATATCCCCTATGAGTTTGTTAATGTTGCACGAATAGGACTATTGAAAGTCATATTTGAGTTTGTATAATTAGTGCCTAAGCCATTTCTAGCAAGTGCCAAAGTTACATTTAATTTTGTAACGTCATCGTCTGTTTTTTCAACGGCAGTCACTACAAAATTCGGTATTTCAAATTGTAGTTGCGAAGTTGCCGAACCATAATATAAAATATCTGCTTGTAGTTGCGTTCTAGCATCTCTCCAAGCTAAGAACGTATCTGCATCATGTCTTGCTATTACAAATTCAAAAGTAGCCTCTGGTCGTCCACCTTGACCACTTAACGGTAATAGTGATTGTTGACAATTAGCATTCATAAAATCAAATGCCCAGTTAAAACCTAAAGATAAGGATTCTATTTTATCATTATTATCGCCAGAATCTAAAGCGTTAGCCTGATCGCCTATTCTAAAATAACCGCTTCCCGTTCCACATAATTGTTGATGCAAAAACCTATTGCCAGGATTGATTGAAGGTGTTGGATAAGCCGTGTCATCTCTGACTTCTGCAAGATACCCAATATAATCTAAAGACCATTTAAGACCCTCGCCTGCAGATGAATCAAACTTTAAATTATTCAAGAAACAACCCGCATACTTATTTGTCTTGACTTCATCCAGATAAACCATTGAAACCGATCTTTCATTTTTATCATCTGGCATTGTGTAAACTTGTGAACTGTCCGCACCGAAAGCAACCGCTAACATTGTAGCAATACTTGTATCTTCCGCATCGGCTTCTATTGTACCGGTAACTTTTCGTATACTTTGAAGTGGTAAATCTTTAAAAGCTACCCCAACGATAGATTCATCTTCTATCATTTCATGTTCTTGTTTAGCTTGTGAACTATTAAAACCGATCAATGTGTCGGGAGCTATATATACTCTGGGGTCTTGTACAACCTCCGCTTTAATAGCTAATTTTCTTAAAATGTTTGTACTTGTACCCATAATTACTCCTTATAAATTAATATCTTTTGAATATACTCTAAATGAAATTTCTATTATTGACGTGTTTACATTTTCTGAAAAAACTTCGTAATAAGGTGTTGTTTTATACCTACCATTAACATATAAAAAATTATCACAAGGTGGTGTGCCCGCTGCGACTAAATCATTGAAACCGTATAAAGCCCTTACAACCGCACTTGCATATAGTGACATGCTTTTCATGTCCGTTCCATTATCTCGAACCTGTGTACCCTTAGCCGTTCTTAAATGAACAGATAAGAGGAAACCAACACTTGATTCTATATCTCTTTGGCTTCTGTAGTCATCAGCTTCATTTTCATCGGGAACTATTATCACTCTTGGGAAATCGGTATCGGGTGCGCTCTCTAAATTTTCATCAAAACCAACTATAATATTCGTTGTTTCAATTCCATCTATATTACCGATAGCGGTCTGTATAGATGTTAATAATTGAGTAGTAACGTTTTCAGTTGGTACGGTTGACATTATCTACACAACCTTACACCTGCTTTTTGAGCACCCGCATTATCAAAAGCCGTGCAAGATGTTCCCGAAGCATATATTTTAGTTACGTTTTTAATAGGATTGACACCGACTAACATTTGTCTATAAACTCCCGCAGAGTTCACAGTGTCAAATTTAATTTGTCCCGCGACATCTACTTCTAAACATTTACAATTTTTTACTACTGAAACGGTATGATCTGTACTTGAAACATCGGCAAGCTCTATCTTATCCCACCCGTTTATTCTGTTTGTGGCTTGTCCTGCATCTAAATCTTCAAGACCTTCCATTGGATTTACTGCCATTTTATATTCCTTTGTTAAATTCCTATTCCTATTCCTATATCCATTTTATTTTGTGAAACATAACCTGGTGCTGCTGTCAATGTTAAATCATCACCTACATTATTACCGATCAATCCTAAATCATCTCCCAAAGCGCTATAAGCTACAATTTCGGCATCACTCCAAGCTCTATTAAAATTCATCATGTAATACATTTTACAAATAGGTTGCGATGGAGAACCAGCAGAATAATAACCCATTGACATATTGTCGGTATATGTTTGGTCGTTATGGTTATACCCTACTTCTATTGAATAAGTAGCTTCTACACCATCTATCCAAACGGTCATATCAGCGCCATCTTTTCTTGCAATAATTACAGAACTAGCATTAACAGATTCATTAGTTACAACACCCCTTACAAACTTTGAATTTACAACCTGAAATCTTACTTTATTACTATCATCAACATAAACCCACCATGTATGCGTTGGGTTATCGTAAGAACTAAAAAATATACTGTTTCTATTTAATGTAAGGTCTTTATAGTCTAATACAAAAGTTTGTTTGCTAGCATTCGTAAAACCCACATTATTAGTTGTAGGATAATAACCATTACCATCAAAATTTATATATCCATCTTCACTATTAGCAACATAGCCACCACCAACACCAAAACCAGTCCTTACTATTGGAAATAAACCACCCACTGTAGGCTCATTTCCTGTTTGACCGTCAACAGTTCCATTTCCTTTACTCCAAGAGTTAGGGAATGCCCCATTTTCTAAATCTGTAAAATCTACTGACATATTATTCCCTTCTGCAATATAGGCAAGTTCCGTAGGTCTAGGAATTGCACCATTATCATATAAAATATTTGTTAAATCATTTCTATTCTCATACCTAAAACTTTATCTCTCGGTAAATATGCAATTCCCACTTTATCAGACTGATTACCACCTATTACTTTAAAATACTCTTCATTCCAATCTAACAATATAGCAACGTGCCCCTGCCAAGCTTCCAGACCTCTTTTAAATACCACTACAGCACCTACTTGTGGTTTATCGATAGCAACACCCCAGTCTAACCAACTACGAGCATTAGCCTTATTAGTGCCTTTTAATCCGTCTTGTATCATTACCCAGTTTATAAAACCTGAACACCATGGTATTTCATCATGTCCTTTTATAATCTTAACACTATCTAAATATTCGAGTATTTGTGAATTATCTTCATTTCCTGCAATTTCACGTGTACCTAGTTCGTTAATAGCGAAGTATACGTATGATGGAATTTTAGGCATCATAAGATTCCTTTTATTTTAGCAATGACATAGCCAAGACCACTAGCTATTAAGGTTTTTTCTATGTAAAAGTATAGGCTCTTCTTTTCTTTGCTATCGTTTTTTCTTCTATTCATACAATTATCTTGATTATCTTTTAGCTTTTCAACTTTATTTATTAAACCTTTTTTCTCGTAAGTGCCTAATAAAGCGGTGTGAATTTCTTGTGTCATTTTATTATTATCTTTAGAGTATCCCTCAAGCTTTGATACTCTCATATCTATTTCATCAATTTTTTCCATTTGTAGCCTATTTTAATCTTTCCTTGATAATCAAATTCATCTTTATAGTATATATTTAAAGCAGGTTCGATAAAAACCCCACCGCCCAAGTTATAAGTATATTTTAATTTACTCTTAAACATTTCCACTTTCACAAGTCCTGCTAGTTCCATTTCAACATAAGGTGTTTTAAGACTCATATAAGCCGTTGTTTTATCGTATTGGTATTTGTTTAATAATGTAACTAAGCCAACGTTAAGGGTACTACGATTACGTTTAAATGGGTATTTTAAAGCTATCTTCTGATTCGATATGTCTTTGGCTGTTTTTACGTATTCACCAAGTAGTAAATATTTGAAATCATGGTTATGTATACGGCCATTGTAATTATTGCCATTTTCACGTTCATATATAATTTTGGCATCACTTTTAATAAAGGATATTTCTGTATTATAGCCTGTTGATATTTCGTAATCAAAGGGGTTTGGCTCTATATTTGGGTTTCTTATGCTAAAAGCAAACCATAACATTAGTAGTTCTATCATTATCTGTTTTCCTCTTTCCTGTTATTTCTAAAGCTTTCCAAAGCTCCCAAACCCCTTAATCCTCTAGTATTAGGGAAATCGAAAAAGCTAGGTTTTTTAGGTTTAGGTGGTGTTTTTTTTCTACCTACACTTTTTATTGAAAAATCTTTTATTTGTCCTAATTTATCTTTTTTAAGTTTCCCACCAATAGCAGAAGCCAATTCGCCAGCAACACCAAATTTCGATATTTTCGATCCTCCGACTTCTTTTAAAAGACTAAGTATTCTAGGGTCATTAACTGCACTCATTGTAATTTCTGCAAATTTAGCGTCTTTTATTAAATCATAGCCAGTTTCTTCTAGTATTTGTCTAAACATGGCTTTTGCTCCACTATCAGTATTTGATTGTATAGCTGATTTTAAAAGACCAGAACCTTTTACTGTTTGCCCTGTTGCGTCAATAGTGTTACCTAATCGCCTGTTCATGTTAGATTGTACTGTTTTTAATCTTGAAAATTGTTTATTTATTTGTCTATATTCATCACCTAGATTATCGATAAGAATATTATCTATTTCTTTTCTTATATTTTTCCCAATACCCTCGCCAATAGTTGCAATTTGTTTTACTTGTGTTGCCGATTCTCTTTCAACAATACTACGAATAGACGCTTTAGCGTCGTCAAGTTGTTGCATTGTTGCATTGTCTCCAAGCCTCTCTATGACACCATTTATTTTTTTAACTAATGGTACACTGCCAGCATCCCTTAACTCTCGACCGCTTGCCATGACAACTTTACCATTATCAAATCTTGCAATGCCTAATCTATCATTTAATATTTCGTCCCATTGAGATAGTAGTTCGTCTGTATTTCCTGCAATAAGTCCTTTTTCTTCTAATATAGCACCTTTATCAGCACCTATGATACGTACCTTTTCAGATAAAGCATCAAAAGCTTTCTTCTGTTTAGTATTTGCAAAATCCATCGGTGTTAAGTTTCTAGGATTTTTAATAGCATCTTCCGCAATGACCGCATAATCTGTAATAGGTGTATCTTTAGGTTTTAAAGTCTCAGACATAATACTTCTATCTTGTTCATTTATATCGCCAAAGATTTTTTCTTTAAGTGTCTTTTTGGGAGCTTGTGAATCAACACCCTTTTCAAAATTATCTAAAGGTTGTGAAAACTTACCTGCTTTTGAAGCTGTTTTTAAATTCTTAGCTACAATCTGTTCGGGTGTCCTAAACTTATCTGCAAATTTTGATAAACCTTGTCTAGCTGATTTTGATTTTAATAAAGCACTACCTCCACCTAATACAGCACCACCAGCAAAACCAGCACCAAAACTTTTTACACCTTGTTTAAGCCCACTCGTTATTGATTCATCTTTTACACCTTTCTTAACACCCTCAACTACTCCCTCGGAAGTACCACCACTTAAGGCTGTTAATAATGGTTTAACAAATTTCTTGCCTTTAGTGATTTTCGGTAAAGCTCTAAAAGCGGTTTTACCTATAGCTCCTGTTATTTTTGCAGGAGCACCAATAGGAACTAGAAAACTTGCTAAGTCTCCTGCTATTGCAGATTTAGGATTTTGTTGTTTTCCTACTTCTGTTCTAGTTTGCTGTAAATTAGTTAATCTCTCTTGCTCTGTTTTAAAGTCTTTTTCACCACCTACATTAAAAAGAGATGTAATTCCAGCCGTAACTGTAGGAGCTATTTTATCGGCAAGTCCTAAGGTAACACCACTACCCAAAGATTTTAAAAACGTTTCGGCTTTTCCAACTTCTGGCTCTTCAAATTCAGGAAATTCAGGGTCAGGCTCAAAAGCATTCCCTAAAGCACCCTTTTCGGGCTCTAAGAATCTTACTTTACCTTTTATCTTTGTAGGTTCTTCATCTAAAAATCTAACTGCCATAAAATACCCCTAATCTATAAAAGCCTTGCGACCACCAATTAAAACCTCACCTTTTACACCTGATGCCTCAGCATCTTCTACAGTATCAAAGCTTTGAACTTGTACATTATTTATTACAAAAGAACCATCATTATTACGGCCTATAATCCATGCAGGCTTAAGTTGTGCTTCATTAGCTAGGAAAGTATATCTTTCATTAGCTTTTCCCATAGCTTCACCATAATATCCTTTTAGTTTTCTAGCTGTTTCTTTCATTTGTTCGATAACTTCGGGTGGTAAAAATTCACCTTCTTTATATTTGTTAAATAAATTCATTCCCCTATCCCAAACTCCACTAGCACTCTCAGGTAGTCTAAACTCAGACTCACGAACTACAGAGCGAGGGTCTAAACCTTTCATAAATGTAAAGATTGCTGCAATTTGATCTGTTCCAGAGATGTTATCGCCTTTTAATAGTGCTTCAAGCCTACTTAGATTATCAAGAGCTTGAGCATGTTCAGCAGTTGCCTTTGTATATTTAGTGTCAAGAGTTTTATATATTTCTCTGTTATCTTCTGTAATAAAGTTATTTTCTACAGCCTTTTTTCTATCTAAATCTGTATTAACTTTATTTTGGTTAAATTTCTGCAATTCTAAATCAAACTTTTTCTCTTTTAATGCAGTTTCAGTATTTTGAATACCCTTACTAAGTTCAAATTGTTTATTCTTTAATTTTTCTGCTTCACTAATAATAGGTGCTTCTGCATTAGTTAAAGTAGTTTGAAAATCTTGCACTTGCTTGTTTTGTGCTATTCCAGATGGTAATTGCGTTAAATTCTCCTTAAATATTTGACTTACTAAACCTCCACTTCCTAGTCTATCTTTTAGTGCTAACCGCTTAATTTCTTCTTCATCATTAAAAGCCTCAAAACCTTCACCCTCTCGAGCATCTGCTAGTTTATTCTGAAAACCACTAATGAAATCTCTAGCTTGCCCTGCTGTTTGCGCTGTTTGCGTTGCCAGTTGCGCATCTCTAGCCCGTTTAGCTTTCACTCCTGATAGATTCAATTTACCAAGTTCACCACTAATAGAAAGTGCTTCATTCTTTAATCTTTCAGCTTCCTTTTCGGCAGGTGTTTTAAGTCCAGCTATGCCCTGCCCTATTGCAGCACCAGCACCTATGATACCT
>Ga0207997_1001932_pt1 | contig 10581 bp, 22 predicted proteins | sample AntAceMetag02UKN_FD_184777 | JGI IMG/M metagenome (GOLD analysis project Ga0207997, IMG submission 184777) | Saline lake microbial communities from Ace Lake, Antarctica - Antarctic Ace Lake Metagenome 02UKN (SPAdes) (version 2) | ecosystem: Environmental > Aquatic > Non-marine Saline and...
ACAGAAAATGCGAAACCAATAGTAGGATAATTGCAGGTGACAAATAATGGGATATTCAAGATTTAGTGGAAACCAAGAAGAAATAATGGAAGGCTTCTTGAAACATAAAAAAGTTAAAAAATCTGAATTATCAGGATATCCAGATGATTTTAGATCTTTACTGAGAAAAAAGATGATTGCTTGTGGTAAAGAAAAGTGTTCAATAACTGATAGAGGAAAAAGTGCGATTAAGCAACAGATAAGAAATGGAGAATATTGGGTTGCTCCGTTGAAACCAAAAGAATTCAGGCCATATGGTAAAGCAAAAATATCAAGAGAATTAGCAGGTTATGTTAAATAAAAAAGAGGTGAAATAATTATGGTTAAGAAAACTGGTTGTAGATCAGGTTATAAAAAAGTTGATGGGAAATGCAAAAAAGTAGGATATCAAAAAACTATGAAATTTTATGGTAAAACCTATTTCTATTTAATTGGGAAAAGAACAAAAAAAGATGCATTGAAAGAAGTTAGATTTCAACAGAACAAACTTGGTAAATCTGCAAGGATTGCTCATAGGATGGATGGACATACAAAATATGCTGTTTATATTCGACCGAAAGGATAAGGAGATAAAATAATTATGGTTAAAAGAGTCGGTTGTGGAAAATTTAGACCAGGTGACAAAGTTCATGTTGAAATTAGAACAACACATAAACTAGGTTCTAAAGTTTATCATAATTTTGATGGAACAGTTAAAAAATGTCGTAATGGTGTTTATTATATTACTAAAGGTAAGGATTGGTGTTTTGCAGTAGAAAATGAAATAAGCAGGAGATAATTATGTCTAAAAAGAAAGGATGTTCAACTGGATATAAACTTGTAAAGGGAAAATGTGTTTATCAAAAACCTAAAATAATATATGGTAGCATTGATAACTCTGGAACATTTAGTGTACAAGCAAAAGAACCTGATTATAATCTTATACATGTATGGCAAGGTTTTCCATTTATAAAAGCAAGGAATGTTGCATTGAATTTAGCAAAAGACAAATGGAGAGAAGTAACAATTAAAAAAGAGGTTTAAAGAATGTCTAAAAAGATAGGATGTCCCACTGGGACTAAGTTGGTAAAAGGTAGATGCGTTAAATTACCGAAGGGGTTACAAAAACATATTCTTGTTAGAGATGATAGAATCATTATTCAAAGAAAAGATATAAGGAAAATAGAGGATAAATATGGTATGGAGAGAATGACATACTTTGAAAATGATAGACCTTATTACGTTAGAGATGAGTTTTTCATAAATGAAACACATGGTAATAGTACACCACATGTATTGCTTCGTCAAGGAAATAATGAAGGATATATTGTTGAAGTTGAAACATATAATCAAAAATCTTATGATAAAGAAGGAACGCTTGTAGCTAAATTTTTGGGTTCTAAGAATAATGCTATGAAATTTGCAAAGGATCTGTGGTCTATAAATGACTAAAAAGAAAGGATGCCCAGTTGGGACTAAAAAAGAGAAGGGATTGTGTATACCTCAAGGATTTAAAGATTTGAAGAAAGATATGATTTTTAAAAACCAGAGGATAAAAGCACCTAAAGGTTATGCACAATGGAGTACATATCCTATTTCTAACAAAGAAATAATGATCGTTTGGGGAAAAATGAAATAAATGACTAAAAAAGGTTGTCCATCAGGTTCTCATCATGTAAAAGGCAAATGCAGATCCATCAAAAAAATGAAATATCATGGGAGAGAAGGAAATCCTGTGATTCACATATCAGATACAGGTAGAAAATATATCATGGTGCGTCATCCATTAGGAAAAGGAACCAAAAGACTATATCTAGTAAATGGAAATATTCCAAAAAAACATAGGAAATAAAAACATGACAAACGGTAGAGTTAGAATACTAAGCAAACAAGGATGCCCAGTTGGAGAAGTAAAACTAAGCATCGATGGAAAATGCCACCGGATACTACGTGAGAAACCAGAATATAATTTCAACATCCGCGATAAAAGAACAGGAGAAATCAAGACCGTAGCACTAGGATCAGGAAAAAATGTACTCAGCCATGTTCTCACTGATACTAAATGGATGACCAAAGAGGGCGATGTGGTTTTAACAGTTGAAAAAGTACTCTGGGATAGTGATCGTGATAAACCACTAGAAGGATACTATATCTATCGTGATAAAGACTACAAACGAATGGGAGTCGTAGATGGCCCGTGACATCCTCACACGACTAAAGCCGTGGGCTTTCAAAGACAACCTTGATGGAACTCAGGAGTTGTCTAATATAGTTCCTGCTTCACAGACCTTTGCCTTCAACAACGAAGGTCTTACATGATCATCCACAGGCGTAAATTTGGACTTGTCCAGCCCTATCTTCAAAATATTAATTGAGGCATTAAGATCCCGATGACAAACAAAACCACATACACTACACCGATATTCCCTCTGGTTCAGAGGTATATCAGCGATAGCCCCACAGTTACTACAGGTTTTGCTCGTATTCCTAGGATTAACCTTTATCAATGTGGAACCGCTTGTTACAGCCTTGTATTCCAGCATATGAATAAAACTATTCCAAGAAGCATCAGAAATATATTTAGCAAGATAATGATTCCTAGTCATGCCTTTGATATTCAAATCCTCGACAACAATGGTTTTGTTATTCTTTGTCAACTCATGGCTGAGTTTATGCAGAAAATCGAGTCTTTGATTACTAACTTTAAGATGTTGCCTAGCAAGAAGATGTTTAGATTTCTCCCTGTTTTTACTACCCTTCTTTTTACGGCTTACTCTTCTTTGCAAAAATTTCAACCGTTTTTCTGCTTTGACAAGATACCGAGGATTACTGACAAATATTCCATCAGATGTCGTAGCGAAACTTGTAAGTCCAACATCAATACCAATTTCTTTTTTAGATGTGTTTTTAACAGGTTTCACATCAACTTCACAAGCAAAGATAGCGAACCATTGACCAACTCTGTTTCGTTTGATAGTAAGAGTCTTAACTTTACCCTTGGGAATACGATGTAACACTATAGGAATGCTCCCAATCTTGGAAACTTTCAATCGCCTCTGAGAGAGAAACTTAAAACCAAATTGAGGATAAGTAATGCTATGAATACGGGATTTAAAACGAGGGAACCCTTTCTTTTTACAAGATTTATCTTTAACCCTACGGAAAAAGTTCTGAAATACTTTATGCACTCTGTCAGAAACATTCTGTTTTACTTGAGAGAACACTTCAGGGTATTTACCTACAAGAATTTTATCAAAATCATATTTTCTGAGAGTTTTATTTGTTTCTTCATATGTTTTAATGGACATTTCAAGAAGATTGTTGTAGATTTTTTTGCAGATATTAAATGTGTTAAAAAGAATTTGCTGTTGTTTTTTAGAAGGGTACAATCGGTATTTGTACATCCTGAGTTCCATATAAATATATTAATGTTGAAAGGCTATTTAATCCTTCGTATTCCTCCCGCATCTAAAGAAGTGGGCTTTTTGCTAAAAGGAGGTCGTAAAACTATCTTTGAATCACCAACTAATAGTGTTGTTGATATGTTGGCGGGGTTATTGGGTGTTTTTTTGTTTGTTTTCTGCATATTTTGGTATATGTAATATAGAAATATAGGAAACTATATATACTCTGGTTGCATTCTTTTTCTTGGAGATAAATAAAGTGTCATATATCGGTAAAGATGTAAACAATAAATTTTTTAGTCGTTGGTCAAATAATATGGCATATATACTAGGGTATTGGTTTGCCGATGGTTGTATTTATACACGTAAATATGGAACATGTTTTAACATAGTATCTACTGATTTAGAAATATTAGAAAAAATTAAAAATGTAATGAAATCTAAACATACTATTTCTAAAAGAAAACCATCAAAAAGTCATTGGAAACTTGCATATGTACTTTCTATTTCTAATAATGATATTTATAATGATATAAAAAAACTAGGCGGTGTGGAAAGAAAATCATTGGTATCAAAATTTCCATATGTCCCTAAAAAATTTTTAAATCATTTTATCCGTGGGTTTTTTGATGGTGATGGAAGTATTTCAATTCGTTATAGAAATAATCCTGTGGTTTCTTTTTATGGAACTGAAGATTTTTTATTTCATATACAAAAATATCTACCATGTCAGGCTAAAGTAAAACCTGAAAAAAGTATATATGGCATTCATTATTCTGGTCAACGTGCTCAAAAAGTATTAAAATATATGTACAAAAACGCTGAGATTTTTCTTGAAAGAAAATATCAAAATTATAAAAAGGGCATGACTTGGTATCCAATAAGAATACCTAAGTATACTACAGGCGTTGTTAAAAGAAAGATGCAAAATAAACAACTTGTAGTTGAGATTCCTGAAAGCCTAAGTATAGAAATCAATAAGTTCCTAGCTGATAAAGCACAAGGAAAAAGCACACACGGAATGCAACGATTGATGTTGGTACAATCTTTATATATTTTATTACTTAAAAAGAAATGGAAGGTAAATAACAATACAAAAAAGGATTATAAAAAAATAATCAAAAATGCTAGATTTAAAATATGAATAAAAAGGAGGATTAAAAGATGGATAACGACATATTTTTTATAGAAACTAGAATTAAAGGCATCCGTGAAGAACTCAAGATGATTGAACAAGCACTAGATCGATTGAAAAACAAAAAAAATACATATTTACTTCCAGAAGAACTATTGACAGAAACATTCGAAGAAATCGAAGTTGAAACAAAAGGTTTTGTACCTGTAAGATGGAGAAAAAAAGGATCAATTGAATGGAAAGACTGTGTTTATCCAAAGGAGTAAGATTAAATGAATAGAAACAAGAAGAACCTAGCAGTCGGAGATCTAATCCGTAAAAACGCATATGTTATGGAAAAAGGTAAAAAGAAATATCTCAAAGTAAGCCCAAGTGCTGTCAATGAATACAATGAAAGGATTAAATGCAACATAGAAATAAATTGGCCACAAATAGCAGAAATAGCCGATAGGGACAAGAGATCTACTATTATGGTAAAGTATAAAGAAACAAAAGATGATGGTTTAGAGCCCGTATATAACGATGTGGTGCTATTTCTAGGTCGTATAGATAGTAAGATAGCATCGGGAACACATGAATATTGTACTCGGTGCCTTAGAAAAATAGAAAAGGAGACACAAACATGAAAAAAATGAAAGAAAAACCACTACAGGATATAACAGTTCCAAGGTCTTGCAATGACTACAAAAACATCAAGTTTTTAGAGATAAGAGTTAGTCATGATAGAAAAACAGTATGGATAAACAATGAAAAGAAATGCCTCTTTAGGGCACAAAATGTCAAACAAATAAAGATTGATGATCAACCAATACTTATTGATGCATATGATTTTTTGAAATATGCTGGTTTGGAGGCACCCCAAAAATTTTTGAACAAACTTAATGCTATAAAAGGAGATGTGTTTATTCTTCAAAGAATATCTCAGAAGGAATACTATACTTTTGTTTTAGATCCCAAGTTTTTCAAAGATTTTAATGTTAAGTTAATTAAAACACAATCTAAAGAGATATACAAAGAATTGATTGCACCCATGAAGATGAAAGACATAAAAGGAGTGAAAAAAAATGAGTATAAAAGTAGATGAGTACATTAGAGCAGTAGGCTCTGGTACAACAACGAAATATCATGATTATCGTGATGTTGCAAATGGAAAGATGACAAGAAAGGCTTATGAGAAGAAACATGGGCGTTATTATGGCCCAGGAACAAGGGGAAAAAAATGAAGAAAAGATTCATATGGAATCCTTTGGGATTAAACTTTAGTAAAAGGAGATTTAAAAAATGAATAATAGAAGTTATACAGGCATACCAAAAAAGGCATACACGGCTGATAACATGGAAACCACAATGAATATATTAGAGATACCAGTGATCACAGAAGAATTTGAAGAAGAAACAGGTGAAGATGAAGATTTCGAGGATATACCTACTAAAAAAACAATAATCTGCCAATGTGAGAGCTGTAAACGAAATATTGAGATAAAAATTGATGAGGATGATAACATAATTGGTGCTAGTTGCCCTGATTGCCATCCACATATAAAAGCATCATAAATAAAGAGGTTGAGAAAAAAATGAGTTGGAAACATGGTTATACAATTAATGAAGTTGAATCATGGATTAAAATAGCTAAAGAAAGAAAACATACTCATATTAAAATCATATTAGGTATTGAGCCACATACTGGAAAGAAAGTTATGTATGGTTGGAAATGGGTTTCTATAGAACCCTGAGAGGCAAATATGAGGATAAATGTTATAGTTCCAAAGAAAATGTTAACGGATCTTGAACAGTTCAAGGATCTGTTTATCACTCGTAATAAAATAATCAGGAAAGCAGTACATGAATATATTATTAAAAAAGGAGAAGAAATATATGGAAAGCAAAATGCTCGTAGTCGAAATTCCAGAAAGCCTAAGTATAGAAATCAATAAGTTCCTAGCTGATAAAGCACAAGGAAAAAGCACACAAGGAATGATCAAGACGACAACAGCACAGGCCCTATTTGAGTTTTTAAACAACAGAAAATGGAAGATAAATAAGAACACAAATAAGGATTGCATGGAGGTAATTAATAAAGGTAGATTCAAAATATAATATGTTGGCTTTGACAGGAGATCAAAGAAATAAGAAAACATCAATTTTTTTAGGAATATCCTGATTAGAACTGATGTTTTCCTTATCTTTTTTGACCTGGTATCAAAAACCAAATAATGGGAGGTAAAAAAAATATGAATGAAATAATATTAGAAAAAAAGCATAAAGAATACATACTGAAAAACACAATAACAACTATTTTTTCATGCTACGAAGGAGATAAAGACTATGAAGAACTACAGAAAAACCCGCAACTTATCGAGGAAGACGACTATAAACATATAGGATTACCATGGGTTGAGATAGAAACAGCTAAAGAAATAATAACATTGTTAGTCAAGGATCTATATTAATGAAAACTTTTTTAATACAAAAAAGATACTATTAATTCATGTCAAGAGAAGAATCATATTGGCGATCAAGGATTAAATATGCAGTTATGTCAACATTGATAACATTTGTTATCGGTGGAATATTTAGCATAATGCTCCTTTATTATCCAACTATGGGTGGGATAACGCTTAACGGATTTGTTTTTATGGGGTTCTACTCAATAGCTGTACTCTGGGCTGGAGTAATAATCGGAAGATATCTACTAAAATTCGGGATTATCCGGGATCCTAATTGAAATAGCTTTCATATGTTAATATTGGAGCTGTAGAAGTAATCACAACAACATCATAACCAGTAGTTGATTTAACCCGTGATCCACCACCAACGATTACGATCTGACCCATAAGCATACGATTCCAAGCACGAAGATATGCATTATATCCATGACCTGAATAGGATTTCCATGTATCACTCTGCCGGAGTGGACTCCAACCGTTTCTAGCATTCTCTGTTTCATACCAAGCTACAATAGTTGATGCATCATCATCGTTTATTCCATAGATATGTATATCTAGTTCTTCTCTAACTTGTTCTATCTGTGAAAGATCAACATCAGTAATAAAAGCAAGTAGCAGAGAGATATCTATCTCAGATATATCATTAGAGCTCAAATAAGTCGGAGCAGAAGTAAAAGGACTTTGGATTACACCAGTATATCCAAGAACAACATATCCTCCACCCAATATTACTATTATACCTATTAATAACGCTACATATTTTTTCATATCATCAATTTTATGTAATGTGTTTAGAGGTTTATCTTATTTTTTATTTTCTTTGTAGTAATACCACCAGAGCATATATCCGACAACACCGAGGATAGCAATAAAGATGATAACCATCAAAATTGTGTTATCCATAGATCTAGTCGGAGTTGTTGTTTCTTCATCATCAGTAGAAGCTCCTCCGCCTCCGCCTCCTCCGCCTCCATCATCACTTGTATGTGGCGTTACCTCGAAATAACGTGTACTCCAAGGACCAGTATTGTTAAACCATACGATACCTGTAGTTGATCCAAGCATAGCTTCTGATTGAGCATTATAAGTTCCTACAACAGTACCACTAACTTTAAGATCATAGAGAACACCAGCGGTAAGACCACCTATTTTCTGATAAACATAATCACCATCAACACCAGTAACATACCATTTACGATATGTAGCACCAGTCCAATCCGTGAGATTAACCCAAACATCTTTCCCAGCATTACAACGAACAGTCATCAATGTAGTATTAAGAGTCCAGATTCCATCACCATCATCATGAGCAATTAGACCATATGGTTGCGTAACAGCATACTGGAAGTTAATGTTTTTATCATAACCAAAAATGTATTTGTTAAAAACATCAACTGAACTACTGTTATCAATATAAAAATCATAAACACGAGATGCTGCAGAGTTATAAACACTACAGTTGGAAATAAGAACAACGGAATCTGTTTTTATTTCAAAACCGTAACCAGTATTATCAAGAATATTGCATTCATAGAAATAAGTAAGTGGAACACGACCTATATCTACTCCTGTCTGTGTATTATTATGAATATTACAATACCAGAAATAATTATCTATACAGTTTGAACTAGCTCCTGGCCACATATACACTCCCCAACTATTTCCATTAAATGTCGAGTTTGAAATTGTGTTATCTCTGCTTCCGCTTCCATATAATTCTAGTCCATCTTTATTACCATATGCTATACAATTACTTATTGTATTGTTACTAGCATATTCTGAAATACTGAAACCAGCATCACCACTACTATTTGAATAACATCTATTAAATTGGTTAAGATAAGCATAATCCGCTATTCCCATACCATCAGCAGCAACATGAGCACAACCAGTAACAGAGGTATTACCAACATAGTTATCAGTACAGTTACCAAAGATGTAAATTCCATCTCCAGTAGTTGTTCCAACCATAGTTACTCCTTCTATAATATTGTCATCACTAATACCATCAGTATCTCCGATTTGTATTCCATAGCTCGTCTGTCTGTTTACAACTAGTTCTGTTACAGTGTTATTATCTGCATCATCATAAATCAAAACACCAATAGTACTATCATTTGCAGATCCACCAGTTATACTATTATAGTCAGAACCCCAGAACTTATAATCATAAAGAGTATGATTATGTGAATAACAATTAATAAACGAGTTATATGTGTCGCCTACACACATAAATCCTACAACAGAATTATTTGCTTTACAAGTTGTAAAAGTATTATTATGAGTAGCGGTATCAAGATAAAAATCTTCAAGATCAATTGAACCGAAACCCCAGCAATCTGTAAGATCATTATTATTGGAAATACTGGTAAACATCCAGTTTCCACCTGATGCTGCTCCATCAGGTGAATAAGCATTACAAGTAAGGAACGAACTATTAGTCACATTTGAAAGATAAATATTGTAATCATTAGCTGCATTCGTATTAAGATAACTTGTAGTATTAGATATAGTGAGATTATTACAATTCTGTATCATTAACCCATCAGTATATGCATCCTGAATATTTACTTGATCCATAGTTAGATTATGAGAATTAAAAAGTCGTATACCCATTGAATCAGTTACAATACCCGATCCATTACAATAATCAACAGCCGTACTAGTATATCCTGGTCGATGTGTCCAAGTTGGATGATCACCAATAAATCCCCCATGAGATCCATGTGCTGTAATACCACCAAGAGTATAAACAATCCCAGCTTCATGTGTATCGTTCATCCAAGTATTTGTGACATTCATATTTTCGCATCCTTGGAAATCTATACCGATATAGTTCTCCATAACAGTACAGTTATGCATCCATCCTTGTGAATCGAGATCTGTACTCATAACAGTATTATCCTCATAGACAATACCATATTTGTTATCTATATCATAGCCGAGATAACCAATAGTAGAATTCAAAAAAGAAGCCCAAGGTGTGTCACCAGCATCCAATGGAACTAAATAAATATATGGTCTAAAAGATGTATTCCATGTCATATTGCAATCACCAGTATAATTCCAACCAGTAATCGTTGTATCATTAACAAAAAGATCTCCTTGTACATCGATATGTGATTCAGATTTACCACTAGAATTCGTTGTATTCATCTTTAACCAACTGCAACCAACTGTTCCATCAGTAGGATTCAATAAAAGAGTTGCATCTGTTTCAACAACTATAGACCAATTCAAGAGCCATACTCCTGTAGTATAATTTGTAAGGTTATCGTTACCTACATTTGCATCAGCCCAGATATCATCTAATGTATAAGTTCCAGCACTAAGCTCTATTTCTTTGTTTACACTATCCATGTTGATACCCGCTTCAGCTGTTAACCCCATACAGATTAAGATTAACAACGATAATAAAAATAGTCCTAAACCTATTATTTTTTTCATAGAATCATCTCACGATAAAAAAGTTAATATAATATAGATATAAAAAATATTTCTGGAAAAAAATCCAATAAAAACTATGGAATATAATAATATTTAACTCTACAATAATAAGTGTCAATAGTTGGTAAAG
>Ga0207997_1001935_pt1 | contig 10578 bp, 18 predicted proteins | sample AntAceMetag02UKN_FD_184777 | JGI IMG/M metagenome (GOLD analysis project Ga0207997, IMG submission 184777) | Saline lake microbial communities from Ace Lake, Antarctica - Antarctic Ace Lake Metagenome 02UKN (SPAdes) (version 2) | ecosystem: Environmental > Aquatic > Non-marine Saline and...
GCGTTCCCGTACGCCGACCCTGCCGCCGCCAGTCTTGTTAAAGAGCTGGGTCCCCATGCAACGGGCACGGGCATTGGGTTTCGGGCACCAGCGCCCGAACGGGGTGATCTTGGATTTCATCGCATGTTGTAGGGTTCGTCCTTTACCCATTTTGTTTTCGTCTCCTTGTTTGTGAAATTACTTATAAATATCATACACCGTAAAGAGGAACGCTCAAGTAAATCGATTAAACGATCATATTATTTTGGCAATCAAGCAGGAGTAACGAAGGTTCTCCTTCAACCTTGTTTTTCTTGACGATGTCTTTTCCATCGGCGCTTTTGGTATCGATTACCGTGATAGCGCTGTCCCCGATCTCTTTGGCGAAGTGTTTCAGGGCTTCTACGCAGGGTTCGCATCCTTCATCATCCACAAGCAGCACCAGGCGCGGCTTACAGGTGCTCGTATCGTTTTTTACTTCTTTTAAGACACAGTCGAAGGATTTGTCCATATCTTCGATTCTGAGACAATCTTTTACGTCCACTTAATCTTCCTCAATGTCGATTATTTCGCTACTAGATTCTATTAGACCGAGAATACCTAAAGTCACTTTCCCAGACGCCTTGGGTAATCCAACTTGTTGTTCTCCATTATCGAATATGACTTTTTTGTCCTCTGTTCGATAGACATCAATCTTTTTTCCATTAGCTAGTGTTATTTTCAAGTTTCAACCCCTGGCAGATAGCCACCAACTGGTTTTTATTACTGACTTGGAACTTCATCCGCAAAGCCCTGTTGTGTGATCGTACTGTGGTAGAACAGATATTTAGCTCGCTTGCTATTTCGTTATTATTTTTCCCTTGAGCCAGAAGTGCGGCTACGTGTTTTTCTACGTCGCTCAAAGATCGGACATAATCAGCCGAGGTTTCCGGAAGATAGCCCAGGAGAGTAGCCATTTCAGCTTCAAATGCTATTTTGCTTGCACCTTCTTCAAATAGGTCGACAGTAATTACTGTTCCGTAATTCTGTATTTCTCTTATGTACCCATAGCGGAAATCACCATTGGGAGATATTATTTGTACGTACGAATCCTTTTTCATTTTTCCAGCCCTAGCGTTTTATATTCTGCTATACACAGAGTTCGGAGTTTCGCGGCTTCTTGTGGGGATACCTGGGTAGTGCCGTCAGTGGAGTGTTCCTTGAAACATTTTTTGATGAATTTCTCCCGGGTGAGTTTGACAACTTTTTGAACTCCGGAACAACCGGAGAGTATCTCGAGTAGGGCAATGGGGGTTATTTCTTCAAGGAGGTTGATTTTTGGTGCGGCACAGGCGGCCAAAGCTTCATAATTACAGGTCACGCTTTTCTGACGGGATACTTTTGGAGTTTTTGGTTCGCGGGGCATCGCGCAGAGTCTTGCAGCTTCTGTTTCCGATGAGGCTTTACCGGCGCAGAGTTTTGCACCGATACAAAAGCGTTCCTTACGGTCGGGTCCTCCCCCGGTCATATATGGTTTCATACAGTCGTTAAACTCTTTGCGGTCCATTTATACCACCAGATCAGCATTACCAGATCCCAAAAGGGCGTTGCCCTCTTCGATGGTGATGCGCTGTTCAATTTCGCCGCTGTCCGGATTCAGACGTCCATAGCCTACCGTGACCAGTTTCTTTGGATCTTCTTTGGACCTCATCTTCATCGGTATTATCCGGGTCTTTAGTTCTCGAGGTTCAACGGGGGGAGCTGCAGGTCGGCCGCGCGGCGGGGCAAGAGCTTTCCACGTGGATTGTAGCTTCGCCATTTCTTCTGCTTTCAGTGATCCGGCGGCGATACCAGCTTTAATGTCAATCTCTGCAGCAGCTACAAGGGTTTCTCGATCTGCTACCGGTAATGTATTCCAAACTTCGGCTGTTAGATCTGGCGCCCGTGGTGGTACCTTGGGAGATCTAACCTGTTTCTTTTTTCCTTTGGATGATTTTTCGGCTATGGCGCGGACGTATTCTTTTTCCGTGGGAGTTAGTTCACGTTTGCAGGTGGGTGCTGAAAGAATAGAGTCCGCTAATCCTTGAATGGACTGCAGCGCCGGAAATCCTTCAATTTCAACGCCTCGGAAGATTCTGCCGGCGTTCTGTAGGCGGCGGTCGGTTTCTTCAATGGCGAAGGTGAGAGCTTCGTTGATGACTACTTTGGCTACGGGGTCAACACAATCGCCCTTGAAAGGTTCGTAATTCAGTTTGATTCCTTTGATGGCCATTATTAACCTCTAAGGATATTATCCATCAATACTCATTGTCCTGCATGTCCTCAGCTAACCCGGGAGTTCCATGACATTTCTCGATGGCTTCGGCCAGGTTTTCTTCCTGAGAGGATACTTCTTCGGCAATCCGGATGTCCAGTCCTTCGAGCTCAGGAAACTTTTCCTTGAACGGGTCTTTTCCCATTTCGTGTTGTAGGCCCCTCAGGTGGCGCAGGGTTTCAAGTTGGCACAGGATATCATCGACATTGCATTCTTCAGCCATTGTTTCCTCCTTGATAAATTTTGTTCTTATGCTTGTTCCATGCTATCCATCCGAACAATCTAACTGCTAGATACATGACTTTAGCTTTCCATAGACCAGTCCCACTGACCAACATGGCTTCATAGAACAAACCATCAGCCCATTTTCTGTTGTGAAGATTTAGTGAATAACAATGGTCATGCAGCACAGCGGCCTTACTATACCTGCCCCACCGAGGGAAGCCTAGGCTCCATGAGAAGAATGGAGTGGATGCTAGGTCTGTTCTGAATCCTGCTGGCACAGTTATAAAGATGTCCGAATCTTCAGAACCAATATGGTAGGTGAATTCCTCCAGTAATATGACTTTCTTTCCAGCTGTTGGAATTTCTACTTTTAGCGAAGTAGTAAAACTACTCACGAGGTTTACTCAGTATCCGTCCTGCCAAACCAAGTGCGACCACGAAAACGGTCGCCAGGGCGAGAGGGGCTGCCAAAGATTTCAGGACTTTAATATCTTCATTCTCCATCATCTTCCTCACTTCCGATTTTGGCCAGTACCCGCTGGGTAATCTGGGCTTGTTCATCGGGAGACATATTCTTCAGGCGTTTTTTCGCCCAGTCTCGATAAAGTTCTTGTCGGGCGGTTGTGATGGAGGCGGATACTTCTTCAAGATGATCAGGGGATTTAATATCCTCAAGCATGTGCCGGGTTTTCCGGCTGGTGTCCAAAGCTTGCTGAGCGATTTCTTTTTCCCACCCGGGTAGCGCGGTGATCATCTGAGGACGAAGGTCGACTCGCTCCATTGCATTGAGTTCATCCAGGCACATCCCTACACGGTCAAGTACTTCATCCGAGGCTACACCATCCTCACCGTGTCCAAAGCGAACAGCTTCACTGAGCAGTCCGGAGCAGGTGCCGTAATGACCCAGGGCACAGGGAACACATCCAGACACGATAGAAGCTGCTTTCTCTTCATAGTCCTCGTGTTCTTCTTGGGCGGGGGAAGCTGGAGCAGGTGTTGGGGCGGGGGATACGACTAGTTTCGGGGTTTCATCGGGCGGCCCGCCGGAGTTTATAATAAGCTCTTCCCTGGCTGATATTTCTGCCAAGGCGTTTCCAGCGGTGGTTATGGGGTCGAGAGACTGAGGTTGCTTGGCGGGTCGAAAACGGAGGTATTCCGAAAGTAGTTTAGATCCCTCCTGGATTATTACTGTTACGATCTGATTTGGCATAAATCACCTCCCGCTAATAAAATCACTTCCTGTCGGATTTGTCAAGATGGCGTTGACAACGAGAATTAAATATGCTACCTTCTACCGAAGAAGCTGATGGAAGGGGGCCGCCTGATGACGGAAGGTTTAGCCGGAGAAGTGGTAGTAGGGTATGCGTGTTCGTGCGGTTTCGTAAGCGAGAACAAAAACAAGTTCAACGGACATATCGGGGGGATGCAGGCCAAGGAGGGAAAAGAGGCTCACCAGTCTCTTGGTAAAATCAACGTTGCTACTGGTGAGATCATAATGCCGCCTTATAAGGACCGCACTCTTGACCAGATTTATGAAACTAAGTTCGGTAAGGCAAGGGCTTCCGGGGAAATACCTTCTCTTGATGGTACTTCTCCGATGCCATCTTCCGCCGGTGAAGTAGCTTCTACTACGGTACCGGGGAACGGAAAGAAAAACCCGAACCGTCCAATGGTTGCTAGTACAAACGTACTAACAGCTGCCAGCCAGGTCAGGTTTGTACCTCGGGTTTACACTACAAATCTCACTCCAATTATGTTACTTGGCTACGAGACGGCTACGGGGCGGTGGGGTTGGCGCCCGGATATGCCCTTTGAAAACTTTCTCGACACAGTCATATATAATTACTTCTTTGAGCATGGCACGAAACTCCAAGCCGCTATTACCATTATGGATGATGAAGAGTTTGAACAGGAACTTGAGAAGGAAAGTCAACCTCCGGTACCGGATTTGGAGCAGGTTGAACTGGATGGTGACACAGATTTAGTCGCAGCAATACCACAGGAGGTATGAGATGGCGTTAGAGGACGTTAAGGTTCCGAAAAGAGTATTCAATATCGACCCAAAGGGTTCTCAGAAGAAACCAGCGGAAGAGGAATACTGGGAAAAGCAGGCCAGGGTAGCACGTGGTAAGCGTGAGTATATGGAAGAAGTTAAAATGACGGAGCGCATATCCGACCCAGAACCCCCGGCAGAGCCGCCATTTAAGGTTACAGGGGAGGTCAGTATGGGTAAAATTGACCTGCAGGAACAGCAGAGGGAAGCTCGGGCGGCGGCGGATGATGAACGTATCCGTGCTGAAGCAAGAATTACGGCAGCCGAGGCTGAACGTGACAGCTCTCGTCAATCATTGATGGATGCTCAACTTGGTCACATGAAGGATCAACTTGGAGGGCAGATCGACCAGTTGAAAGGCGCCCTGGCCAATGGCCGGCAGGATCTGGGTGAACAGATCGGTAATATTACGAAGTTTGCCGAGATGCTCGGGTACCAGAAAGTTGAGGCAGGTCCCACTGATGGTTCTCTCACGCTTGAGATTAAAAAGCTGGAATGGTCGATGCAAAAAGAAAGTCGTGACTTCCAGCGTCAGATGAAGAAGGATGAGCGTGAGTGGCAACTTGAGATCAAAAAGCTGGATCAGATCCGTATCGATTCTGAAGCAAAGTTGGCACAGGAGAAAGAGCGTTGGGCGAGTTTCTCCAATATTCCGGAACGGCTTGGCTCAGTTGTGGCACAGTCTATGGCAGAACGTGAGGGGAACGGGGGTGGCAGCGTTACCGATACCAAGACCTATCATGCTACGGCGGCTGAGGGTGAATTCGGTAGTGTTCCGTGTCCGGTTTGTAATGCAGCTATTACCGTGGCGGCTGAAACCACCTTTGCCGAATGTGCTCGTTGTCATACCAAAGTAGCCATCGAGAGGGTAAAAAAGCCGTCTGAGGACGAAGAGTGAACGCAGATAATTTACTAAAAGAAGGACGTTTTTTAATGAAGGGAGCGTTGGCTGAATTTGCTCCCCAGTTTTTGAGAGGCGCTTTATCCCAGATGTTATCGAATTTGTCGGTTGATGAGGCTGTGCTGTGGGTTAATGAGGATAAATCACTCTTTGGAGAAATCACTCCGAAATACCGGGCGCAGATCAAAGCTCTTAAATTGCGGAAGATGGATTGGCTGACATCCGGATGGTGCATAGATGCTACCAGTGAGCGTAGTCCTCAGATCGCGTCACTGTTCTTAAATTGGCCCAAGGGCCGGGAATGGTTAGATCGGCAGACCGTAGAACTTAAAACAGCATTCGTCTCGGAATAGTTTCTGACCCATCCACCGCCGGAAAGAATTCCGAATAGTCCGGATTTTCTAAACCGAGTGTAAATCTTGGTAAAATCTTGACAAAGATCTTCCTTTGTGCTAAACAATATCAGGGGCCGTGGGGCCCCATTTTGTTTGGGAGGTGTCCCAATGCCAGGTTGTATTACTTCGGAATATAAGGAAATCCTTGTCAATGCTCTTAAGGCTGAACTCGAGCCTGCCATCATCGGAGGCATAGTCAGTAGTATCCCGATTTGTAGTGGAGGCGGCGGCGGTGGCGGAAAACCGGAAGCCAAACCCAGCGAACCTCGTCAGGCCGCCGAATTGTGGCCGGAAGCGACCTATCATCAGAAGGATGGTACGCCTGTTACAGGTTCGTTTACCGGGTTATTTAAGCAGCTCTACGGGACTCCGGTGACGCAGGATTTGGTCTGCCGCTGGTGGGGTGACAAGCAAGAGTGCCGTTCTCCGTCCACTGTCGAGAATTTCCGTAACCGCGGCGATATCGTCAAGGGTAACGGGGAGATGGCTCCCTCTCCTTCGTTTGATATGTCTGCCGGGCAGGTAGAGAAACTTTACAAGGACTGGAAGAATCACCTGCTCACCGATGGTAAAAAGATTAACATTTACCATCCGGAAAATCCCGAAATCAAGCAGGCGACCACTGCTATTGAGACGAAAGCTAAGGCTAAAAAATAGGTGTCAAGATGAATGGTTTTTGGTTATTGGCCGGAGCGATAGCAGCTGCGGTCGTGATAGGGCATAATAAGGCAAACCCGGACGTCCCAGTCCCAGCAATTAACGCTGAATGGGATTATCTTTGGCCGCAACGGCCGATACCGGAGCAACCGTTATATCGGAATCGGCCAGGTGGGCTATCTCGTCCGGATTATCCTTGGCCACCGCAGTACCGAAACAGGAGATAGTGTGGATAGCGACGAGAGAGAGGTTCGAGGTTGGCACGCATTGATGTGTTCTTGTCGCAAAGCTGCCGGGATTAACGGTGAAGATTATCATGAACCGCGTGATTACCTGGGGGTACCCCAGTGGTCGATAGCCCGGAGAGATTATGCTAAACTTTGGGCAGCGGTGAAATCTAAGCGAGGTCGGAAGAAATGAATCTCGATGAGTGGGATAAACTTTCGAGGGACGAACAGCAATCCATGTTAGCTCAGGGGAAAGGTCCTCAGTCAGTTAAGTGGCCGGAATCTGAATTAGACAAGCCAGCTGGTTATTTTCGTAATGCCAGGCATCGTCCAGTTGACGCTGACACTTCCGGCTTAGTTTGTTGTGATGCCGTCAATACTCTTATTGACCAGCTTCCAGATGAAAGGGAAGGCGTTGAGTTTTACTCTAAGATGTCTGGACAGATGGCTATTCAGGGTGAATATATGATAGCCGAGGTTTTGAAAGAGATCTCAGATCAGGAATACAAACATTTCCTATTGCTGGTGGGAGTAATTGACCAGCTTACCGAATCTTGTGGGTGCAAGAAGATTCATATCCCGCCGATAGGAGGCTAATTATGCGTATCACGGATGGAGTTACCGTTCCCACCTGGCTGGTGGCAAGCAGTATTGGTTTGGCTGTTGGAATTTTGGCCGGCCCGGCGCTTATGGCTAGTACGGATGGCGGCAGCCGCTGGCTGGAAAAGCAGGTCAAAGAATACGTAAAATAGCGGAGGTCTGATGGATGACAACGGCGTCATCGCCATTAACGATCAGCCTATTTCCGCTACGTTTTTCAATGAGGGCAGGTGGCTGACTTCTTTTATAACTCCGAACGCGTTGGAAGTTCGGGCGCTGCACCAAAAACTGGTATCAAATGTCGCAGATCCCGAAGAGCGTATTCGTATATTATGGAAATATGTAGCCTCCAACGTCCGATATGTTAAGTTTGTGAAAGGGCGCCTTTGGGTTAACGGGCGCTCTTCGGTACAGCAGGATCTATGGACCATGCCCGGAACAACCATCAAGACCGGTGTCGGCAACTGCGCCGTCAAATCATTCCTTCTGGTGTCATTGCTTCGTAACGAGCTGGACCCCAACGATGTATTGTGTGTTCTCGGCAATCTTTATGGTAAAGGTCGGCCAGGTGGCCATGCATGGGTTGCTGTTCAGCTCAATGGAGTGGAATACACGATGGAAAGCACAACGGACCGGGTGCCTCATCTGGTTCCGGCGCTGGACACTAAAGCTTATGAGCCGGTTCATTATTTTAACGATGTCGAAATTATGGCAGTTGAAGGCAGAACGCAAATGGTGCCGTTTGCTGACGTTTATTCCACATGGTTGTCGGATTATCTTCACAAAGCCTCGATGGTAGGTGGATAATGGCGTGGGAAAAGATAACTGATACCAAGATGAACCAGACTTACGTTGGTCACGCCGAAGAGGTGTGGTGGTCGTTTCAGGTGCCGTTGCCTGAGCAGCTGGGGGCCAGAATAGTCTCAGATCGCCTGATTCAAGCGCACATTGACGAGCTTGCAAAAAGTGGTAGTGTATTGCTCGAGCTGACGGTTTGGGAAGACGCTGCGCCGTTTGGTGATACTCTTTATACTGTTCGGTCTGTAGCATCGGCCAGTCCTCTGGTTTGGGGTCTCATTGTGGCTGGTGTAGTTGCGGCGCTATTGATTATCGGGGTGGTTTGGTCGCTCGACAGTTTCTCGGATATTGTGGAGTATGTAGGCAAAGACGCCGCGGAAAATTTCATTGACAGTATGAAGTTAATGGGGTACGCTGCCATCGGCCTGGTCGCTATTTTAGGAGTGGCGGTTCTCAGGAGGAAAAGATGATTACTGCACAGATTACAGAATTTTCAGTTCCCAGTCAGCTGCGAGTTGGCGACAATCTTGATATTTCTTTCCGTTACACCGCTTCTAATTCGGAATGGAGTGTATTTAATTCTAAGTGGAGGACTTTCGCCGTGGCTTCGGTTCCCGGTATAGGGGACTTTCTATTGGATGATTCTGTTCGTTCTTGGGAAAATACTGATTCTGGTACCAAAACTCGAACTCTCGGAAAAGTTCCTCAAACTTCCAGTCTCACAGTTTCTATCTACTTGTTCGCCTCTTCTGATGCCGCGTATGAATGGACCTGGCAGGCGTATCAGGAATGGTTAGCGTGGGGAATATTGGATTCCGCCTATAAAAGAATTACAGTCATTGAGCAGCTGCCGCCTGTGGCTGAGTATGAGTCTGTGGAATTTCATATCACACCGGCAGGATCTGGGCAGATCCAAGTATCTCCTCCGGACAAGAACGGGAAAACACTTTTTAATAACGAAGATCTGGGGATTTATCCTCATGGTTCCGTTTTGACGTACACGGCAAGGGCAGGATATGGTTATCAATTTGAAAAGTGGTCTGACCGAATTGGGACGAACATTTTTTACGAGAATCCGTTCACAGCTAATCCACTTACGTTTTCAGGTTACACTAAGGCTCATTTCGATGTTATTTCTCAGGTCGAGTATGAGTCTGTGGAATTTCATATCACACCGGTAGGATCTGGGCAGATCCAGGTATCTCCTCCGGATAATAATGGGGAAACGGTTTTCGGTAATAATGATCGTGGGGTTTATCCTCATGGTTCCATATTAACCTACACGGCGAGACCGGAAGATGGTTATCAATTTGAAAAGTGGTCTGACCGATTTTGGACTTATCTGTACGTAAATCCTTTTATCGCTAATCCACTTACATCGTCAGGTTACGCTAAGGCTCATTTTAACGAGATAGGTTCTGCGCCGCCAGTTCCGGTTCCGCCAGTTCCGGTTCCGCCAGTTCCGGTTCCGCCAGTTCCGCCCGAAGAACCGGGCAAGTTTCCGCTCGGACCTGTGTTGATTGGAGCAGGAGTACTCGCCTTGCTGGCGGCTCTAATACCCTCGGGAAAGGAAAAACCTTGACAACTTAACGATAATGTGATTAAACTTTAGCCAGCTTCTGAGGCGAGAGCGAACGACGCCCGGTCGATTCAGAAGAATTAAAATAAGAGTTCAAGGAGCGGGGCCGCGACCTTGGTGTGATGCTGGGGCGGCCCCGCTCCTATAATACCAAGACCGCGGTCCCAACCCTTAAAAGAAAAAAGGGAGGATTCTATGATCAGAATTATAGATGACCTCGGAGCCCCTGCAGCCGTTGTGGCCGTTGACCAGCTCACCCTGGAAATGGCCCCCGACTGGAATAACTGGGCCGCCTACGGTATGACAGCTATCGGCTACGCCGGTGCTTTCCTCAACAAGGGTGGCAACTTCATCAAGAATGTCGGCGTATCCAGCCTTCCCCTGACCGCCAGGGCCATTCGTGACCAGATCAAAGGTGGCGTGACCAGTCACGCTGGCCACAGGGTGAGTTTCCGCCCGTCCGGTATCCGCCAAACGGTGGTTCCCGAAATGAGGGATGTCCGGGTAAGCTAGCGGCTGCCCCAGAATAACGAATAATTTACCCAACGGAGGTAATATGAGTTACATAATCGCAACCGAAAAGCTTTCCTTGATCAATCAGGAAAAACTTCGCGCCGGCGCCGAGTATATGTCTCGGAAACGTCTTGCAGGGAAACTAAACATTCCTATGGCGAAAGCGATGGATCTCGAGAACCCTGGCGTCATCGTCCGTGACGCGGACTTCGTCACCGATTTTATACCGGTGGGTGTGCAGGCAGGTTTGGCCGGATGGCTCACCATGCCGCTGGCCGCCGTCGCCGGCATGTATTCGGTTTTCGCGAATAACGTCCCGGCAGCTCTGACCCCTCAGGTACCTAATAACCAGGCCTGG
>Ga0207997_1001936_pt1 | contig 10578 bp, 13 predicted proteins | sample AntAceMetag02UKN_FD_184777 | JGI IMG/M metagenome (GOLD analysis project Ga0207997, IMG submission 184777) | Saline lake microbial communities from Ace Lake, Antarctica - Antarctic Ace Lake Metagenome 02UKN (SPAdes) (version 2) | ecosystem: Environmental > Aquatic > Non-marine Saline and...
AGAGTAATAGGGGGTTGAAAAGGTTTTTCAGTATGTTATAGTAAAATAAAGTAGATTCCCTAATTAAAAATTGAACCCAGGTTCACTAATATATTAATGGAACTTAGGTTCACAAATAATTATGTCAGAAAAAAATAATATAAAAGCGTTGAAGATTAAGAATGGTCATCTTGAAAGGATTATAAACTTTCTTGATGCTCCTCTTCATGGAATAGAGGCTAGAGCAAGAAATCGTTTTGTATCTTCAATTGGAGAGCAAATTGTTTTCATGAATAAAGAAAGGCAGAAATCGTTAGAAGAACATTGTGAGAAAGATAAAGAAGGAAAGCCAATACTTCTTGATAAGGGTACTAGATATGATATTACTCAAGAGGGTCTTCAGAAAGTTAATAAAGAATTAGCAACTCTTTATGAAGAGGAATTCATTATTGATATTCTTCCAAGTAATGAAGTAGAGATTGCTATAGTAAAGAGATTACTTCTTGAAACTAAGAAGGAATTTAATTTAGTGGAAGGTGCAATCTATGATGAACTTTGTAAGGTCTTTGAATTAATAGAGTAAAAGATATTGCTCTAACCGTTCTATACTAGAATATGCCATTTATTAAAGGACGTAAAAAAACAGGAGGGAGAAAGAAAAACTCTAAGAATACAAAAACAATTAAAAGAGAACTACAAAGAAGATTGTATGAAAACTTTTTATTAAGAGAGATATTAAAAGAAAAGGGCAATATAGTTGAAGCATTAATAGCAGAAGCAAAAAAAGGAAATGTTGGAGCAACAAGGGAAATTAATGAAAGGTTACTAGGTAAGGTTAAAGAGCAGATTGAACATTCCGGTAAAGTAGAGGTTCCAGTTGTGAGCATAGTTATCACGCCTATTTCTAATGAAAAATAAACCAAAAATAGTTATAGAGAGTAATTCTGTTTTAGTTCCAGAACAGAACAAGAGACAGATTGATTGGAATATTACTGAAAAGCAACTTGAAGCTTTCAATTATTTACGAGATAATATTACTCAAGAGATTGTATATGGAGGTTCTGCTGGCAATGGAAAGTCATATTTGGGCAGTGGATGGTTGATATCTTCTTGTCTCACTTATCCAGAAAGCAGATGGTTAATGGGCCGCTCTGTAATGAAGCAACTAAAACAATCTACTTTACTTACTCTCTTTGAAGTTTGTAAAGCCTGGGGGTTAGAAAGAGACAAAGATTATATCTATAGTCCGATAGAAGGAACTGTTAAGTTTACCCAGACAGGCTCTATGATATTTTTAAAAGACTTGGCATATTATCCTTCAGATCCAGAATATGATTCACTAGGTTCAACGGAATATACTGGTGCATTTATCGACGAAGCGTCTCAGATTGATGTAAAGGCAAAGAATGTAATTAAGTCTCGGCTTAGATACAAAATAGATGAATTTGGTCTTATTCCAAAGCTCTTAATGACTTGCCTTCCAACCAAGAACTTCCTTTATTTAGAGTTCTATAAGCCTTTTAAAGAAAATACCCTTGAACAGAATAAAGCATTTGTTCCAGCACTACCAGGAGACAATCCATTTTTATCTGATCAATACATTGGAATCCTTAAGACCCTTGATAAGATAAGTAAAGAGCGTCTCTTGTTTGGTAACTGGGAATATTCTAGTGATACAACTAACCTGATTGTGTATGATGCTTTAATCGATTTATTTACTAATGCTATAGAAGAAACAAAAGAGAAATGGTGCATTGTAGACGTAGCAAGATTCGGAGCCGATAAAACTGTTATCTCTCTCTGGAAAGGCTTAGAATGGTATTCAGTTGAAGTGTTATCGCATAAAGATTTAGAGGCAGTTGAGAATAGGATTAAGATTGTCTTAAAGGATGAAATGATTCCTTATTCTCATTGTGTTATTGATGAAGACGGAATTGGTGGTGGAGTTCTTGACCATCTTAAAGGAGCGAAAGGATTTATCGCACAAAGTATTCCAATGTTGAATAGGCTTACTGGACAGAAAGAGAATTACAAAAATCTTAAAACTCAATGTGCCTACCATTTAGCTGAACTTATTAACTCTCATAAGATAGCAATTACTTGGATTGATGATACTTATAAGAATTTGTTTATTGAGGAAAGCGAGCAGCTCAAGAGAGCGGATGTGGACAAGGAAGGGAAATTGAAAATTGAGCCTAAGTTGAAAATGAAAGAATTATTGGGAAGGAGCCCCGACTTATTGGATACCGCTATAATGAGAATTTATTTTGAATTATATAAACCTACAAATAAAATGATTTCAATCAATCCCTTGGCTCATCTCCTGGATATTCCAAAGTCGCCTGGAAGACCAGGTGGGTCAACCGATTATAATTAGTGTTTACAAGTTTTTTTATTAATATTACAATAGAACAATATGGACAATAAACTTCTCTCTTTCAATATCTTTCGTCAAATAAATAATGAACTAAGAGACTACTTTGGTTCAAGAATTAGTATCTCGGGCAAGAAAACTGGGAGTTCTTTAATTAGATATTTATCTAAAAAGAATTCAGTTTATTCTTACAATCAGGCTGAGACAATTTCCATTATAGATATGTATTGGAATTCTAAGTTCAGTTCTGGGGAAAGAGACGATCAAAATAGACAGAAACTTTTTATGAATGTTGGTAAGTTTCGTTCAGAGGTTGGTTCGAAGCAGACAGATATTGATGCAAAGAACTTTCTATTTTATCCAGAAGATTATGCTTCAACAGTAGGAGCTTGGTTAATGCAGCAAGAGTTTAAGAATTATACTAAAGATACATATTTTGGCGAGTTGATAAATGAGTGTGTAGAGAATTTTCCAAAGTATGGAACAATAGTTCTCAAGAAAGTTGGAAAGAAACTTGAATTTGTTCCTCTCCAAACATTACGAAATGACCAATCTGCTAGAGATTTAAATAGTGCTTCCTATGTTATTGAAGAGCATCCAGATATGTCATTTAAGGAGATCTCAGATATGAAGAAGAACGGATGGAATATAGGAAACTTTACATTACCATTTGGTCAAACTACTACGGTTTATGAAAGAACGGGGACAGTCCCCCTTAAGTATTTGAATGAATTAAATGATGTTTCAAACGAAGGAGTCTCTGATGATAAAGTTGTAGATGCTATTGTTATTTGTACAATCGATAAGACACCTCGTTCAAAGAAAAATCTGGAGCAGGGGCATACTTTCTATGCTAAAGAAATTTCAGATAGACCATATAGAGAAGCTCATTGGTCAAAACAACATGGAAGATGGCTCGGAGTTGGTGAAATGGAGAATCAAATTCCTAACCAAGTTGCTAAAAATGTAATAGTGAATATTTTAAAGAATGCCTTTGAGTGGTCTTCTAAAAGAATTTTTCAATCTCAAGACGATGGTGTTGCGAATAATATAGCTAGAGAAGTTAAAGATGGTGATGTTCTCCTTATTGAACCAAATGGTGAAATTAAACAAGTTGATATGGCTGCAAGATTTAGTATGGAAGCTCAGCAAATGATGAACGAATGGGAAAAGAATTCAGACCAGAAATCATTTACTTATGAGGTTGCTACAGGCGAAGCATTACCTTCGGGCACTCCTTTCAGATTAGGTGTTGTCCTGAGTAATGCTGCTAATAATTACTTTGCACTTAAGAGAGAGAAGTTAGGCATTCTTTTGAAAAAAGCTGTTCTTGATTTCCTTATTCCAGACTTTATAAAGAAAGCGATTAGTGGGAAAAGTACTGTCTTAGTTAATGCAGATATGCCTGGTTATGAGGTCTTGAGGAAAGCAGCAGAGGACTATACTGTTAGCCAGGTGCTTAGGTCATCTATCCTTAGTGGAAAGTTGATTGATATGAATTTAATTAAACAGCTTATCAATCCTATTCAAATTGCGAATCAGTTATTTATTAAAAGACCTGCTGATTTCTATAATAATATTAAAACAAAGTTTGACCTTACGATAACTGGTGAGGCAACTGATATTGAAAAGAAAATTACTTCATTGACAACGCTTTATCAAATTCTTCAGGCAAGGGGCGACCCAAGAGCTGAGGCTGTGCTTGAGAGAGTGCTTGCACTTTCGGGAGAGAATATTTCATCATTTGGTGTTGTTCCTCCTCCTCTTGTTCCTGGTATCCCTCCAACCGCTGCACCTCGGGTTAATGTAAATGTGGCAGGCAAGGAAGAGCCAAAGTCTTCTTTAGCTATTCCTGAAACTACTCAAACAGAGGGAAGTAAATAATTATGAGAAACTTCGAGAGCCATACAATAGAGGAATTGTTACAAATTGCAAAGTCTTCAGACGACTCTATAGCGTTCGTTGAACTTCTTAAAATGGCTATAGAGAAAGTAGCAGATGTAAGGAACGAGATTGATAAAGAGAATGATTCTATTGAGTTAAGGGCAGGGATTGTAAAGGTAATTAATAACGAGTTAATTAATCCTCTTATTAAAGTAAAGACAGTGAAAAAAATAGAAGAACCAACAGACTATACTTAAAAATAAATAGTAGATTGGATGGGCTTCATCCAATAGAGGGCAAGAAAACCTCTATAAAAACTTATAAAGTCGAATAGGGAACAAACCCTAATGTATAAAAAAATTATTAAAAGATTAAACTTATGATTGAAAAAGATGATGGTTCTTTAGAAGTAGAGGACCAAGACCTCAAAGATGACACTGATGAAAACGAAATAGATACATCTAGTGTCGTTGATGAGAAAATAAAAAAAGACCTTCAAACCACTATTGCTAAGAAAAAGGCATGGAGGGCGAAGGCGGTTGATTCTGAATCTGGCAAGACTTTTAAATCGCTTTATGAAGAATCAATTAAAAAGCAGACTATTGATACTGAAGATAAGAAAGAGGAAAAGGATAAAAAGAAAGAAACTCCTGACATATCAGAAGATCTTCGAAGGGATGTTAATTCGTTAAAGGAAGAATCTCAAAAGAGAATCTTTCAATATGCGAATAAATTTTCACCAGAGCAGGTAAATGAGATATTTGCCTATGCTAATGGAGCTGGAATTGAACCAAAAGATGCTTTAGAAAAACCTTTTGTGAAAAAAGTTCTAGAGCAAATGAAGACTGATGAGGATAATGCTAACGCTTTACTCTCGCCATCTCATAGAACTCCAGTTCATATGGGTGGAAAAACATTCAAAGATATGACTCCGGATGAAAGGAAGAAAGCTTTTCCTTCAATAGCTAAGAAAAGTCGATAGTATTAAAGGGTCTGCTCTTACAAACTTAATATTTATATTTGACAGATGATTAAAAATAGAATTTATACCGTAATCTCAGATCCTTACGATAGCACTGATTTAGCTGGATTTATTGGAGAGGTATGGACACCGATGATTCTTGAGGAAATGTTTGCTAAAGCAGTTGCTGCAAACTTCTTTCTTGATATTTCTGCTTATTGCACAGGTGGTGGAGACATTTTCCATATTCCTGGTGTATTTACCAACTCTTTTGCTCTTGGAACTCAATCAACCCAAGGTGCTGAAGTCACTACAGAATCGGTAACTGCCGATGACAAGACAATCGAGGTCACTGTACATAACTACGTTGCGTTCATTCTCGGAGATTTGGATATTAAACAAATCATGGGAATGTATGACGCAAACGCTGTTTATGCCAAGAAAGCCGCAGGAACTCTTAGAATCGCTTTAGAAGACGCTTTATTCGCTCTTTGGTCAGGACTTAGTAATACTGCGGCAGGTGATACTGCGACTGTTCTTTCAGATGCAGAAGTCAGAACTGCCATTGAAACTCTTGAAGCTGCTGATTATGATGTTCTTGACGGTGACTCAGCGTTCTTCTTCCACCCTTATACTTATTGGATTCAGTTAGGTGCAATCTCTAAGTACTACGATCAAGGGTCAAGAGGTCCTCTCACTGTTCCTGGCATGGTTGCAACTGGTGGATTAGGAGAAGGAATGCCTACAATGGGTTTCAAAGGAACTCTTTACGGGATTCCTACTTATACTTCTTCCAGGGTTGTTTCAGGTCTTCAGACATATCGAAACTTGTTAGCTAGAAAAGAAGCGTTTGGTTTTGCAGTTCAAACCTTGTCTAACCCTAATGCTCCTTCTTATTCAGGTGAAGAAGGTGGGAGAGTTAGAGCTCAGACAAGTTATGAATTGAGAAATCTTGGTTGGTTGACCGTTGTTGATATCATTTTCGGTGTTGCTGTTTTGAGACCATACGCAGGAGTTGTTTTGAATGGATCTAGTGCTTTTATAGGTTCGTAGAGATTTTTCTCTCTTATCTATTATATTCCTTGTGATATAAGGTCGTTAAATTAACTGGGCAGTTAAAAAAGGCAGGACTCGACCGTTTGCTCAGTTGAAGTCCTGTCTTTTTTAGCTTAAATATATGAACAAAAAAACTAAAGATACAATAAAACCTGAAAAGGATATTAAAAAGACTATTGATAAAGTCGATTTAGAGGAGATTGCACCAGAGGGGCCTGGTGAATTTGATAACGTTAAGCTACGTAGGATTCCTTCACGTGGAAAACTTACTTTCTTTTATAAAAAGAATGATGGAGTTGTCTTTGCTGCAGAAGAACAAGAAGCGGCAACTGGTAAGTATCATAAAAAGTTTGAACTTATTGGTTGGTCAAATGGAGAGGCCTATCTTAAGACCATTAGAGACGCAGGATTAAGAAAAAATCAACTTATTTCAAAGAGGATAGCTGAAAAGTTGCTTAAAGATGCGTTTGATATTGAGTTGAAGATAGCGAAAAAGAACTTAAGACTTACAAAGAAAAATAATGAAAGAGTTCTAACGCCTCAAAGGTTAGAATGGGCCTTCGATACCTCTGTTCCTGAGAAAGATCGTTATGATATTTCGAGGGGTCGTTACGAACAAATGAGACATAGAGAATAATATGGAAACTAAAACTTATCAACAAAATATGAAAGTATTGAAGGAGATTACAAACAATGTTCCAGAAAGATTAAAGAATAATCTAATGAAAACAGTTATAAATACCGAACAGGAAGAAGCTGTTCGTAGTCTTATCAAAGATTCAAAGTTGCATTTAAAGATGAGAGAGAAATTACAGAAAGAGTTAGATAATGGAGATTTTCGGTTTAAAGAAAAAACAATTAATCCAGAGGTTGAGAAAGAGTTAGATGTTTATTATGAGAGGGAAGTAAAGAAAGCAATAAAGGAAGGAAGATTATCTTCTCCTGATGAAGACCCTTACTATCAGAAAATGGTAGCAAGGTTTGATAAAGTTAATTCTAAATAGTGTGAAAATAATCTACGCTTGGCCCCCAAATACAATAGAGGAAGACAAGAAAAGAAATAATGTTGCAACAAACTATAGAGGTGATATCTATTTACCAAACGGACCAACCCGTAGAGATGTTATAGAACATGAAAAAAAACACATTGAGCAATATGGCAACGATTACGACAAATGGTTAAAAAGATGTGATGAGGATACTGATTTTCGAATAAGTCAAGAAGTAGAAGCATATAAAGCACAATTTAAGTTTATTGAAGAAACAATGGGGAAAGAGAAAGCTAAACAAGCGATAGTATCATTTGCAAAGTTTTTATCAGGAAATACCTATGACAATATGATTTCATTTGAAGATGCTTTGAAAAAATTAACAGAATAATATGAAAATATTAGGATTAGGAGTTTGTGGTTCTGGAGAAGTAGACAGGTATCTAGAGGAAACTTTAAAAGAATTTAAAAGATTATGTGACGATGTAGTTATTTGTCTTTGTAATGCAGGAATAAAGGAAGAAGCTCTTCTTAGGAAGTATCAAGTCAGGTATTATAAAGATGATAGGGAATGGGGAAGATGGCAGCCGGCAATCAAAACAGATTTACTTAAACGTGCAGTACAATTAGAAATGGATTGGCATCTTGTCTTAGACATGGATGAAACAGTACCAACTGTAGATAGACAAAAACTTGAAGAATTGTCTGAGGGTAGAGAGGTTTGTCAATTCTATATAGTGAATCTATGGAATGATTTGCAACATTATCGTAAAGACCTTGGGTTTTACAATGTTAGGTTTTATAAGAATATACCAGAGATGGAAACTCAATTCCTACGCAAAAGGATTCATTGTGGAAATGCTCCTCCTTATTTCTATTGCATTCCAACCAAAAAGTCTCATATTCCTCACATTTTGCTACATAAAGGATTAATGAAGAAAGAAGATAGAGAGCAAAAGGTTGATAGATATCAACAGTATGATCCTAAGGCTGAGTGTAAGGGGAGAGCATACTATGATTCTTTGTCGCAGGATTGGGCTACTGGAACAGAGTATGTTGAAGCTGAGGTTATCAATAGAATTACTAACTTTATTAAAAATTTAAAATGATATGAGACTTGGTAATAAACAATATAATCGGGAACTTTTAAAACTGATTCTTGAGAAAGACCCAAAGACTCGCTTTGTGTTTTTTAGAAGATATGGCGATTCTTTCATTGGTGATTTTGTTGATATACCAGCGAAACAAGCAGAATCTATAATTAAGCGATATCCTGAATGGAAGATTATAACTGAAGGAATTAAGAATGAAAAGATTGTTCAGTTTAAAAAAGAAAATTTTCTTGAGATACCTCCTCGAGCTCTTTCTATTTCAAAGAAAGAATTCAATAGAATAATGAATATAGAGAAATCCAAAAGAGCCAATAAGTTTGTGTATATTAAAAGTTCAACTGGCAAGATAGTAGACATACCGCTCAAAGACTTAGCAGTAACCCTTAAACAGCCTGGAACAGCACTTATCTCAGAGGAAGTATCTACAAAGAGCATAGAAGCACCAGTTATAGATAAAAACCCCTTAGAGTGCCCAATTTGTGGCTTTATAGCGAGGTCTATCAGTGGTTTAAAGATTCATAACAAGAAACATCGATGAAAATAATATATTTTGGTAGTTTCGATAGACATTATGACACAGAAGTATATATAGCAAACACTTTAGAGAGTCTCGGTTGTAATGTTAAAAGGGTTAAAACGACATCTTGTAATTTAGAGAATATAAAAGAACTTTTAAAAGTTAAGTATGATTTTATTTTGTTTTCCAAGGGTTGGTTCATTGGCGACCAAGATAAAATAAAAAGTTACTTTAAAAATATTAATATTCCGAAAGTGAGTTGGTTCTTTGACCTAGTATTTGGGACTAATAGACAACGATTATTATATGAACACCAGGTATTTTATTCTGATATTGTCTTTACGACAGATAGAGGACATCAAAAAGATTTTGAGAGATTAGGATTAAAACATTATTGTATAAGGCAAGGTATCTATGAACCAGAAGCAGTTTTAGGAAAGGTGCGAAAAAAGTATAAACGAGATATTGTTTTTGTTGGTGGCAATGCTCATGGGGTAGCTTTTAGGTGGTTAAATAGATCTGAATTGTTACAGTTTTTAACTAAAGGATATAAAGATAGATTTACTTGGTATGGTCAAGAGAGTGATAGGGAAATAAGAAACTTAGAACTTAATGATTTATATGCTTCGGCTAAGATAGTAGTCGGAGATAGTGTTTATTCTCCTGGCTATTGGAGCAACCGCATTTATGAGACATTAGGACGGGGCGGCTTCTTACTTTTTCCCGTCCAGGATAATTTTGATTTTATTGCCGGTAAGCACTTCGTTAGTTACAACTATGGAGACTACAAAGGTCTTAAAAAAAAGATAGATTATTATCTAATTCATGAGAAAGAAAGAGATGAAATCAGAATATCTGGTTTTAAATATTGTAAAGCTCATTATACGTATCGTCACCGATGTCAGGAATTTTTAAAGATAATAAATAACTATAATAAAAAATATGCCAAAAGGAATTTATAAACATTTAGAAAAACGATGAAGATCGGCTTAATCGGGCGTTGTGACAACACCGGTCTCGGAAACATGTCTTATGAATATTTTCGGCAATTGTCGATTGATAAAGTTTTACTTATAAAATGTAATAACGCAAACTTTCCTGAAAGATTTCTTAATTATACATTTTATGATAGAGAAAATCCTTCTGATGAAAAGATAAAACAATTTCTAAAGGGTCTTGATATCCTTTTAACGATAGAGACTCCCTATAACTGGAATATATATAAATTGGCTAAAGAAATGGGTGTAAAGACAATTCTAATCCCGATGTACGAATTTACAGACACTAGACGAGAATTAGATTATGTGGATTTGTTTATGGCAGATAGTCGAATTGCATATGACAAATGTCCAGAATCAAGAAGAGTATTTATTCCTTGTCCAGTAAACCGAGATGTATTGCCTTTCAAATTAAGAACTAAAGCTAAAATCTTTCTTCATAATGCAGGACATGGAGGAATATTTGGAAGAAATGGAACTACGGAATTGATTAAAGCGATGTATTATGTGAAATCTGATGTGAAGTTGATTATCAATTCTCAATATCCGTTAGAAGCAGATAATCCCGAAATAACAGTCAATATTGGTAATTTCAAGAATTACTGGGATTTATGGGATTATGGAGATGTTTTTATTTTGCCCTGTAGATTTGGTGGAAACTTCTTGCCTTTTAATGAAGCTGCTTCATGTGGTATGCCGGTGATGACC
>Ga0207997_1001940_pt1 | contig 10566 bp, 16 predicted proteins | sample AntAceMetag02UKN_FD_184777 | JGI IMG/M metagenome (GOLD analysis project Ga0207997, IMG submission 184777) | Saline lake microbial communities from Ace Lake, Antarctica - Antarctic Ace Lake Metagenome 02UKN (SPAdes) (version 2) | ecosystem: Environmental > Aquatic > Non-marine Saline and...
AGCCACGCGACTAGCCACGCGACTAGCGCGGTCATTGGTGAATGTTGTGATACGTGTATTTGTGTTGGCAATGATGGACCAACATTTTCGATTGCATGCGACGAAAACCCAGATGCTCCGGACCATTGTGGGTATTGGGGCCGTCATTGCACCTTTGCCAAGGGCGGCCAATGTGAGGTGGTAGGTTGCGGTGATTGTCGGGGTCAGACAAAGCCTTGCCCCGCAGATGATTCCTATCGATATGAATATGCCAGCGATGATTGTGATCCATATGGCCCATGTTCTAGTTGTGATGATGGACCATGCACCAGTTGTGACGAAAGTTCTTGTGATAGTTGTGACGAAAGTTTTTGTGATAGTTGTGACGAAGGAATTTGTTGGATGTGCGACCAAGGCCTATGTATTGGTTGCGACGAGGGCGTGTGTTCTAATTGTGATGATGGACCATGCACCAGTTGCGATGATATGCCATAAAGGAGTAGCGTAATGACTGAAATTAAGCAGCCGGAAGAGATTATGGTTGAAGGCCACAGATGTTTAGTGCAATCCGACAGTGTAACAATGTTTTTAGATGAATTGGAACCGGAACTTGGTTGGAGTCCTGCCGTTGGCTTAGGTAATGTTCAGGGAGATTTGCTTGCTAAGGCCGTCAAACGTGCCGCACATCCAAGGAGTCTGGCATCGCTGCGCCAGTCATGTCTTTTTGCGCGTGTATCGCGTGGGCCAGAGTGGGAGCAAGATAATATTAGTAAGTCTTACGCATCAGCCGTTGCGGTATTGGCAAAACTTAATCCTAATGCTACCGGTCGCGCAATGGTGAAGGCGCGTCGTGCTGGTGTTTCTTTGGATATCCTTGAGCCATTGGCTAGAAAGCATATCGATGAGTCTTGTTGATTTACTTCGCAAAACAGAAGTTGTAGACATTCCCGAATGCGGTTGTTGCGATACCGCTGACCCGGTCAATAGCGGCCACTTGTCGTCACCGCGTGGGGCGCAATCGCCGATTGGGACGTTCAGTAAGTTGGAGTTCAACTTATCCGAGCGCTGCAATCTCGCCTGTAGTTTTTGCTACGCAAAAGATGGACGTGAGGCGGGGCCGGACATGGAGCGCACACGCGCAACAATTCGTTGGTTCATGGGTCAAGCCGATCCCACCCGTCGCGCATCAGTCACTATCTTTGGCGGCGAGCCCCTTGTTGAGTGGCCTGATTTAACAGAAGCGGTCGCATGGACGCGAGAGGAATGGCCAGAACGTGATATATCTTTTGCTATCGTTTCTAATATGACACTTCTGTCCCAAGAACGACTTGATTGGCTTATTGATCATCAAGTGCGTGTTGCCCCATCGATTGATGGAGACCCAGAGAGCGAAGACGCCCATCGCAAGTACGCGAGTGGCAAAGGCGCCAGCGGCGAAGTATACGATGCGGCGCGGAGGCTATTGCGTGTTCGCCCGAATACATCGTGTCGTATGACTGTGACACCGGAGACGGTTGGGCGCGTTGCAGAATCTGTCCGCTTCTTGTGCGAAAAAATCGGATTCAAGCGAGTCAATCCGATTATGGCTGGCGGCATAGACTGGCAGCCCGAAGCTGTCGAGGAGATGAAGCGTCAGGCGCAGCTAATGACTGGCTGGTGGATTGCTCAAGCCAAGCGGGGGAAACGCTATGGGCTGTACCATCTCGACAATATGTTGCCGACCCTTGCCAACGGGCGACGCCGAGATCGCCTATGCGATGCTGGTCAAGCGCGTGTGGCCATAGATGTACACGGTAATTTATGGCCTTGCCATCGTTTCACATGCTCGCAGAATAACCCCGATTACCGCCTCGGCAACCTGACTGATGGTGTCACGAATCATGCCACGATTACACGCCTTCGAGCGTTTCGCATAAGCGACAATGCCAAGGCGAAAAGCGACTGCGCCGCTTGCTCGGCTCGCCTCGGTTGCCATGCTTGGTGCATCTATGAAGCCATGCGAGCTGGACGCCCAATGGCCGAGCCGCCGCCGCATCAATGCGCGGTATGGCCTACCTACATGGCCGAAGCTCGCCGCGCAGGGCACGCGGTAGGTCTCGTCAAAGGGGGCAATGCCCATGGCGACCCCCAAAACAAGATATTGGCCACGGCAAAGGCGCCCCCCCTCAGCCTAGACGCAGACGCCCCGCTGATATTTTTCTGCACGTCAGAAGGATACCGGGTACGCCACACGACATTCTTTGCGCGGCCATTCGCCGAAGCTGGTTGGCGAGTGCATGAGGTCAACCTTGACCATGCAAAGCCATTCTGCGGTGTGCTTGATGCGGTTGCGACTGAAGGCGTGCCGGATGCAATCGTACAGTGGGAAGAGCATGGCGTACTTCACGCGGTAAAACCCTGGCGCGACCTGATAACTTGGTGCTATACCCATGGCGTAGCGCCGCTGTCAATAGATTTCGGGTATCTTGGGCACTATCAAAGTTTCATGCTGGACATCTACCGCCCAGATGGATACTCGGCCATTGGTGACGACTGGGCAAGCGTATCGTCTGATCCTATCGACTGGCTGGAAACCCCAGCCAAGATTCAGGACTACCGCCGCCGAGTATTGCGCGGATACAACGACGCCAAAACTAAGCCGCCGCTGGTAGAAGGTGAGTACGTCGCCGTTTACATGCAACAACACGCCGCGCTTTCACGCATAGCACCACGCGATAATACGGGCTGGGTAAAAGCCGTCATAAAAGCCCTGGCCGCCAAGGGACTACAGGCCGCATTCAAGACAGCCCCATCAACCGCCAAGCCTGCTGAATTCCCGCCAGACGCCATAGTATTCACGCACGAGGACGTACCCAATGATACGAGCCAGCGCCTAGCGGTCCACGCCCGCTATTGTCTCATCAACTCATCAAGCATTTCAAATGAGTTTGTGTTGAATGACTTGCCCGTGGTAGCCGTGGGGCGCTCGTGGTTTATGGAGCGTGGCGTATTTACTGAGCCGGGGTCATGGGCAGACATGCCAGCCGAAACGCCAGAAATTGATACCGAAGCCCGAAACAAGTATTTGCGCTGGTGGCTAGGGCGCCAGTTCATAAGCGACGACGGCGGCGATGGCCTGAACAAAATTATGCAACTATACCGAGAACGTACCCGAGCCGCCCAGCCTACCGGGAGCACCATCACCTGTGTCTATGCCCCGGACGCTGAGACGGAGGCGGTTGCATCGGCCAGTCTGCGCCACACCATCAACGCAACCCCGTCATGGCGCCATGTTGTGGCCATTGATGCGGCAAGCCCCGCGTTCTGCCTAGCAACGTCCAGGGAGGCGGTTACAATTGCATCAGACGAGGGACGCGCCCCGCGCATGGGCAAACTCACCGCGGCAGCCATAGGGGCATCTACGGGTGACTATGTTTTTACGGTTGAGCATGACGTAAAGATTGATGCCGCCCAGGTCAATGCCGCCGTGGATATCATGGAGAACTTACCCCGGCGCGTGGCCGGGCTGTATCTGCAAAGCCACAATGAAGCTGGTCGCCCCAATTATCCATGGGTCAACGACTGGGCCGGTGCCGAGCCGTGGGCCGATGGCTTCCGTGTGCCGAAGTGGCCGACGCTATCAACTACGCTATGGCGTCGTTCTGCGCTGGCAGATGTTGACTTTTCCCGCGTGCCTAGACTTGAGTTTGTGGATGGCTACATTGGTGATCGCCTACGGGAAAAGGGTTGGATGTGCCTTATGACTGATAAGGCGTGGGCGATTCACCGCCCGCACACTGGGCGCAAGAGTTTGTCAGGCGCAGCCCGTACGTTATCAATTGGACACCGCAACATATGGGCGCAGCGCGGGATACGCTTTGGCTGGAATGGCGACCCTGATTTAGACGTGCGCGGCGATGTCCCTTGGGCGCTCCCATTTGACGCTGATAGCTTCCGTGAGGTATACTTAGCGAATAAACTGCGCGATGCTACCCCGGAAGAGGTTGAGACATTCGCAGCCGAGGCGCACAGGATTTTGAGCGATGGCGCACGTTTGGACATCTGCGGAGGTGGCCCCATTGATTTCTTGAAGACAGATCCGCGATTCCGCGTTGTCCGTTGGGAAGATACCCGCGTGGTTCTTGGCGCTGTGAAGAGGGTCAAATGAATACCCCACTACGTTTGAATCTTGGCTGTGGTAGTGTCATATTGTCGGGTTTTGTCAATGTAGATGCGCACGCCGCATGTGATCTGAAAGATGACATTCGGACATTGGAACATATTCAAACTGGCTCGGTCGATGAAATCATGGCCGATCATTGTTTAGAGCATATTGGCCAGCGTGAAGTGCGCGGGACATTGCAAGCGTGGTGTCGTGTTCTGAAGCCTGGGGGTTTGTTGACAATAGGTGTTCCGGATATTTATGGGATGGCGAGCGCGTTGTTGGCGTCATGCAAGAGAGACGACCACAGGATTGATTATCGCATCAGGTGTATCTATGGGAATCAGTCAGGTCCCGGCGAGTTCCATCAATCTGGTTTTACGGCAGACATACTAAGGACACACCTTCGCGAAGTAGGTCTTATTGACATCCATGTAGAGTTGTGCGAAAGTCATGGGACGCCATCTCTCATTGCGACAGCATCCAAGAGGGTCAAATGAGCGCTGTCATTACAACCGTGTTTGCTCACAATCAGGCCACGGAGGATATTGCCAAGCGCTGCATGGCCGCCACAATGGCCGGGCCGTGTGATACGCGCATTGCTGCAATCGACCTCGCCACGCCAAGCCTAGAACAATGGCTTATAGATAACCGTTGGGTCATCGTCAAGCTAGAAGATGGCAGCCCGCCACGCATGACCGAATTGCTCCGCGTCGCCCTAGACTACGTATCAACCCCCCATGTCTGGACCATTGAGATGGACGCTACCATCCACCCGGATACATGGGATGCTATGGGCAACGCCATGGCCCATTGCAATCATCTTGCAGGCATCGAGAGCAGCGCTGTCAACCACAAAGGGCGAACTACCGAGCCAACCCAAGGCCGTATGGCTCAGTGTGACGCCATGCCAGAGTTCCCGGAAGTGCTTGAATGCGACTCCATCAGCTTTTCGTGTTGCTTATGGGATACCGTCGCGCTGCGTTCCGTGGACTGGCCCCATGTCCCGGCGCTGGTCAAGGCAGACTCGGTGCTTTGCGCCCAACTCCGCAGCCGTGGCTGGCGCTTTGGTCTGCATCCAGTGGCCGAGAATACCCATATTCGCCGCACATCACGCAAGGCGTATATCGACTGGAGGCATCTTGCATAAGTCAAGCTGGGAAGAGATGGGCCGCGCGTTGCGCAAACACGCCGCCGACTTGTGGGATCATCCCGCCAGGGTGCTTGATGTGGGCGCCCGCGCGGTCAACGTGAATTATCCCCATACATACCGCGAGCACATGCCGCCAAGCTGGGCCTATCTGGGCTGCGACACCGCGCCGGGAAACAATGTTGACTTTGTACAGGCCGAGCATTACCGCATCCAGGACGCCCCGGGCGAATATGACATTGTGCTTTGTGGCCAAGTGCTTGAACACGTTCCGTACCCGGTACGCCTCATTGGTGAAATGCTGCGCGTTTTGAAGCCTGGCGGCCTGTTATTTGTTACCGCGCCTTGGAGTTGGGAAATTCACCGTTACCCGATAGACTGTTTGCGTATCCTACCCGACGCGCTCAAGACATGGTTTACTGATTTTGGCCTTGATACCCTTGGCGCTTATACCGCCGAGAATGACACTTGGGGCATCGCACGTAAGCCCCACAACCAACAGGAGGCAAAACCCATGGAGCATACGTTCGAGCCCGTACCCAGGCCAGAGTTGGCGGCACGCGATCAGATACGCATACTGGACTGCGACCACACATTCACGCAATCCGCCATCGTTTCCACGCCGCGTGGCTGGTATATGGTGACGCTGGCCGTCGTGGAAGATACCGCTATGTTGTGGCATTGCCCCGCAACTCATTGCCCATTCTGCGGGTGTAGCCTTGGCGACGACTCACCAACACGCGCGTTTGTTGATAAGCCAGAAAACGTATTCATTGCCGACGCACTCCGCAACCTGGGCATACTGACTGATGCAACGGGGGAATCAATAGCAGGCAGAACTGCATAATGGACTGCGACCACACATTCTAGGAGATATGCCGTGTGCGCGTATTCACGCCAAGACCTTGAAAACGCCGAGCAACGTGGGAAAACAGAAGCGTCCCTTGAGGGCATAGCCAAAGCTGTTGATGGCATCCAAGCAGATATCAAGGGCTTGCCATGCGGTAAGCATACTGTACAGATTGAGCGCAACACTTCTGGCGTCAAGGGCATGTGGGCGTTGCTAATCACAATCGCCGGAGCTCTGGGCGCGTGGTTGGGGTTGAAATAATGGGCCGATATTGGTGGCGCGGACGCACAGCAAACATAAACCGCAGCACATTGGTTATGCTGGCGATTCTGCTTGCGTTGATGGTCTGGACGCTGTGGGGATGCTCTGCGGCGCCCACGACTGAGAAGGACGCGGCCACGGGCGAAACATACGAAGTAAACACAAGAAAATTTCTTGGCCTTCCAGTTTGGACTACCAAGGAAATCAAGCGGTCCCGGCAGGAAAAGAACCAAGACGAGATGACGCGCAGGCACCAGAGGGCCAATGAGATTAGTCTATATGCAATGATAGCTGGCATCACGGCCACCCTATGCGTACAACAGAAGGGCGTCCAAACCGTGGCGGGCATCTTCGCCGTTGGGGGCATTGTTGGATGGGTGGTTACAACCGCCCTGCTTTATGTTCTATCAATTATCGGCTGGCTGATAACGGGCGTATGTATCGCGTTGGCTATTTACGCCGCGTTTGCAATGCGCAATACTGGCGTGGAAGCGTGGATACGGGCGCTATGGGCGAAGCGCACAAAATGAGAGGGAGTTGCTATGCGGCCTATTTCAGTACAGGGCGAAGAAACCAGGGCGTACTGCAAGAAACACCCGAAGGCATCAACCGCGTCACTTGCTAGGATGCTTCGGCGCGATCACCCAAAGCTGTACGCATCGGATACCATAGCGCGTGACTCTGTGCGCTACTATCGAGGGCTGCACAAGGCGCCGGAGTATGTCAAAAACCCCATTCCCTACGTCAAGATACCAGAGCCGGAACCGAGCGACTGGAAGATTTACGACCTGCCAGATGTGACCAAAAGGTGGCTTATCCTGGCAGACGTACACTTGCCATATCATAACCTGGCCGCGTTGGAACTTATCATAGGCTGGGCCAAGAAGCGCGAAAACAGATGCAAGGGGCTGATACTTCTTGGCGACTTCATGGACTATTATCAACTCAGCAAGTTTGAGAAAGACCCGCGCAAGCGTAATGCCGAAGCCGAATTGAACATGGGCAAGGACATGATAACCGCGTTCCGTGACGCGCTGAAACTGGACGCGGTTGTTTGGAAGTGCGGCAACCATGAGGACCGCGCCGAGCGATACATCACACGCAGGGCGCCAGAGCTTCTGGGCGTGTCTGAGGTTGACATGGCCGATTGGGTAGGCGTCAACCAAAAGAACGACCTGTGGGTACCCAATGGTATGCTTCTGCGCTATGGCGAGTTGTACCTCATGCACGGGCACGAGTGGCGCGGCGGAATCTCTTCCCCGGTAAACCCGGCCAGAGGCGCGTACCTGAAGGCCAAAGAATGCTGCGTAGTTGGCCATCAGCACAGAACCAGCGAACACACAGAGCCCACGCTATCGGGCCGAACAGTGACAACGTGGTCAGTTGGATGCGCTTGCGACTTGCACCCGGATTATTCCAGAATCAACAAGTGGAATCACGGCTTCGGCGCGTTGTCCGCCGGGCATGATTGGGCCGTAGAGAATCACCGCGTAGTTGATGGGACGATAATGTAATGCGCGAGTGGACACTTGACATAGGCGGCAAGGAGTGGGCCATAAAGTTTGTGCAGCCAAGCCGATTGCCAGACGATACTGAGGGCATGTGCTACTTGCACCCCAAGAAAATTCACGTTGCAAATAACCTGGCCCCGGAAAGAGAAACCCTGCAAATTGGCCATGAGATCATTCACGCTAGGCTATGGGATTTAGACCATGCTGCGGTGTATGAGTTGGCCGAAGCAATCAATACGGCATTCTGGCGCAGCGTCAACGCAAAATAACTTGGCCTAGCACAGAAGCCATGCTATAATAGTTTGTCCAAAGTCGCGCGGCCACCCTCCCCGCGCGATTAGCCCCGGTGGGTCGCCCAGCCTGCCGGGGCGCCTCCTTTTAACCCCACGTTGCGCGATCTATGATAGACCGCTATAGGCTGCATCGCAGACCGTGAGGGCCGGGCAAATCTACCCCAAAAGAAAGTTGAGATATTTTCAATTTTCTCCTTGACTATGGTCATAATTGGTGTATACTTAAGGTAGATGAAGTATACACAAGGGCTCAACAGGAGGCGGGAAGATGAGCAATCAGGGCATCAGCAAGCGCGAGGCGATCAGACGCAGCCATATGTACAAGCAAGGCAACCAGTGGATCGTGACAACATGGGATGAGGGCCTACAGATGTGGCGCGACAGCTACTCCCGGCCATGGGGCGAGGCTTGCCAGGCGCTCCGTGATGCGCGGGATTACATGGTCAACCCCGAAGTGTACGCCTAAACAGGAGGCGGGAAGATGAGCAAGCACACAGTTTACGTTTACGCCGAACACACCAGCCGGGCCGGGAGCGTTTATCAGGGCGACCCTGAAGGCACAGAGGATAACGCGGACTTGGTTTTCGCTTTTGAGGGAACCGAAGAGAGCATTATTGCCGAGGCGCAGAAAGAATTGACCATCAGGTATGACACGCGACCGGGTGGCGCTGGCGATGCGTTCCGCTGCAAGTGTGCGCGGGAAGTCTTGGCGCATCTCGGCGCTGACGAGGAATAGCACAAAACGTAGGTACTTGTCAACAACTACCGACATTTTATCACAGGAGGGCAAGACATGAGCAAGCAATTCTCAGACGTAGCGAGACACGCCACACAGGGCGAGCTGTCAGACGATGCAGAACTGTACTTGGAACTGAGCGAGATATCCGGGCATGAGCACGAGACATACGCCGAAACCGCCGAGCGCATCCGCGACGAACACCCAGAACTAGCGGCGTGGCTTGACGCAGCGGAAACGCGCTGGTTCGAGCTGGAAGGCATGGACTAGCCAGTCACAAAACGTAGGCACTTGTGCGTAACTACCGACATTTTATCGCAAAGGGCAAGACATGGGCAAGCAATCAGCAATCGACGCGCAGCAGGAACAGATTAGACGCCAGGACATTGCAGCATTGGCGTCGGTGTGTATGCCCGACAAGGCCACCCGCCAAATGCGTGAACGCGTGGCAGAAGCGAAACAACAATACAAAAACTTGTTGGAAGTATTTACGGGCGACCCAAACTCTGCCGAGCGTGTAGCCCTCATTGAAGCCTATGGCAGAATGTTGGCCGCAGCGCTCATGCCGAGCAACACAGATTCAGCCCTTGACAATGGATAGACAATCGGATATAATATAGGCAACAGGAGGCAGCATGAATTACGCTTATAACCCACCCCCGGATATGTCCGAGTTCCAGCCCATAGGGGCCGGGCGTGTCATTGTTCCAGAGCGCGATAAGCACCGCTGCGAACTTTGCGGGGAACTTTACCACCGCGTTCTGAAGGTCACTTTCGACGCGGACCACAAGCGCATCAAGGTTTGCAGCAGATGCAGACATGATCTTTTGGCCAGGGCGAAGCGGCAAACGGAGGAGCTATTTCGTGGACAACATCAGCCTACCCAGTGACGCGGAACTTGTGCATAGCTTTCTGGCAGACGAGGACCGCGATAGACGGGAAGACTTGTCGCCGACTGAGCGGCACAAACTGAGGCTGGCGCTAATCAAAGAACACAACTTGGCGCTAAAGGGAGGCGTGTAATGAGGATTGACGCAGAGTGGCTTGACACGCATGAATGGATGCTGAGGTCGAGCGAGAACGGGGTGAGTTACGGCGGCTTCAAGTGGGGGCGTAAGGGCGCGTGGAACAAATGCCCCGACTGGAAAGACGCGCCGGAGTGTGGCGGTGGCTTTCATGGAAACGCGCCAGAGGCCCACGGGTACGGCTTTGACTACGGGCGAGTTGAATTGCACGAAACGCGGGGCAAGCGGGTGGCGATAGGGAGCAACAAAATCAAAGTCCCGGAAAGCCGCGCAGTGGCCTATGGGGCCGAGATACCCGACGAGGCGTTTGAACGGTGTGGATTTAGCGTGGCCCACGACGGGGATACCATTTCGCCCAAGAACGGCGAGGCGTGGATTGTGCCTGATGGAATTGTTCGCGTTGAGGCCCAGGCTGGCGGGGATTGCCGTGCCTACGGTAATGCGACGATCAATGCATCGGCCCAGGCTGGCGGGGATTGCCGTGCCTACGGTAACGCCACGATCAACGCATCGGCCCAGGCTGGCGGGTCTTGCTACGCCTACGATAACGCGACGATCAATGCATCTGCTCAGGCTGGCGGGGATTGCTGGGCCAACGGTAACGCCACGATCAACGCATC
>Ga0207997_1001942_pt1 | contig 10565 bp, 14 predicted proteins | sample AntAceMetag02UKN_FD_184777 | JGI IMG/M metagenome (GOLD analysis project Ga0207997, IMG submission 184777) | Saline lake microbial communities from Ace Lake, Antarctica - Antarctic Ace Lake Metagenome 02UKN (SPAdes) (version 2) | ecosystem: Environmental > Aquatic > Non-marine Saline and...
CATTTCCACCTTAGGAGTAACCTTTGTACGTCCAATCATAGAATTAATTGGAGTAAAACGGAAATTAAAGGTAGCACTGTTAATTGTGAAAGCAGTATCAGTAGTATCATCGTCATCATTAACAACGACATTATAGAAAACTACACCACTATCCCAATTCACATTACCCTGGAAAGTACAATCAATAGTAGCACCATCAGATGCTTCAAAATTAAAAGTCTTCAGAATCTGTGATCTATTGTCGGGACGGAAATTACAAGTAACAGCAACATCTTCAGAACCACCAGCTGAGGTAGTACAAGTAATACTAATTGCACTAACATTCAGGTAACGACGATTCATACGAAACTTACTAGAATTAGTACTGAAAGTATCAGTAAGAACGTTAAAAGGTTCCGCGGGAGACACATCGGTAGTAACTGTATTGGCACGAATCAGACTTGAAGAATGAGGAATAATTGATTCACTTGTGGTTCCATCATAATTAGTGGTAGTCGCATAAATCTTTGCATAAGGAATAGATGCAATTGGACTATCAGTTGTATACACATTACAAAGCTCAGAGATAATGGGCTCAGAATATATATCTACGAGTATGGGGAGACTTAAAACGGTCCCATTCGTGTTCAAATAAGTTCGTTAAACTTATTCCGTGAATATTTCCCCAAATATTCACTGCTATATATTACTATATAGATCAGACTATATCATTATCTTAATATTCTATGTTTTTATATAGAAATTAACTAAGTAGAGAGAAAGGAGAATACTATGATCATTGGTGGAATTATCGTAACAAATAAAGATGTTAAAAGATTTTATCAAAGAATTGATACTAGAGATGATGATTGTTGGGATATTAGCTATGCTAAGGATCGTGACGGATATTCTAGATTTGGTATTTACTCTAAAGATGTTGGAGTCATAAATGTAAAATCACATCGATTTATGTATATGCTACATCATTTAGATGAAAATATCGAAGATTTAGAAGTTTGCCATTCATGTGATAATCCTGGATGTGTTAATCCAGATCACTTGTTTCTAGGCACCCATCAAGATAATGTAAAAGATTGTGTTAATAAAAACAGACAATCTAAAGGCAGTATTTTGCCTCAAGCAGTGTTTAATGAGAACGATATTGTGAATATTCTAAATGGTATACTCAATAAAGAATATAAATCTATTAAACACATAGCTAATCATTTTGCAGTTTGTACTAGTACTATTGGCTTTATATTAAATGAAAAAAGCTGGAAACATATCACAAAAGATTATGATATGAATAAAATCCGAAACATGATTATTGATTATACTAGAAAATCTGGAAAACTAACTGTTACAGATATAATAGATATCAAAAAGAAATTAAAAAATAACATTTCTGTATCAACTATATCTAAAGAATTTCAACTAGATTCTTCAACTGTTTACAGAATTAAAAACAACAAGATCCATAAACAAATAACAATATAATTCTCTCTATACTTGGTGTAAAATCCAAGTATTTTTTTATTAAGATATCTTGCGCTTCGACTCACTTGAGTCTACTCCCTTTCGGGATAGTCGTTGCACCTTCAATTAAAGATTAACAATCTCTAAAAGCTTGGCTCAGGATTGTCCCCAGCGTTATCTGGTAGGAGGTTCCCTGAATTCACAAAATTTTTCGATCATCATCGCTGATGAAAGGGGCAGTTATATTAACCCAAAACCAAAGGTCGCTGCTGGTACATTAGCTGCTTCAGTAAGAAGCATCCCACGTTGACGGTTACACACTGCTACAACATTTGCACGAATACCAGGCTCTAGACCTTCTGTAAGTGCTGCAATGTAACTCTCAAACATACTCTTATCCGCAATCAGTTTAATAGCATCACTAGGAGAAGTAATATCGCTTGAGTGTTCTCTTAAAAATAGTTCGTAATTTTCAAACAGGTTATCCATAAAAAAAACTCCTTATAAATTATAGTAGTTTATAAATTAAATCTAATTTGTTTTGTAATTATCTTGCGATAGCTCTCAGTAAGAATTTGATCAAGAAATTGTGCTACCTCATCATTATTAGATGGGTTGATGCTTTCATTCTCGAAAAACTCTTTAAACTCATCACTATCTTCATATAAAAGTGTTTGATCTGGACCAATAAAATCATTTAGGCTTTCTGGTAAAAGTTCCATAATTCTTGCATTGGCATAAGACGGATTACTCACTACCGTTATATTCAATCAATTTCGTTAGAATTGACCCGCAACATTACATATCGTTGCTGCTGCATATTTCTATGCAGACTAGACTATATCATCATCCTCATTAAGGATGTCTGGCGCTTCCACTCACTTGAAGTGTACTCCCACTACAGGATAGTCGTTGCACCGTCAATTAAAGATTATTAATCTTTAAAAGCTTGGCTCAGGATTGTCTTCAACATTACTTGTTAAGAGTTTCCCTGAATTCACCAGATTATTCGATCAGGATTGCTCCTGAAAGTGACTCAGTAGAATCATAAGTTATTGGTATCATTGGTTCCACCACATTAAGAGTACCATCAGTTAATGCTTGTACTGATCCTAGTGCTCTAAGTGAAAAACCAAAGTTTACTCCGTCGTTAATTAATCCTGCAAGATCTGGGCCTTTGAAACTAGAAAGTGTTGATACCTCTCCCAAGATTTGACCGTTCTTGAAAGAAAGTTTTTTAATAGCAGCAGCACTGTTATTGATTTCCACCAATGTAGCACGCCTCTGTAGAACCTCTTTATTATCGCTAACAAAAAGTGGATGATCAATTTCCATCAATAGAGAATTATTATCTACTTTTGGTTGAAGTTTACCAACAATGCTTTCACAAATAGCTTGATTATAAACCCTTTTATTTTGATTCTTAACATCAGCTTCTTGTAATATAGTCCTAAATGAAATTTTTGGTTTGCCGCCTACAACAGACTCGTTAACTATTTCTAAGTTATTAGATGAAACCACTTTTGTCTGTTCGTAAAGGTAATAAAATTTACCCATTAAGCTCACCTCGAATTATTAAGTATCTTCTATTTGTTCATTTGATTTTATTTGTATGGCAATTTCCTCAAGAAGTTTTTTGGTAATAAGCAGCAAAGATTCATAAGAAAAATTATCAACAAAATTAATCACGATATTTAAGATGTCATTTTTCACTCTCAAACGGTTTAACTTGTCGTTAAGAGCAAACAATCTGCGTATTAAGAAATACTTCTTAATTGATGTCGAAATTAACGCATCCGATTGTTCTTGTTGATCTATATATTGTTGTTCTAAATCATTAGATACTGCTTCTTCTTCCGGTACTTGTTGTTGATTAGGTTGCATCATCTGTTGTTGCAAAGGCACTTGGGCTTGTTGATTATCTTGTTGAACAGGTTTTTCTTTATCCTGTTTCGAATAATCTCGCGGAAGACTTCGTTTATATTGATTTAGATCAAATTTTTTAATATTTGGTGGTTCCCGTTCATAAAGAACTTGCTCGTAGAAATACATTATCTAATACCTAGTAACTGTATTTGGATCTGTGTTTATTACTTCTTCTTTCACTGTTTTTTTTCTAAGATATTCATCCGATGCTGATCTAAAATCGTCCCAATCGATGTATGGTATATATTTTTCAAGAAAATAATAAGGATCAAACTTTATTTCACCTGATTGAAAAATACCCATGATATTACCAACAGATGAAAGAGTCATCTCAATCATTTGAAGAATCAAAACGATTGGAGGTATCAAATTCATTTTGTAATACTCTGTCGGATCATATCCAACTTCTTCCACATCCGAGACGATTGATACTAATTGATTAAGTGATTCATTAATGTTTTCTTGTACGTCGATTATCTCTGTTGCAAAGGTGACATTTGCATGAACTAACTGTTCTCTTAATTCTACTACCGTTATATTCAACCAATTTCGTTAGAATTGATCTGCAGCATTACCTGCAACTATATGTTACCATATAGACTAGACTATATCATCATCCCTATTAAGGATGTCTGGCGCTTCCACTCACTTGAGTGTACTCCCTCTCGGGATAGTCGTTGCACTTTCCAAAACATCTTTAGATGTTTGGCTTAGCTCAGTATTGTCCTATCACTAGGAGATCCACTGAGTTCACCAGATTATTCGAACACCATTACTAGTGTAAGGGACTAAGTTTTAACTTGATCCATGTATCCCAAATCATTTATGTTCGAGTCGGATCGCTAATCCGGCTTCGGGAATTATCCCTGCTATATGTTTCCATATAGATCAGACTATATCATCATCCAATTTTATTTATAAAAACTATTCCGTGTATCGATTTCCTTTAATAAAATTCTCTTGTGCCCAAAGAGGCTGAAGGTTTTCTAAGCTCCAACATTCTTTAAACTCATCACATTCAAGTGAAGTTATATTGAAAAGTGAAACAGGTTTTTTATGATCAATATGCCAATCACCATAATTATTCCATGTCATTCCTTCTCGAAATAGGCCTTCAAGATGTTCTACTAGATCTTCTATTTTATAATCAAGTATGTCATTAATACTTTTACCATTTTTAGCAACATTACCATTAGTATGTTCTTTTAAATGGTAGTATAATAAATTTGAAAATCTTAATCTTAATTTAAATACAGGATCTGAGTTTACTTTCTCTCGCATGTATTTTGCATTTTTCTTTTTATTAACTGGATCTTGATTTCTAATGTGTCTTAATTCTCGTACTCTTTCTCTGTTATCTCTTTTCCATGCAATCATATCTTCATATTTTTGTGGGTTATCTTTTTCACTTTCTTGATAATACTTTTTACGTTTTTTATGAGCACACTCTTTACAATGAGAATGATAACCAGTAGATTTACTATTAGCTATATGAAAATCATTCCATGATTTTTCTTTATGACATTGAGTGCAAATTTTAATATCTACTAATTTTAAATAATCTACAATATTATCAAAAGTACAAGTAAAAAGAGCTGCCAATAATTTAAGTGTTGTTCCATCTCGATAACACTCAATTAATTTTTCACCTTTTTCTTCTGGTGTAAGGCATGATATCTCACATCTTAATTTTTCACGTTCACCACTATTTTTTACATTCATAATTCTACCTCCACATAGGATAAAACTAATGGGAGTAAGATAAATAATGTGGTATTTATCAGAGCTGGCCGGCTCTTGTCCTCCCAAAATTATTTAAAATTGTATAAATAAAATTGGATGTCTGGCGCTTCCACTCGCTTGAGTGTACTCCCTCTCGGGATAGTCGTTGCACCTTCAATCAGAAATTAGCGATTTCTGAAAGCTTGGCTCAGGATTACCATATTACTTTCGTAACTTAGGCTTCCCCTGAATTCACCAGATTGTTCGAACGTCATTACTGACGCAAGCCACGGTATATTTTCATGGCGCTGGGATTCCGCTCAAGGCAATAAGTTCTCTTCTTGCGTCCTCTAAATCCGCAACCTTAATAGTACTATCACCTGCAGAACTTACTTCTACATCTAATGCACGTTGACCATTTTTGGACAATACAAAAAAATCTTTATACGTATATTCAAAAAAGTTCGTTAAACTTTCTCCGGGACGAACCCAGCTATATGTTTCCATATAGTCTAGACTATATCATTATCTCTAGATTTAGAGATATCTAGTACTTCCATCTCACTTGAGATGTACTCCCTTCCGGGATAGTCGTTGCACCTTCCGAATTTTCATTAGAAAATTGGCTTGGCTCAGGATTGTCTTCGTCATTACACGGTCAGAGTTTCCCTGAATTCACTAGATTATTCGATTAGCATCACTGCTAAAAGGGACTATTATGTTAATCCGACATTATCTTCGAAACATTTTTGAAACCACTTATATCTTCAACAGCTATTCTGTTATTTCTGATCTCTCTCTTGAGTCTTTGGATGAGCTGTCCAGTCATCTGTACAGATCCTTGCTTATCATTCAAGAGGATTCACTAGACCCTCTCCGGAATTAACTCCAGCTGCATATTTCTATGCAGAATAGACTATATCATCATCTTATAAATAAGATGTCTGGCGCTTCCACCACCAATAGTTTGTGGTGTACTCCCTTTCGGGATAGTCGTTGCACGTTCCTAATAGTTATTAGGCTTCGATCAGGATTGTCTTCGTCATCATCATACGTTAAGAGTTTCCCTGAATTCACCAGATTGTTCGACAGAAATCACTTTCTGAAGCGACTAAGGTTTAATCGATGACCCACTTACGAGTTACTTGATATTCAATAAGATTCGCTAAATCTTATTCGCAGCATTACCTGCAGCTGCATGTTTCCATGCAGAATAGACTATATCATCATCTGTTTTAAATATTATTATTAACTTATTTAAACATGCTTCCAAGTATTACCTACATTAATACTACTAATTGCATTTTTTGAAATATTAAACTGTTTAGCAATTACTGATTGTGAAGCGTTTCCTATTTTCAATAATTTTTTAATCTCTACTACATCTTTTTCTTTTAATTTTGAATAATGTGATCTTTCACCATAATTACCAAGAACCTTCTTACTCAGAAAATCAAGAGTAGTATTAAGTTCTTTAAGTATTTTAATTATTTCTTTTTTCCAAACTCTATTTAAGAGAACATTATGAATCGTATGATGAATTATATTATAATCGTCAGCTATTTGAAAAACCGTTGTATATTTATCATTATAAATATCGATGAATATATTTCGAATCATAGATTCTGTTAATATAGAGAAACTACACTGTTCACCACTTAATGTTCTGCCTTTATTATCTCGATCAATCATATTATCTATATGTGTACCAGACCACAAATGATTTGGATTAACACATCCAGGATTATCGCATGAATGACATATTAACAAATCATCTATATTTTCATCTGGAGTAGTTAACATATAAGCCAATCTGTGGGCTACATAATTCTTACGAGAAACATTAAATTGTCCATATCCTTTATTACCAATGGTGCCTAACCAAGTCCAGCACGAATCGTAATCTAATTCACCATTATCAAGATATTTGAAATCAACTTTACCACTGAATCTATCTATTGTTTTTTTTGAAAAGGTATACATACTTTCCTCCGCCTAGGATCAAACTGATGGGAGTGAGACAAATAAAGCGGTATTTGTCAGAGCTGGCCAGCTCCTGTCCTCCCAAATTTTTAAAACATTTAAAACAGATGTTATGTTCTTCCACTCCGCTTGGAGTGTACTCCCTTCTGGGATAGTCGTTGCACCTTCAATCAGAAATTAGCGATTTCTGAAAGCTTGGCTCAGGATTACCATATTACTTTCGTAACTTAGGCTTCCCCTGAATTCACATAATTGTTCGGACACTATCACTAGTGTAAGCCGCTATAAGTTAACGGGGCTCTACTAAGTTTCATATAAATATTCGAAAGTTGAGATAAAATGAAAAGTTTACCCGGTAGCATCAGTGGTTCAATTATCGATCCACCATAAGGATAATTTTCACTAGATGGAAAACTAAAACAAACCATCCGATTCATCGGTATAAATCTCACTTCAACATTCTTTAAATCTACTTGCTTTCTATGAATATTTTGCTCAATAAGAAATCTTTTGAAATCTTCAAGAACACTTGGATCAAACTTTGTTTTCTTTTTACCAGTAACTTTTTTAAGAATATGTGCAGCAATACGATTAAGAATTCCCTCTGTTGAAGATGTTCCACCAGCATTTGATTCAGAAGATATATTAATAATACGATTAGTAATATTCGACAAAGTCTGTGTAATGTTATGTACATTATTTATATTAGATCTTGATACTTCCAAGTAACCTAATCTAGTACCATACTTTGTCTCTAAAATAATTATATTGTGTGGTTTATGAGTACGAATCAGAGTGTTCTGAAATCGTAAACCTTCTACTTCTTTTTTAACTTTTTCATCTTCTGTTTCTTCTTCTTCAACCTCTTCTTTAACATCAACAAGTGTATATAGATTTTCTGCAATGGTTTCGATTGTTTCATTAATTTGTATGTCTGATGTGCTTCTATTAAACTTATCAACTGTTTGCTCTAATAATACTGCTTCATTAAGTATATTAATCTTTTTAAGATCAATGTTTCCTTTCTCTTTCTTAAGGTCAATAACCTCTATAAAACAATCACCATATATTAGTTGATTGTGCAAATAACTATTCTTCAATCGATATGCTATCTTAAAATTCTTAAGAAAATCTTTAAAAAAATCCTTAGAGTCAATAGCTCTTTGATCATCTTCATCTTTCTGATCTTTCTTAAAATCAGTCTTTTGTAGATTATACCAAAGATTATTAATTGGATTCTTTTGAATAATATTTGCTTTATAAACTTTGATTATGCGTTGGACCATAGAAACTGATCTATATATCTCATCATATGCGGAATATCTTAACAATCGTTCTGCTGGTACATTAAACTGTTGAAAGAGTTGGTCTATTTCACCAGTCTTCTTATTACCTTTTTCTTCTTCAAAGAACTTATTTAAAAACTCGGATGAAACTCGTTCTTTATCAACTTCTTTTGGAATATCTGGAGTTGATAAAACTCCATTAATAAAACCTTCAACTTGGTCCAGATCTGAATCATTAAAAAACTTACCAACAGTACTTGCAATAGACATCTTGAACTACCTCTAAAATGCATTTTGTTTGATCCGATTTATTATAATCAGTGCTAAAGAATTATCAGAGAATCTCTTCCCTAAACATTTTCGTATTCTTGGAGTTAGCATCTTTATTATATCAACCGATGATTTTGTTATTAGTTCGTTTACTTGTTTCTCAAATGCTATTATACTATTAACTTTTGACTCAGGATCTAGATTGTACTTCTTTCTAACACGTTGAACATCTTTTTCCAATATCATATTGTAATAATCATCAATAATATGTTCTAATACAGATATATTTATAATATACTCATCTCTAGAGTTACTATATATCTTTTTATAAATCATCAAAAGTACTATTTGAATTATTGATAATAATAAAAATAGTGATATGGTTACTAAAATTATACTACTGATACTGATGTTAATCAACTAAACCTTCTTCCTTAAGATTCTCGAGAATATCATCAAGCTTCTTATCGATACTTTCTTCATTTTCATTCAGTGCTTCATCAGTTTCTTTCTTAGCATCTTCATTCAGGACTTCTGAATCTTCTTCCAATTCGGTGATCTCATAACCATTTTCAGTATATAACTGTTTCATGGCTTCGTCGATACCACCACTCTCTTCAATAATCTCTTCGACTTGCATATCCTGATTCAAAGTTTCCAGGAAAAAGTCGACGCCTCTTTTTGATCCTTCTAGGACCGCTTCTTCGATTAGTGTCACATGTTCGCGAAACATAAAGTTTCCTCCATTAAATGTTAAAAAGTTGTTTTAACCCAAAAGCTACACTAGTAGCTCGTGCCAACGCACATTCACAAAATAAAATTAAGAGTTTTATCCCTTAATCCTATACTTCAATGTTACATTATTCGTATAGGATAATTGCTGGTTAAAGACATGTTCTTGAAAAGTACCAGGGTTCTTAAAGTGACGTTAATCATCAACAAGAACTATGCTAATCAAGGACACTATCGTGAATTGACGAATTAATGAAACCATTATCTTAAAATTTATGTAATTACCAAGGCTCATATTATGATATCAATGTGAACCTTGGTAATCTTAATTTACTACCATCTACCTCTTCTGATGAACATATCTTCTACACCACCACAGATCATTCCATCATATTCATCAATTGCTGTTACACCTTCTTCTAATACTTGTTTCTTTAAACCATGACAAAAACTACAATAATATTTTCTGTCTTTAATATATTCAATCAAATCAGTATCCGTCATCTTATCAGAATCCATTACCGTCATCTAAAAAGTCAACTTGACTGTCTGAGTTAAGTACCATCATTTCCGCAATCCTATTCTCTAATTGCTTTGTGTTATGTACTAGTTCTTTTCGATCCTGTAAATATTGGTCCACAGTATCGTATATACGAAGGTTCTCTGTACAAAATAACATATACTTGGTCTTATCACGAGTTCCTTCCTTGGCCTTGGTGATCTTTGCTTCATATGGTATTAGGATACCATTCAATGATTCGTATGCGGCAAGGTCAGAAGGTGACAGTGTCGATGGATCTTGTCTTATTACATCTTTAGCAACATCTCTATCTAAGAATGTCTTGTTACGAGCAATCCTAGTCATGTACAGATAATCAGTGTAACGTACTTTTTTGTATGAATCCGTTGTATTCAAGTAAGATCGCTAATCTTACCTCGGGAATTAACCCGGCTATATGTTTCCATATAGACTAGACTATATCATCATCCTTAATAAGGATGTCTGGCGCTTCCACTCCGCTTGGAGTGTACTCCCTCTCGGGATAGTCGTTGCACCTTCCAATTTCCGAAGAAAATTGGCTTGGCTCAGGATTACCATATTACTTTCGTAACTTAGGCTTCCCCTGAATTCACCAGATTATTCGATAGGGATTACTCCCTAAAGCAGCTATAATTAACCGATCGTTGTAT
>Ga0207997_1001943_pt1 | contig 10564 bp, 9 predicted proteins | sample AntAceMetag02UKN_FD_184777 | JGI IMG/M metagenome (GOLD analysis project Ga0207997, IMG submission 184777) | Saline lake microbial communities from Ace Lake, Antarctica - Antarctic Ace Lake Metagenome 02UKN (SPAdes) (version 2) | ecosystem: Environmental > Aquatic > Non-marine Saline and Alkaline...
GCTTAGCTTCTTCCAGCTCCTGCCCCTCCAGGTACGGCATCCAGCCTTCCAGGATTAGCGAGACGTCGCCGTCGCCGGCTGGTTCCCACCCAGTATCTTTCCGGTCCACCATGAGCCCCTTGGGACCGGCACGGAGTTTTTTTGCGAAGGGAGGGGTCTTGTGCTTCTTGGCTGCACCCGTACCGCCCATGGCGTTGACGACATCTCTGGTATCAGCCGGGTCGGCACCTTGGGCTAGCAGCCCATTCACTTTCGTTATCTGCCCGGATTGGTTCTGAGTCCCCTCTTGTGCCGGCGGATTAGAGTAAAACGTCTTGACGTCATCGTAAGACCTACCCACTTCACCCGGAGCCGGTGCCAACAGCCAATCAGCGTGTTCCTGGTCCTCTGGCGACAGATTCTTATACCACGCCTCCTTCTGGTAGACCGCCGGGTCAGGCGGATTGGTCTTGGTAATGTCGCCAATCTTCCTCTCCAGCTTGTCGATCATGCCGTCGATGTTGGCGACCTTGTACTCCATGCCTGGTAGCGCTTTGCCGTCCTTGTCGGTCATCCGATTCCACTGTTTGATATAATTGCCCATCTGGGTTTCAAACGGCTTCACTGCTTTGTTCGTCTGCTCTCGTTCTGTCGTCGCCGTAGAACTACGACGTCCGCCTTCATTCCAGTATTTCGCCCTCTCCTGTGCGGTCGGATCGGCGTCGTATCTCGCCTTTTCGATAGCCCCTGCCCGCTCCGCTTCTATCGGTATTCTCGCCTGCATCTGTTGGTTCTGTATCGGTGCCTTTGCCAACTGACCCAGGTAATTGGCCTGTGTCGGCGAGAATCCGCGTGAGGGACTAAAAGGGTTGAGGCTGTCACCAATCCGCCCCAGCATACTACTAGGTCCCTGGTTGGGGCTGGTGATCGCCTGGTTCATAGCGTCAGGGTCACCGCTCTGGACGGCCTGGCTCAGCTGCCTGAGGAACTGCTGCTGGCCCTGCTGCTGCTTGGCTTGCTGGATGCCGACGAGTATTGACGCAAGGTCTTTACCCCAGGTTCGATGGTTTTGAGCCACCTGCCGCCGGGGGTATCTAAGCACTGATTGTGCCATCGTGTATCTCCTAGAACGTTAAAACTTGAAATCAATATCGGGCCAGAGTAGCGTTCTGGGTAGCTGTGTTAGCACCTCCGCCACTAAACAGGCTCCCTAATCCGCTCGCCGCTGAACCAGCAAGGCTACCAAGCCCGCCCATTCCAAACATACTGGCGGCCTGACCGATGAAGGGTGCTGCCTGGCTCAGGAACGTCGAGCCAGTTTTGGTGTCGGTATACCCGGCCTGCTCCCACGGCGCATAGTCCAGTAAGCTATTGGCCAGCGGTGCTTGTAGCTGGAACGGTGCCAGCATCGTCTGGAGGGAGGACTGGTAGTCGGCGTTCATTTTGTTCTGCTCGATCTGACGCGGCAGACTACCGAACTGCTGAGAGGCCGCCAGTCGGGTGTAGGGGTTATCGCGAGCTCGTTCGGTCTCATAGAGGCTTCCGAGCATAGTGTCTCTCTCTGCCCCCCTCTTGGCCGTATAATCAGCTTCGGCGCGGCCACCCGGCGAAGAGGCGAACATACCGCCCAATTGCTGCCGGTGTCGTAAAGACGCCACCCCCTCGGCCTCGTCGATCTTAGAGCTTTCCCGTAGTCCAGCATAGAGACGGCTGTTAGCAGGATCGGCGAACGCCTTGCCGTCGATGATATCTTGGAGGCTGCCGAGCCCCTGTTTTTCAAAACTGCTCATGTCCGCAGTCTGCTGGGTCGGATACTCGATGTTCCGTCCGATCAGGTTCTGGAGGAAGGCCCGGTTCTGCGGTGCCCAATGAGTCTCATGTTCGCGTGTTGGTGCATAGTCCCATCCCATAATTACTACCTCTTATTTCCAGCGGGTTGTGCGTGTAGTCGCGGATAATTGTAAAAATACACTGCTGTCGTCGCCGTTGGCGGCCTCTGTGTTCTTGAGCCACTTGCCATATCTATCCAAACCTGAGTGTTTCGGCTCTACCACAAACGTCTTGAAGCCCAGGTAAAAGCCAAGTTGCCAAAGGGCAATCGAGATGAACGGTCCAATCATAAAAGGCAATCGCATGATGAACCAATAGTCACCTCCCTTCCACGGGTTGAACTCGTCGTCACCTTTCCAGAAGCCACGCTTCCAGAACTTAGGTATCGGACGGATCATCTTCCCGACCACAATATCGACCTTCACCCCGACGCCCTTGGGGTTATACTGTTTCGCGTCATGATCGAACCACAGCCCGCGCTCGAACGATGACAGACTGAATGATATTCCGAATACTTTTCTCATAAGTTACCTTATTACAATTTGTTGTTACTGCTTACATATCTCCACGCCGATCCATCATAAAACACCGGACGAGGCGTTGCATCATCAGTTACATAAGCCATCGTCCCCGCAGCTGGCGAAGTGGCCTTAATTACCGCAGTAGTAGCAGCCCACAAGGTTAAGCTTTTTGTGGAAGTAAAACCGCTTACACTCCTGCCAGAGATATCAGGTATGTTAGCAATACCTATAACACCAGTTAGTGAAGCGGCCTTGACAGCTACAACCCCTGAGCTATCAACAGCAATCTTTGTGCTTGCATCGTAGCCCAGGACCGCTCCAGGGTTTCCGCCGCTTACGTTTTTGCCCGCAATAAATAACAAATTTCCCCCACTACCTCTCACATCTCGAACCTGAAGATTGTCTCCCATTGCACAGGTCCAGTCAGAATCGCTCCCAAAATAATGATCTGTAACAATTCCACCTTTAACCCTTACCATAGGCGCTACGCCAATGACATCAAGCTCAAAGGTTTTGTCAGCAGCATCCGTGGAGTACGCAGAGATGTCTTGGTAATGATTAAAACCTGTCTTATCCCAGACTGTTTGGTAGTAGTAGGTCGAGAGCCTTCTGACTTTAATTTGAGCATCACTCCCTGCACTAACAACTTGAACTCCTTCGGCAGAGCCAGTGTCGCCAAGATCAACAATCGTGTTTGCTGTTAAGGTGTTGCAGGTAACGTCGCCTTTAATATCAAAAGTTGTTTCGCTTTGATCCCAAAAGACCCCCTTCCCTCCAGCGTAGTTCCCGATAATTACATCGTTACTGACAAATAGGTCGGTAGTGTTGATTTTGGCAGCGGCCACGGTTCCAGTTTCAATATCTCCCCCATTTATAGTTGTCCGGTCGGCAGAGCCAGAATAAGACCAATCATCCAGAGTGGTATCGTTAGCGTTTGCGGTCGTCACAGCCCCATCAGCCGTACTTTGTGCTGTGTCAGCAGCAGTGTCGTCAGTAAACGTACCAGCGGCGTTATCCAACGAGCCCGTAGTTATATCGCCTGGATTCTGAATAGTGATCGAGCCAGCAATCTCTACATCTCCCCCGGTCCACCGCATGTAATCCGTGGCATCGCCAATATCAAACTTCCAGCCGGGGTCCCCAGTTGCCGAATCATAACCCATCCAGAATCCTTCGGTAGCGTCAGTAGCATACGCATCCTTTAGATAAGAATGAAGTTCCGCGTCCGTGCCGGTCATGGTTATATCTGTTGCGAAGATGGTATCGACCGCTATTTGTGTCGCCGTAACCGTGTTGGCCTGAATCAGCCCGCCAAGTTGAATTGGGTCTGCTACCGCTTCATAAACCGTAGTGCCTACCCGAATGGCCAAATACCAGCGGTCGGCTACGACTGTGGGGTCGTCAGTATGTCCAAACTCAACAGTCGTTCCAGTAAGCGATGATACGTCAACATATACAGCGGTATCGTTACCGTCAGTATAGAAGGCAGGCGAGCCAGTATCTACTACTGTATATTCAACTCCAGCGTATGTAAGGGTGCCAGCGTCCCAGTGAATGTAGTGAGCGCCTGCAACGACATACCGAAAATTACAATTCTTCACCATCGGAACATCAAAATCAATCGGTATGTCAAGGGCTGTTATCGAATCCTCAAGCGTCGGTATCTCGTCCCGGTTAATATCGTCGATGTCGGCGTGAAGACCACGGTAAGCGTAGTCGATTGACCGAGCGTGTTCGCGTAGAATTTCCTCGACCTGCTCGAAGGAGGTGATCGTGGGTATGCTGGTCAAGCCCGGCGACTTGGAGGAAAACTGGTCGGCGCAGGTTACGATAACGCCAAGAAGTAGCCATGACGCAAGTATGTAAATAATATATATCTCAAGTTCTCGTCCGTGCTTTCTCATCTCAAACCCTCCGTAGTGTAATAGAAGATCAAGCCAACAAACCGGAATGAGTTGGTGGCGGACACCTTCACCTGGAAGTACCTGGCCCGGTAGTCGCAGTTGATCTTCTTCCAGATAATTTCGCCCGACCCGTCTAATGAAACATCACCCATCGTTTGCCATGAGTTTTCAAAGTCTCGCTTGATTTCGATTGTCGCCGTTCCGCCTTCTTCGTTGCGGAATATCGCAGAGACGAAATCCAATCGTTTATATCGGTCAGCACCTACACCTTTCTGCCCAGACAGGTCAGAGCCTATGACGGCATAGCCGGTAAAATCACTACCAGCATCTTCTTCGGAGTTGTGGCTATTGAAATGGTAGCCGGAAAAATCGCTGCAAATATCTAACCGATAATCCGCGTTAGCTTCGACTGAGTCAATTGTGTCCCAACCAATCTCGTCGATAGTATCGAAAGGGATGGTGTCGATGGTATAGGTCGTTTTTTCTATATATTCGCCAAACGCCGAAACAGCCACGTCCCGTTTCGTCCATGCACCGTTAATGTCTAAGCACAGTATTTTATTGTTAGCGGTGGCGTCGGGTCCGTAAGGGATAGCCCACCATATCTGATCTAAACTATCCACCCAACAGGATCGGACATCACTGACAAGAGAGTCGGTAATGCTTTTAACTGTTGGGTCCACCGGTTTACTAATAACTAGCATGTCTGACATAACAGATCGAATCACTCGCATATTCTTACGGTTATCGAGAAAAAACAATTCGCCATTGACTCCATTGATAATACTGTCGGGGCTGTACGTGCCCATGTTATTGCGAAGCCTGCGAGCGTTAAAAATCAACGACGAATCTGTCGCCCACATCTGGTCGATACTTCGCCCGGAAAAGATCAATAAGAACTCCGCCACTTTACCGTAACCGCGAACCGCTTCCGGGCCGGGCAATGCCATATCGCCAGCGTTACCAGAATCCCACGTATCGGCATCTTGCGTATCACACCAATAACCAGTCTGCGGATAAGCAGAGCCGCCAGCCGTTACGTTCCAGGCCATCAAATAGCCTTCAAAGGTGGTGAGGAATTTAGCGGCTGTCAGGTATACTGAACCAATGTCAATTCCAACATCTTCAAGCATAACGTAAGTTAATTCACTAGCACCGCTACCAGCCCAGGCAACGGTCATTTCCAAACTATTCGCGTCAGTTATCGCACCATCGACCACGTAAGGAACATTAGAACCGGAAATATAAATCAAGTCGCCAGTATCAACACTTCCAGTTGTCCAATCAACATCACCGTCACCCTCTAATGTTTTGTCACCATTGACAACTGTTAGCTTGCCGGTGCTGTATTTTACGGTCTCTAGGTTACGGAACGTATCCCACGAACCGTTCCATTTTTGAACCTTGTCCACGTCATTTGTCGCATAGCAAACGTCGTTGTACGTCACAATAGACCACGTATCGCAATCAGAAGAACAGGTAAACTTCAAATCCCACTCCACCCCCACCGTGTCCCAATGGTAGATATGGGCCTTCGTGAACGCTAAAAGATAATCTGTCTCGTCAGCCTGCTCGAAATAGTGGTATGTCAACACTGGGTTAGTGTCCGGCGTTTGAATCGAATCGTTGCTGGCGTCCTGGCATTGATCGGACCGCATCTTGCATCGTTGGATCTCGCCGTAGCGCAGGAGCACGTTCTCATTGTCGTGAGTAAACGCCTCGGCCATCGTAATAGACGGCATCGACTCCATCAGCCCCATAGTGGGCGAAAATATGCCAAAGGTTTGCAGCTGGGCTGTTGCGGACCCAGGCCACAACCCTTGGCATAAAAGGAGGAGAAAAATGATGATTCTTTTTTTCATGGTGATGGCACCGCAGGATTCTTGGTCGTCCCGTTCGTCGCTGATATCGCAATGTAGTGATACTTCTCTCCACTATTGTTAATGCTCCCGGCAGCCGGAAAGGTGACGCTGGTGCTGGATACCGTTATGGACCTGTCAGTAGTTGTCTTCTTCTGCACATTGACCTGGCCGCCGAAGGTATAGTTAGCAGTTGACTCCGTCGCTGACCACCACCACAAAGACTGGGCTGTGGTGACGTCTGACCAGGCCAGAATGAAGCCGGGAGCGAACCCGATGTCAATTACCATATCAGCCACGTTGCCGTCCGCGGAGCCACTACAAGAGAACTCAGCTACCGAGGCCAGGGCTAGTGGTGCCCATGCCGAAGCCGAACGATACGAAACCGTGTCCCCGGTATCGTCGTAACGCAGGTTGCCCTCCGTCGTATCAGTAGTATCGATAGGCAAAGTCAAATAACCAGCCGACGTACAGGCTATCACATCGGCATAAATCGAATTAGCGGTATTCGAGAAGTTTACCTCATTCTCGTACGTGCCGGTGATGTTCAAAGCCGACGCGGTGCCCGCCGTATTCAATTCGGTAACCTGTAACGGTAAATCGCCTTCACCATGAAAAACTAGCTCTGTTGCCGCACCCGCCCCGCCGTCATAATCTTGCGTGTATAACATAGCCTGGTCAGCCGCCAGCGTTGGCGTTGCTAATTGCGCCTGAAACGTTACGCGTCTATGCATACCAGCGTCGGCGTCCGATACCTGCGTTCCAGTTAACGGCCAATAGTGGTCTATGTTTTCCCGCTCCTGGACAGCACCCTTGATTTCCCGGTCCTTATCATCAAGCACAGAAGGCGCGTTAGTGCCAACCGGAGTCGCCGTATCGTAAGTGTCGCTCCATGCCAGCACGGCAGCCGCTACCGACAGCAACACAATCAAACTAATCAATACATATTTCATCGCTCTATCCCTTAAACGTCGTAATATTTTATCAAAGTCGGCTCGAAGTGAGCTGACCGCATTAGTGAGTTTCTGGCGTCGACATACATCTCCATGGAGTTTGACTGCTGACGGTTGACCAGGATCATCTTATTAGCGAACTGGCTGTCCCCGGCGTCCGGTAGCAGCTCACCACCGACGAAGAGCCGATACATTACTCCCCACACCAGCGCCTCGCGACAGAGGTCGGCCAGGTCGATATCGTCGACGTCATCCTCATGCAGGACACCGTATATTCTGACCGTGTAGGCATCGTCGGGAATCGGATCGTAGAGGTAGAAGTTGCCATCAAATTTGCATATCTTGGTCGGCTCGCCCGTTGCCGGGTCGTCGGTATTCTCGATACTTTGCTCGTAGCTATCCATATCGCCCAGCTCTAGTAGTGGACCTTCGTCCACTGCCGCGGCGTACCAGTGCTTCAGGTGCGACGTGGCGGTCACGATAGCGGTGTCAGCCGTAGTTGTAACGGTCGTGGACGTGAGCAGCAGGTCAATGTCGTTACTGAGCTTATAGAGGCAGTCACGCAAGTCGTTGTCGATGGACGATACTTTGCTAGCCAAGCCACCGCTCTTGAGCCGTTCGTGGATGATCTTAAAGATCTCAGCCTTAGTAATAGCCATGATTATCCTTTTCGCCGTGCATAACGGGTGCGGAGTATTTGTATCTGCTCTTTAGCCAGCCGCTCATGCCCGCTGGCCTGCTCTGTAAGTGTGCCCACCATGCCCCGCTCTACTTCCAGATACCAGCACACTAACTCCAGCACGGCCTCTCCTGCACAGTCTGGCAGGGTTATACTATCGGCTGACGTGTCCTCGTTCTCATAAAACAGGTTAACTACGTGGCCGCCGTCTGACTTAGGATGAACCTGTATATTCGATCCGTAAATCGACCAGGAGGCCGGGGTACCAGCGGCAGCGTCCGACCGCCTTAGAGCCAGCAGGTCTGCGAAGTCTTTAACGTGCTCGAGCGGTACGCCAGATGCGTTGGTGAGCGTGCAGTAATTCGCTGCAACGAAGCCGGTCGGCAGAGTGCCGCCGTAACTGCCGTCAGATATGGTTATCACGCCACTCGTTTCAGTAATGCCCGGCACTACCGAGACAATCTCCTGGATCGCCTTGAGAACTTTGGCGTCAATGTTAGTCTCTGAGAGAAGGAGCCTGCTGTTGGCGTCTTCCAGTATTGTTGCTTTTAGTATTGTCATTTAGTAGCGACCTCGATATTTGCGTAGCATTGGTTCAGCATCTTCGCCACCAATCTTCACTGCGTCCACTTCCTGGAATCTGTTCTCGATGGAAAAAGTCACCAGACAGGCATTGACGGTTTGACCGTCAATTGTCGCCGCCTTGAGAATTACGTGGTAATCGCAGCCCGTCTCGTAAAAAGCATCGGTCAAAACTATCTCGACATTATGGACACCCACAATGGTATCGTAGGCCATATCAACCGTAATCCCGGTTTGGACTTCCGTACCCGTCGCCTTGTCTTTATACACCCACACCGCCCCGTCGGCGGTCGGGGCGATAGATGCGCCCGATCCGGCATTGGTGTTGAAGCAAAAATATAGCGTGGCGTCTTTGGTAAAATCGCCTAAATATTTCATGATACCAAACCTCCGTTAATGTCTGCACCTACCCCTTGTTGATCTTGTACGCTCCATGACCCGCTAACTATCAACACATCACCGCTACCCGGATGATCGCCGCCCGGCATCGCGTTAGCCTCAGCCCTCATATACAATTTAACCGACCACTCTACTTGCGCGTAATCAGGAGTCTGGCCCGATGAAATAATCACATTAGTATTGACCTCTGGAATATAAGCCACGATTTCATTCACGCCGTTTTCGGCGTAGGAAACAAAGGCGGCTGATTCGTAATCTGGAATATTCTTGATGACGACAGTGCTTGGCGACGACGGAACCCACATCGGGCAATAAACAATCGGCGCGTAACTATCTGCCGCCCACGCAACCGCCAGGCTTAACGTCATTTTGTTATTGGAAAACCCTAACACGAAATCAACCGTTGGGTCGTTAGCGTCTTGGGTATCGTCATTATTGTAATCAAAAAATCCTTTGCCATTGGCGGCGATATTGGTGCCGGTGACAAGCGTACGCAAAGTCATGTCTGAAATATTCCACAGATGCCCTTGCGATGCACCGTCAACAAAGATTTCCGGCCCTTCCGTTTCTTCGTTCGATCCAACCGCCCACTTAAACTCTGCCTGGTCCGCACCGTAATGACTATCGGCCCCGGAATATCGCTGGGCAAAAATTATTTCTTCCGTCCCCGCAAATGTAAACGCGACAAACGTGGTGGTTATTACAATCTCGTTGGCGGTCTGCGAGGCAATCGTCCAGCTACCGTTATAAACCGTGCCGTCACCAGCGCAACCGGATATGGTGACCTTATCCCCATCATCAAATACGTGGGAAGTGCAAGGTATACCAACCGTCGTGCTATCACCCTTATCAACCGCCGCTGCGTTGTCTGGATTTAGTGCCGTCGTGTAAGGACTCCAACTGATAGCGAACAATTGAGAGGTGTTTGATCCGTGGTCGGTGATCTCCGTCGTGCCGTCTGTCAACCCGCTAATTACATCATGTTCGGTAGCTTTATTGCTGGCGGCGTTCGTTACACCAAACTCCGTTAGCATATCATGTCCAGTTCCCACGCCACCCGCATTAGTCGACGGATCGCCTTCCGTCGTCGTATCCCACGATTTAACACCGATGATTCTGAGGTATTCAGTGCCGTCCGTCCCGTCGTGCGTAATGCGTAAATTCTTCCCGGCTGGCTTAGTAGTAGTTGTGACGACCAAGTCCACTAAATAACTATCGACTTTACTATTATAAGTTGTCCCCCCGCCAGCCACGTCTATTCCATCTGTCGAGTCATCATCCCAGGAGAATTTAACACTGGAACATCCATTGGAAGAAGAGTTATTTAACATAACGTGAATACGGTTATGACCGTCGGGAACCGTGAAATCACTATAATTACCTTTCTCACCAGTTGACCTGGACCAGGTTGGAGTAGCTCCACCCACCGACCAAGCAGCACCAGCTCCTTTCTTGGCCCACAGAGCACCGCCGTAGTCAAGGTAGTTAATCCACAACCCTTCGTACACCGGACCCACGAACTCTTTCTGTAATGCCAATGTCAAGGGCAGCGTACCTAAACCGAGCGGTGGGTATAGGTCCCTTCGCAACCACCTGTTCTTGGTCGGATGTACCCGCTGGAACACCTTGGCCATGATTACGTTATATGGGTCTTTGACTAATATTGGGTCTTGCATAATCTACATCCCTGTTATAACGGCCCCGATGAGGGCAGCCTCGGTGCCGGTGCCACCAGAATTAAACGTCCTCAATAGTAAATACCTGCACCCTCGCATATCGAACGACATGGTGCAGATCCGATTATTGCCACTGTCGCTTATCGTCACGCCAGAGGGCCAACAGTCAGTTCCGGATATAG
>Ga0207997_1001944_pt1 | contig 10564 bp, 14 predicted proteins | sample AntAceMetag02UKN_FD_184777 | JGI IMG/M metagenome (GOLD analysis project Ga0207997, IMG submission 184777) | Saline lake microbial communities from Ace Lake, Antarctica - Antarctic Ace Lake Metagenome 02UKN (SPAdes) (version 2) | ecosystem: Environmental > Aquatic > Non-marine Saline and...
GATTGAGAAAAAGGTTATTGAGGAAAGAAAAAAGCAAGAAGGTGGATTTTGGATAGGAAGAGATGGAATGTATTCTTCAAAACCTATTGAAGAAGTAACCGAAGAAGTTTGTGTCACTAAGTATTTTTGTAGGAGGTGCGGAAAAAATAAAGCAAAAAAGGCTTAATGTTTTCAATGTAATTTACTATGAAAGGAAAAAAAGGATTTCAAAAAGGAAATAAGGAAGCAAAAAAGAAAGGTAAGAATAAAAAAACAATAGAGAAAGAAAGAGCTCAAGAGCTTTTTGATAGAGAGATTTTAAAGAAGTGGCCAGAATTACTTGGAGTTTTAAACGAGTTAGCTCTTGAAAAGAAAGATATGAAAGCTATTGTGGAAATTCTAAATAGGATATTAGGTAAGCCCAAAGAAAATTTAGATATAACTTCAGGAGGAAAACCAATTCCTTTATTAAACAATGTTTACAATAACAACAGCGATAAAAAAGATAGCGATACTCCAAAAAAGGATTAGAGTATCTATCGGTGGAACTGCTGCAGGCAAGACCATAGGAATTTTAGCTGTTTTAATAGATAAAGCTCAAAGAGATGAAAAGTCTATTTTAACAAGTATAGTTTCAGAGAGTTTTCCGCATTTAAAGAGAGGAGCGATGAGAGATTTTCTGAACATAATGAAAGAGCAAAAATACTATAAAGATGCTTTTTGGAATAGGACAGATTATATCTATACATTTGAAACAGGAAGCAGGATAGAGTTCTTTTCAGCAGACCAGCCGGACAAAGTTCGTGGGCCAAGACGGCAACGATTATTTATTAACGAGGCAAACAATATCCCTTTTGAAACATTTGAGCAGTTAGAAGTAAGAACTTCTAATATGGTTTACTTAGATTGGAATCCTGTTTCAGAGTTCTGGTATTATACTGATTTAAAGGTAGCAAGAGAAAATGAAATAGACGAAATAACCTTAACCTATAAAGACAATGAAGCTCTTTCTCCAAATGTCGTTAAATCAATAGAAGCGAGAAGGAATAGAGTAAATTGGTGGAGAGTGTTTGGATTAGGAATGTTAGGAGAAGCAGAAGGCAGAGTTTACAGAGGTTGGCAGATAATAGATGAAATACCTCACGAAGCAAGATTAGAGTGCTATGCAATGGATTGGGGGTATAGTTTAGACCCAACAGCTATTATAGGGATTTATTATTACAATGGCGGATATATTTTAGACGAGATAACTTATCAAAAAGGATTAAGCAACAAAGAGATAGCAGATATTCTTAAAAACCAACAAGCGAGAATAGTGATAGCTGATAGCGCCGAGCCAAAAAGCATTGATGAGGTTAAAAGCTATGGAATTAACATCTTGCCGAGTGTAAAGGGAAAGGATAGTGTTCGTTATGGAGTTCTATTAGTTCAGGATAAGAGAATTAGTATAACCAAGCGAAGTGTAAACTTGATAAAGGAATACAGGAACTATCTGTGGCAAAGGGATAAAAAGACTGGTAAAATAATAAACCAACCAGAGAAAGGATTAGACCACGCATTAGACGCTATTAGATATGGAATAGTTTACCTCAATCCTAAAACTCCGGAAGAAGACATAAGAGAAGAAGCAAGAATCAGAACTCAAAGGTCATTATTATCAAAAGACAAAGACTATGGACTCTAAACGAGACAACCAAATAAGCCGAGACTTAGAAGAAATCTTTGAAAAGCTCAATGACCCTGTTGAGCAAGAAAGAAGACGAATTAAAAAGAATCGTGAGAAAAGGTCAGAGGAAGTTTTAAAAGATTTAGGATTATGAAAACACAAACCGAACCTAAAATACCTTTAATAAGTTTAAGGAAAGAGGATTTAAAACTATTCTCTTTTATAACTCATCCCACAAAGATAGTTGTTCCAATGGAAAGTATTCATTTATCATTGGCTTTCAATTTAGAAGACGCTTTAAAGAAAATAAAACTACCTCCTAATCTTTCTGCCACTTTCAAAGGAAGTTTAACGGTTCAAGAATTGTTAACAAAAATTCAAGTAGATAGTAAAGTGTCGTTAGGAGAAACAAAACCAGTTGAGCCAAAGAAGATGAATAAGAAGCAGTTTGTTTATTCTTTGATGTTGGCAAGTGATAAGTTCGTAAAAGACGAAAAGGACAAAAAGGTCGTTAAAAAAATAATAGAGAAAATATAAACTTATGAAAATCAAAGAACCTATCTTTAAAATTACCACAGATAAAAAAGTTAAAAGAAGTTGGGATTTTGTCAGAGATACACTGAAAAAAGGAGGATTTAACATAGATTTACGCAAAGCAAGTAAAGTAAACATTCCTTTACAACTAACAGCAATATGTTGTGATACTATTTTAAATATCAGAAAGAAAAAAGATTTTCCATTAAGAGATAAATGGTGTAAGTGTGGAAAAACAAAGTTAGTTGAATGGATTATTAAAAAATAAAATGCTCCAAGTAAAAATAATCCAACCAAAACAGACAGCAGTTTATTTAAATAATAAAGATATTGAGCTGTTTAAAAAGTTCAGGCAGTATCAAAATGATTTAGAGTTTTTATTAGAAGGAAAGTTTTTTGACTTTAAAAATGGCAGTGCTATAATAAATAGAGATAGCGATGGAGTGTTAAAAAATATAGAAATTAAGACAATAACTTTTATTAGAAAGAAGGGAGGCTTGACTTGAAGGCGATTTTATGATATACTACTAAAATGTATGAAAGGAAAAATAATGGCAATGGAAGAGAAAATAAAAGAACTATTTATAATAAAGAAAATGGTTCAAGAAAACACGTGCCAGAATATAATAAAGAATATTATTTTAAGAATAAAGAAAAACTTTCAGAAAAGAGTAGAGATTATTATCAAACAAAAATTCCAAAAGAGATTAGAGAAAAGATATTAGAAAGGGATAATCAAGAATGTCAAGTTTGTGGACAAAAAGAATTTATAGGGATTCATCATCATAATAGAGATAGAGAAGATAATGACTATTGGAATCTTTTGACACTATGCCCAGCGTGTCATAGAATGGCACATAACGGATTTTTATAAATAACAATTAAATAATAAGCCCTTATTCACGGCGGAATTTAATTCCTTACCACTGAACGGGCTGAAACCAAATGCTGATTTTTATATTGGCAAGTGGTTTCAGCTCGTTTTTTTTATGGAAATTTTTTCAATAATTGAAACAGAAATACAAAACTATTTACAAGGGTCTGTTCCTATTTCAAAAGGATACTCTTTTTCCCAAGCAAAATTAGTTAATCGTATTGTCCTTTATAAGAATTGTATTTATCAAACAGGCAAAATAGATTCACAGGGAAAATATAAATACTGGTTTGATATTATTTCTCCCAGAATAGACAGCGAAGTTAAAAACATTGATTTTGATACAAAGGACATTATTCTCTATTCAGATAAACGGAATGACGCTACTGCCGTTTTTTTAACTTCCGCAAGAATGAAAGAGTGGATGAGAGAAACAGGTCAAGCAGTTAAATTAAATGAATCCGTAGAGGATAGCACTGGTTGGGGAAATGTAGTCTGGAAAAAAATAAAAGATGGATATGAGAAAGTGGATTTAAAGAACTTCTATGTTATAAACCAAACCGCAGAAACTTTAGAAGAAACTCCCGCAATAGAGAGACATATTCTTACTCAATCCGATTTGAGAGCTAAAAATGATGTATGGGAGAATGTAGAAGAAGTTATTAAAAATTGCGGAGATAAAAGTTTTACTACTACCGAAGATACTTCAAGCGAAGCAAAACAAACTCCCTATTATACGATTTATGAAAGAAATGGAGAAGTATCGGAAAAAACATTGAAAGAAGCTAAAGGCAAAGAAGGAGGAAGTGAAGACAAGTATGTTTTAGCTAAAATAATAACTGCAGGGGTTAAAAAGGAAAAAGGCGAGAAGTATGTCCTATTTGCCGAAGAAATCAAAGAGATGCCATATAAAGAGTATCATAGGGGTAGATATAGCGGTAGATGGTTCAGAACGGGGCTCTACGAGGTTTTATTTGACATACAGACCCGAGCTAACGAAATAGGCAATCAAATCAGCAGAGGGCTTGAATGGGCTTCTAAGACCATATTCAGAAGTAAGGACAGATTGATAGTTCAAAACATTCTAACAGATATGATGAGTGGCGATATTATCAAAGCAGACGAATTATCTCAAGTAGAAGTTCGTATGCAGGGAATAGACCAGTTGATAGCCGATTGGAACAGGTTAATGGATATGGCTAATAGGTTATGTAATTCCTTTGAAGTAGTTACAGGCGAGAGCTTGCCTTCCGGCACTCCATTTAGATTAGGTGCTTTAATGAATGTAAATGCTAATAAGTTATTTGACTTTATTCGTGAGAAACTATCTTTAGCTGTTCAAAGTATTTTTCAGGATTGGATTTTACCAGATTTAATAAAAGATTTAAAAGCAAAAGACATTCTGCGGTTAACAGGCAATTCTGATTATTTAAAGAGATATTATGAAATGGTGGTTAATAGCTGGTATTTGAGAAACTTAATTGCTTTAGGTCCGCATAGTTCAGAACAGGCAGAAATGATGAAAGATTTAAAACTTAAAGAAATTCAGGCCAGGCCAGAAGCGTTGGTTAAACTCTCAAAAAAGATGTTTGAAGGATTTAAACCAAGATGTCAGGTAATAATTAGCGCTGAAAGCGTAAATTTAATAGCAGAATTAGAAACCTTATACTCGTTCATTCAATTAGAACAAGACCCTGTAAGACGACAGGCTCTTATTGAGAAAGCAATGTTAATGAAAGGAATTGATATATCTATGCTTCCTAAAACAGAAGCAACGCCTATGCCAGAACCAGCAACAAAAGGGATACCACCCAAAAAGTCCGATAATTTACTACAAGGTGCTTTAGCACCAACAACATAATATGACAGTTAAAAAAACAAAAACAAAAACAAAAGCAAAAGCAGGAACTCCCGCAGGATACAGAGCTGGCTTAGGAGGTCAAAGAATTAGAAGCAAAGGTAGAGGCAGAGGTCTTGGGAGAGGCAAAGGAAGAGGACCAATAGGGAGACCCTTATAATATGAACAACGAACAAATCAAAAAAACATTAGATTCAGAAGCAGGGAAAGCCCTAAAGGATTTTATTATATCAGAAATTCATAAAGCAAATTCTGTTAACAATTTAAAAGATTTAGATAATGCAGAAGAAATTGCCATTGAAGTTAAAGCAAATAAGAAAGCGGTTAAAGTTTTAGTAAACATATTCGGTCAGATTCTCACTTTGTCAGGTGAACAATCTAAAAAAGACGAAAGAGATAATTATTTTAATTTATGAAAAAAACAAAAAAAGCTACCACAGCTAAAAAAGTGGTTAAAAAAGTAAATTGTGAAGAATTGGGAAAACAAAATGAGGCATTGAGAGCGGAATTAAGAGATTTAAACGCTCAATTTCAAGGAGAAATGATGGGATTAGAGGAAACAATAGAGAAATTAGAGAAAAATCAAAAACCCATAGAAAAGAAAATCCCTTCAGCAGATGTATTTAATAAAGATGGACATTATATAAGAACTTATGATATGGATTTACACGGAGATAAGTATAAAGATTTAGCAAAAATGTATGCTACTAAAATAGGTGGCACAGTAAAATAAAAGGGAGAACAATTAAAGAAATAAATTAAGAAAGGTCGTAAAATTTAATTATTATAATTAAACGAGAAGGAAAACTCGTTAAAACCAAAAAAAATTATGGAAGATATCCAAAATAAGGGACAGGACAACCCTAACGAAACTCCTGAAATTCCAGAAGAAGAAAAAAATCTGGAAAAAGAAGCTCTTAAAGAAACCGCCAACGAGGAAATCCGTTCTCAAATTATTGAGAATTTAGGATTAGATGAGGATGTTGATACAGAACTCATTGATAAACTCGTTGAAAGGGATAATATAGGGCGAAAAAAATTAAGCACCGCTATCAAGCAGAAAATCTTGAAGAGAGAAGCTCTTGAAGCGGAGATGGCTAAACACGCTCCTACGGGGCAAAAGATAGGGGATAAGCCTCAACAGTCATCGGCTCAGCTTAACAAGGAAGACATCCTGAAAGAAGTTGATGCTAAGGTTGATGAACGACTGCAAACAGAACAACTTAATTCTTTTGAATTAAGTGATGAGCTTAAAAAAGAAGTTAAGTCTTATGCAGAACTTAAAAAGATATCTGTCAAAAAGGCTCTTGATTCTCCTTATATCCAGTTTATGAAACAGGATGAGGATAATGGAAAGCGGAATGAAGCGGCAGGTATTGAATCTAAGCATAGGACTGAAGCTGGATTAGATTATAGCCAAATGAAACCTTCTGATTTTGATATGTCAACAGACGATGGACGAAAAGGATTCCAAAAATACGAGAAACATATCAAAGAGCAGTTAGGATAATCTATTAGGTTAATCTATTCGGTAGCTTCTTCAAAAATTTAATATGCCAACAACAAGTGCGAATACATTAACAGCGTTTGATGAGGAGTTTTGGACACCTACGATGCAAGATACATTTTTTAAAGAGAATGTAGCTATTGCATTAGCAGATGTGGACTTTAGAGAAATTTTGTATGAAGGTGTAACAGTTCATAAGCCTTATGGCTCTTACCCAAGAGTGCAAACATATGTCAAAGGAACTGACATTGTTGTTAAAGATATTGGAGCAACTGACGATAGCATAAGTGTTGATACTACAAAAATAGCGTCATTTTATGTGGATGACATAGATAAAATCCAGAATAAATATGGTGCTATCAAAGAGTTTTCTACATTTGCCCAAAGACAATTGAACAACGCAATTGACCAATCGGTTATATCCGAATACTCAAATGCAGGTTCAGCTTTAGACGAAGGTGATATCGGGGGAACTTCTGGAGATGGAATAGTTGAGTCAACAAGTAACATCTCAAATATCTTTACCGTTTCTCAAAGGGCTTTACTCAACAAAAAGATGAGAAGTCCTGAAAAGTTTGCTTTGATTGGTCCAAGAACATTGGAAACCATACAACTTTCTTTATCTCAAAGAGAAACAAGTTTTGGTGATAAAGTTGGAGTGAATGGAAAAGTTGGAGATAGGTTTGGTTTTGAACTTTATGTTTCAAATAACTTACCTTATTCAGCGAGTTTAGTAACTTCTGCTAATATCGTTGATACTGATACTATCACTATCAATGGAGTTGTTTTTACTGCTGACGCAAATGGTGTAGCGGATGGAGCAGGACATTTCTCAATTGGAGCGAATAACGATGCAGCAGTTGCAAACCTTATTCTTGCTATCAATGGGACAGGAACTCCTGGAGTTTCCACATATATTGCTCTTTCAGCAGAGGATAGACAATCAATAGAAGAGGCTGGAATTGTAGCAGTAGATGGTGGGTCAGCAGATTCAATAGATATTACCGGTTTCGGCGATATTGTTGTATCTGAAGAAATAACAGATGGAATAGATGTATGGGGTTCTCAAACTCAATACCTTTTAATGGGTATTAAGAAAGCGATAGCATTGATAATTCAGAAAAAGCCAAGCATTGAGTTTAGACCAGCGCAGTTAAGATTAGGTAGATATGTCCATCCTTGGACTATGTATGGAAAAGGAACTTGGGAAAGAAATAAGAACGCCTTAGTTTCCGTGCAATTGGATACCAGTTCGTGGGTCTAACATCTCCCCAATAAATGGAGTGAGATAATAAAGGTTATAATTTCAGAACTCCTATAAGGACATAGCGGTAAGCGTCTGAATTATAACTTCTCTTAAAAAAAAGGTCGTTACTAAATAAAAACAAAAAAAAGAAAATGAGTAAAATATTAAATAGAGCCCTTGTAATAGGGGGTGAAAACAGAATAGTAGGAACTCCTGCCATTACTGTTTTAGAGTATGATTTAAGTAATAATGTTTATAGGGCAAAGGGTGCTACTGTGCCGACTGATGATGACAACGGATATGCTGTTGGTTGTATTTTTATAGATACAAGTGGTGGTGCTGGAGTAACTGCTTATGTTAATGAAGGAACAGTTGCGGATTGTGACTTTAATTCATTAAACGCAAGTGGTTCTGGAGCTAATACTACTTTAAGCAACCTTGGAACTGTTGCTATTAACAAAGATTTAGACCCAGGCGCTGATGGAACTATTGATTTAGGTAATACCGGAAAAGAATATAAAGATATTTGGATTGATGGTGTTGCTTATCTTGATTCTGTAATGGGTGATGTTGCTGAACTTGGTGGTGCTACTAATTATATTAAAGTGGCTGATGCTGGAGTTTTAACAATGGAAGGAACTGCTACTATTGATGGAGTTGCTTCTGGCTTATTAGTTGATAGTTCTGCTGCTGAAGTTATTACTGGTGGCTGGGACTTTACAACTGCTGATGTAGAAATTAAAGCTGATAGCATTAAATTAGGATTTGGGACTGCGGGTGTATCCGATTCTTATGTCTTATTTGATGGAACTTCTTTAACTTTCTATGATACAGAAGTTGGTTCTGCTAAAACTCTTAATGACTTATTGACAGGAACTTCATTAAATCCTTCTGTTCAGGGGGATTTGACTATTTCTGATGGTAAGTTTAATTGGACAGACGCAGTTAACGAGATTGCTGGAACTTGGTCTTTCGCACACGCTGGAGCAGGAAGTGATATTGATATAGCTACTTCTGCTACAACTGGCGAATGTATCCACATTGTTGCTGATTCAATAACCACAGGACAAGTTATTGACATTGAAACAGATGGCATAGGTGCTGCTGGAGCTTTAGTTTACTTAGACATTACTGTTGCAGGAATGGATGCTTCTGGTAATTTCATTGAATGTTTTAATGGCGCTGCTGATGTGTTTGAAGTCGGTAAATATGGAGCTGTTACCATAGCTGGTAATGCTTCTGGAACTGACGCATTAACATTAAATACTGGTGACATTAAGGTTACTTCAGGATTAGTTGAATTAACGCTTGGTAATGTGCTTTTGACTGACGGAAAGATTGAAGTTGATGTTGATTCTGATTTAACTACTTATATCAAAAAGGGATTTGCTGGTAGCGCCGGAGTTGTTCTTGAAGTTGAAAATACTAATGCTACTGGAACTGGATATGCAATGTTGATTACTCAAGCTGCAAGTTCAGGAGCTTCTGGTGGATTAAGTATTACCAATAAAGGAACAAGCCCGATTCTTTCTTTAGCTGCTGGTGCGGCAAGGACAGGATATGGCTTACACATTCCTGCTGCTGACCAATTAGCTGAAAAGTTAATCTTGGTAAATGGTGCCTTTACAGGTGCTGTTGACGAAGGAATGGTAGAGTTAAGTTCTACCGGTGTATTAGCTGCTGGAGCTAACTTACTGCGTGTTGTATCTTCTGGTGCTAACACTGCTGAGAGTTATGCGGTAGAGATTACCACTTCTGGAGCTTATACTGATTCAACTGGAGGTGCTTCGTTGAGAATTGACCATACTGGAACTGCTGCTTCTGGAACTGTATATGCTGCTTATATCAATTCTACTGAAGATGAAGCATTACACATTGCTGCTGGTGAAGTTCTTGTAGATGAATATCTGACTGCCACATTAGGATTGGTAACAGATTATGATGATTCACAGGATTTAGCTGCTACTCCGACTAATGCTAACTTTGACGCTTGTTTTGGAGTGACTTCGTTAGGAAAAGCTGGATTTATGGGAATAGCGAAAGATAGTGGAGGAACGCCTGTTTACTTTGTGACTTCTGATGGAACTGATTGGTGGTATGCGGCCGTGACCAAAGCAGAATAAGAATAATTAACAAGGCATAGTTTTTGCCTAAAATATAAATAATAAACTTATGGAAAACAAAATAATAAAAAAAGCGTATAATTCCGCTGAAGAAGAATTAAAAGATAAAAATGTTAAACGATTCAAGGATATAATTAAAAAAACCCTTGAAAAACTGGAACAAAAACAAAAAGAACAACGAGGTGTTGTTAAAGAAATTCAAATCCTTAAAGCCGATATAAAGGATTTTAAGGAAGGTCGTTTAGATAGAATTTCTGAGAGGCAGGAAAAAAGTCCAAAAGCAAGAGAGGTTTCAATAGCTCTGATTAAAAAAGGAGAAATTGTAGAGAAGTATTGGCAACAGCCATATATTTTTACCACTCCTACTTTTACAGGAACTTGGACTAATGGACTCTGTAGCAATAATACCTCTGGAACTTATGTTTTAGTTTCAGGAACAGAAAAATACATATAACGAGGAGCAAACCTTATTAAAAACCTTAAAAAAACTTATGAAAATTACAAATCAAAAACTCGGAGAATTATTTCAGGGAATTAAAAATGTAAGCAACTTAAAAGGCGTCAAATTCGCTTATGGAATGGCGAAAAATAGAAGATTGATTGAAGAGGAATCTAAAATTTTACAGGAAGCATTAAAACCAAGCGATAAGTTTCAGGAATATGATAAAAAGAGAATTGAGATGTGCGAGAAATATGCTGATAAAGACGACAAAGGAAAAGCAAAATTAGAAGAGAATGCTTATATCTTCTCTGTAGAAAATAAGAAGAAGTTTGATA
>Ga0207997_1001946_pt1 | contig 10558 bp, 9 predicted proteins | sample AntAceMetag02UKN_FD_184777 | JGI IMG/M metagenome (GOLD analysis project Ga0207997, IMG submission 184777) | Saline lake microbial communities from Ace Lake, Antarctica - Antarctic Ace Lake Metagenome 02UKN (SPAdes) (version 2) | ecosystem: Environmental > Aquatic > Non-marine Saline and Alkaline...
GCGCCTGCAGATGGCACGGGGGGAGACGATGCTCCAGTAGATGACATTCCAAAAATTAAATCATATGATCTATCAGAAATGATGAATGCATGGGGACCAGTCGGACCCGACCATCCTTCAGATTTCAACGATGACGGTATAGTTGATAGACAAGATGAAATTATACTTAGAGGAGGACTATAATAATATGAAAAATAGAAATTTAATTTTAATTATCATTATTATAGGAATATTATTTCCTATGATAAAACAGCGAGTACATGCTGCTAGTCCTTTATTATATATAGACCCAATTACTATTAATAAGGAAATTGGAGATAATTTCAGCCTATCAGTAGTATTAGATCCAAAAGGACAAAGAGTATGCGTTGCCGAAGGCTCATTAAATATGGGGGGATTATTATGTGACAATATGAATTTGGGAAGTAATATAAGTTATTTAGTTAAGCCTGTTTGTGACAATTCAAGATTTATATTAGGAATACAAGGTTGTACTTCTTCTAAAAAAACACTTTTCACTGTTGACCTAGAAATGTCTAGCGTAAATGATGTTATGACAAGCTTAACGGGAGTAGATATTATTGGAGTTGGAGAATCTATAAGTTCTGGATCTATAGGTAATACTATAATCTCTAAGATAACAGGAGCTATAAAAGATGTAATAGAACAATTGAAAAATGCTATTCCTGGTTCCCAAATCGCAAAAACTCTAAAAGAAAAATTACAAGAACTTCTAGAACCAGTCAACGATGTTAAGGAAGTAATCAACTGGTTAAAGGATGCTAATCTAGGGAATGAGGCTAAGAAGATCTTTCAGAATAAACTAAGCGAACTTCTATCACCAGTTAATGATGTTAAAGAAGTCATCGGATATTTAAAAGACACTAATCTAGGAGACGAGGCTAAGAATATCCTTCAGAATAAATTAGGTCAGCTTCTAGAACCAGTCAACGATGTTAAGGAAGTAATCAACTGGTTAAAGGACACTAATCTAGGAGATGAGGTTAAGGGCTTGTTAAAAAACAAACTGAACGAACTATTAGAGCCCATAGAAGATGCTGGAGAAATCACCAAACTATTAAAAGGAGTAAATCCTGGATCAGATCTTGAGCAAATCCTAAAAGGAAAGCTACAAAACATATTACAACCAATCACTGACATAGCGGATGATGTACAAGACACTATAGATACTGTTGGAGATACAATCGATGATGTTGGAAATGCTATAGAGGATGGTAAAACTATTGTAGAAAATGTTGTAGACTTTTTTAGCGGTATCGTAGATTTCTTTAAGGCTCTTGGTAAATAGTAAATATTGACTTATTCCACAATTTAAACTATAAAAATATATCGCCCTCATAGCTCAATTGGTAGAGCAGTGGCCTCTTAAGCCATTGGTTTCAGGTTCGAGTCCTGATGAGGGCACAGAGTCGCCTATCGGCGATTTTATCTTGCCAAATTAGAGAAGTTACTATATAATGCAAAAACTATGTTAAAGAAAAAACAAAAAGAAAAAATCATAAAAGAGTATGAGGCTAAAGAGGGTGATACTGGATCTACTGAAGTACAGTGTGGGCTTCTAAGTGAAGAAATCACCAAGCTTTTAGGTCATTTAAAAAAACACCCTAAGGATGTTCACTCTAAAAGAGGACTCTTACAAATGGTTTCTAAAAGAAGAAAACTCTTGAAGTATCTACTAGAGACTGACGAGAAGAAACACGATAAATTGATTAAGAAATTAGGCCTTAAAAAGAGAAATGAAAAGCCAACAACATAAAGATCAACGGGTTGTTGTCTTAATTGACACTCAAAACTTATATTACTCAGCGAAAAACCTATACCAACATAAAGTAGATTTTGGTCAGGTATTAAAACTAGCAGTAGGTGCCCGAAAATTAATTCGGGCTTTTGCTTATGTTATACAAACAAAGACAGGAGAAGAACAACCATTTTTTGAAGCTTTAATGGAGCTAGGTATAGAAACAAGAATCAAGGAACTACAAGAATTTTATGGCGGAGCAAAAAAAGGAGATTGGGATGTAGGAATTGTTATTGATGCCATTAGAGCAAGCGCCAGTGCAGACGTTATCGTACTAGTTTCAGGAGACGGAGATTTTATACCATTAGTTGAATACTTAAAAAACCAAGGAAAAAGAGTTGAGGTTCTAGCCTTCGGCAGATCCACTTCTTCTAAGCTTAAAGAAGATGCTGATGAATTTGTTGATCTAGGCGAAGATACTAAAAAATTCCTTTTCAAAAAAATATGAATGAATACAAAACAAATATCGGAGATAAAGAAGTTATAGTAAAAATGGATGATTTAGCTTCTCAAGCAAATGGAAGTATTTTAGTTTCCATGGGAGGTACTACTGTTATGGCTACGGCCGTAATGTCTAAAGATAATATCGAAGGATTAGACTATTTCCCTTTAATGGTTTTCTTTGAAGAGAAGTTCTATGCAGTAGGAAAAATATTAGGCTCTCGTTTCATGAGAAGAGAAGGAAGGCCTAGCGATGAAGGAACTTTAAACTCTAGATTAATAGACAGAACAATTAGACCTCTATTTCCAAAAGGTTTAAAGAGAGAAGTTGAGGTTATCGTAAGTTGTTTAACATTCGATCAAGAGAATGATCCTGATGTTATCGCTGTGCTAGCAGCATCATTGGCCTTGGGAATCTCAGATATTCCTTGGAATGGTCCTGTTGCTCCTATTAGAGTAAATAATAATGGAACTCTTAACCCAACATATGCTGAAAGAGAAGAACAAGATTTTGAAATCTTTGTAACCGGAGTTAATGGTAAAAAAGAATTACTCTGTAATATGATTGAAGCTGAGGCAAAACAAAATCAAGAAAAAGAAATCTTTGATGCTTTTGCTATCGCTTATAACAATTTTAAATCTATTTTAGATTTCCAGGAAATGATTATTGAAAAAGAAGGAAAAACAAAAATGGATTTCGTTCCAGATTCTTTCCCAGAAGTTGATGAAAAACTAAATAAGGAATTTGCTAAAAAACTAGAAGATACTTTAATGACTAAACATTCTGTTAAAGAAAAATCTTCTATGATTCTACTAGAAAAAGAAATCAAAGAATTTGCTAAAGAAGAATTTGGAGACGATAAGGTTGGTTATTCTAAAGATTGGATTGAAACTAAATTGAAAAAGATATTTACCTCTAATGTTTTAGAAAAAGAACAAAGACCTGATGGAAGGAAAATCGACGAAGTAAGAGATATTTCTGCTAAAGTCGGGGTCTTACCTAGGGTACATGGAACAGGAGTATTTATGAGAGGATATACTAAGGCTATGGCCGTTGTTACTCTTGGAGGTCCTGGAGATAAGAAATTAGTTGACGGCATGGAAGTCAGCGGAAAACAAAGATTCATGCATCACTATAATTTCCCACCATATTCAGTTGGAGAAGTTCGTCCACTAAGAGGTCCAGGAAGAAGAGAAATCGGGCATGGCGCATTAGCAGAAAAAGCATTGATTAGTTTACTTCCTAGTGAATCTGAATTTCCATATACTATTAGAGTAGTAACTGAAATAATGTCATCTAATGGATCTACATCAATGGCATCGGTAAGTGCTAGTTCTCTAGCACTAATGGATGCTGGTGTTCCTGTAAAAGGACTAGCTACCGGTATTGCTATTGGATTGGCTAGCAACGATGATAGTTATAAGTTATTAACTGATATTCAAGGAGCAGAAGATCATTATGGTCAAATGGATTTCAAGGTAGCAGGAACAAAAGATGGTATTACGGCTATTCAAATGGATATTAAGATAGACGGAATAACACTAAAGATGGTTGAAGAAGGATTAGATAAGGCTAAGGTTGCTAGAGAACATGTCTTAGGCATAATCTCTCAAACTATTAGTGAACCAAGAAAAGAATTATCTCCATTCGTACCTAAAATATATCAAACAATGATTGACCCAGCTAAGATTGGTATGGTTATTGGATCTGGAGGTAAAACAATTAATGAACTAATGGAAGAATTTGATGTTACTATAGATATAGAAGATGATGGTTCTGTATTTGTTACTTCTGTAGATGCAACATCTGGAGATAAAGCAATTGAGAAAATAAATGCTATTGTAAAAGATATAGAGATCGGAGAAATATATGAGGGAAAAGTAACTAAAATTTTAGACTTTGGAGCAGTCGTACAACTAGCTCCTGGAAAGGATGGAATGGTTCATATTTCTGAGCTTGCAGACTCCCATGTGAAAAAAGTAGAAGACATTGTGAAATTAGGTGATATAATAAAAGTGAAGGTCATATCAAAAGATAGAGGTCGTGTTAGTTTATCTAAGAAACAAGCTACACCTAAAGAAAAATAATACCTCTCTTTTCAGAGGGGACAACATAATATATGGAGGAAAATCTTAATATCCCACCTGAGGCTATCAGGACAATGAAAAAGGATTTAATGGGAATCACTCAAAACGAGTGGGATTTAAGCTTGGCTAAGGCAGAAATAGATGCCCTACTTCGAGCTTTAGAAGAAAATAATCTCAATACTAAAGAAATACCTATAAAATCAGAACCGAAGAAAGAAGAAAAGATTATTCCTGCTCCTGAGCCTAAAAAGATTGAACAGATAAAAAAATCAGAACCGAAGAAAGAAGAAAAGATTATTAAGATTGAAATTAAAAAGCAACCTAGTGCATCTGACAAAGAACAAGAAATTGTTAAAGAGATAAAAGCACGTGCTAAAGAAAGAGAAGAGATGGTGCGAAGAGAATTTGATTCTTCAAAAGATAAAGAATCTCTAAACGATGAAATCGCCTATGAAAAACAATCAGAAACTAAAAAAGAACAAGAACTTTTAAAAAAATTAGAAGAACTTAAAGCTGAGTTAAAGAATCTGCCAGCTGAGAAAGCACCTACAGAAGAGAGTCAAAATTATTATAAACAACAACTAGCCAAGATAATGAAAGATCTTGAGCCGGTTTTAGAAAGTGAAAGAAAAATTGAAGAAAATATAAAATTCATTGAAGGAATTGAAAAGACCTCCATTACTCCACGCCAAAAGAAGAAAGCTGAGCAAGAAAGACAGCTCGCGGAACAAGAAAGGGAGTTAATTGAAAAACAAAGATGGGATTACGAACAAAAGAAATTCCAAGTTGAGAAACAATTGAAAGAAATTGATTTTGGTTTTCGACAAATAGCTCAGAAAGAAGCACGGATTAAACAAGATATTGAAAGGATAAATAGAGATTTAGAAAAAATAGACAGAGCTAAAGAAAAAGAAGAAATTGAATTAAAAATTAAAGCAATAATAAAAGAGAGGCAACTATATTCTAAATCTAAAGAAAGCATTCTAGAAAAAAGAAAAGATGTAGAAGAAAGATTGGCAGAAGCGATGACACAAGAACAAAAGATAGAACGAGAATTAAGCTACATCCAGGCAGAAGAAAGATTAGCTACTGATACGGAAAAACAAAAGATAGAAAAACGAAGATGGGGGTTAGAAAAAACCAGATCTGAACTAGAGAAAAATCGTTGGGACATTGAAGAAGAAAAAAGAAAAATACGATTAGAAGAAAATAGAGTCAATGTTCATTATGATAAAATCCTTGAAAAAGAAAATGAACTAAGGAAAAGGATTCAAGATATTAATAGATTATTAGGACTAGTTGTGCCTTCCGAACCCGAGTTACCTCCTAATCCTGTTGGCGTTACCGAAGAAGTTCCTCAAGAGCAAGAAGCTGTTAATAAGGGGCTAGAGCCTGTCGAAACAGGACGTCCTAAAGTAGAGACTCAAAGAAAAGAAAATATTAAAAAGGGAATTGGGCCAGTGAAAAAGTCTATTCCTACCGATGGATCTCCTGAGTCTCAAGAGTTAGACCCTAAAAAGATAAAAGCAAAAGCTGAGTTAGAAAAACTTGAAGCTAAAAGACGAAAAGAAGAGCTCCTAAAGAAACTGCGCATGCAAAGAGAACAAGATGTAAAGGAAAAAGAAGATATCTTAATGAGAAGGATTAGACAAGACAATCCCGATCAACCACAAAATGTTGAACCGGCGTCACCCTCGTCTCATGCTTCTACTCCTATGATGAGTGTAGATGGCGATAGTTTTAATCAAGGAAAATGGAAAAAGATAATTTTAATATCTGGACTAGCGGTTATATTCTTAGCCATAGCTTTATTTATATACTGGAATACTAATATAAGAGGGAATGACGAACCAAATCCGCTACCACAAGTGGAAACCCCTGCTCCTGAACCTGAACCAATAGAAATCCCAGATCCTCAATCATATCTACCAGGAGCACTAGTCAACAGCACAATTCCTTTAGAATTTGACGATATTAATACTCTCGGGTCTCTAGTTTCTTCTATGTATCAATTAGATGAATTAGAACAAGGAAAATTTACTAGATTACTGTTTAAATTCCCTGACAGGCCCTTAATAGCAGATGAAATACTAAGCTCTTTAGGTTTAGATCTCCCCGGAACCATAGATTCTGACTCCACTTGGTTCATATATCCTGGAAAAGATAATAATAATCTTGGCTTTATTTCTCCTTCCTATGAAGAAGAATCTCTTGATGACTCTGAAACTCTACTATCATTCTATGACGGAATAATAACGCTAGGAGGAATTCTTGAAATAGAGAACCTTAAGGACGTAGAAGTTATAAATGAAGATATTATAAAAACACAAAATTATAAAGAATACGAACTAACATATTTAGATCTTGAAAATGACACTGGCTGTTATGGCTCTTGTATGACAAAAACAAAAGATAATGGCCTCATATTCGCAACATGTTGTAGTCCAATAACTAAATATATTGATTATTTAGAAGAAACAAATGACTAAAGATTTTATTAATAAACAACAATCTAAGTTAGAAGAAATAAAAGAAAGTCTAACCAACGAATTAAGTCACTTCGCTGAAAAAGATCCTAATATAGAAGGAAATTGGAAGACTAAATTCCCTGAATATGATGGGATGGAAAGCGGAGGCTCAAGATTAGAGACTGCCCAAGACGAAGTGGAGGATTATATAGGTAAGCTATCTCTCGAACACACCATGGAATTAAGGCTAAGAGATGTCGATGAATCTTTGGGTAAAATAAAAAAGAATAAATATGGTATCTGTGAAAAGTGTACAAAAAAAATAACCATGGATAGGTTAGAGGCTAAGCCCGAAGCTAGAAATTGTAAAAATTGCATTTAATAAATTAAAAAACTTAGTTAAATTCTAAGTTTTTTTGTTTCTTTAAAAAGGATTAACTGCTCCTCTAACCTCGAAGTGTAAGTGACATCCACCTGGTCCTGTTGGTATTGTTCTTCCTGTATATCCTACATACCCGATAACTTGTCCTTGTGAAACATTCTCTCCTGGAGATACTGCCATTTGTGACATATGTGCATATATAGTACTCACGTTGTTAGGATGCAATATTTGTACATAATATCCATAAGCACCCTTATACTCTGCCTTCTGCACAGTACCGCCTGCAGACGCAATAATAGCGTCTCCACAAGTACCTCTACTAAAGTCTATAGCATTATACCAATGTAACCCTTGTGTAATCTGAGCCCCTGGTAAGGGATGCATTAAATATGTATTAGCCAGAGGAATTGTCTGTACTCTTGGTCTTATCGTAGGCATTTTTCCATCAGGGACTATTAATAAGTCTCCTATATATATATCTGCGCTACCTTTCAAATCATTGAATACTACCAACTCATCTGAACCTATTTTATATGTTTGTGAAATCTGACTCACCGTATCTCCATTTCTAACTAAATGTAATACTCCTGTAGTAGGCAATACGACCAATGTCTGGCCTGGTTGGATAATTGATCTATTGCTCATATTATTAGCCCAAAGAATAGTTTCTAAACTAATATCAAACTTATCAGCAATAGTAGATAAACTATCTCCTTGTTCAATAACATATTCTTCTATTTCATTTCTTTTAGAGCTCAATGAACCTAATACTTGAAAACTCATATCAGTAGAAGGAGCAAGGGCTAATAAACTGTTATTTCCCATTGATAACATCTCTGGATAGTCTTTAATTTCATCTCCCTGACAAATAACGGAACAATCGTCTTGATGCTCATGTACAGTTAGTGACAAAGAATTATCATCTCTAGTATTGCCTATAGTAACAATAACCACTATGATTAAAAAAATACCTAAACCAAAAAAAGGCTTAGTTATATATTTTAGCCAATCGCGTGTTATATTTTCAATTTTTGATTTCTTAGAAATACATTTCTGACAGAGGATTTCTCTTCTGCCAAACTAATCTTATCTATGATTATCGTGTGTCCATTTAACCCTAAAATTAGCCTCTAGTCAAGCAAAAAATCCACAAAATCTATGATTATTCCACTTAAAAAATTTGGCCAGAATTTCTTACAAAATAAGGATATTTTGAATAAAATTGTTGAATCTGCTGAAATAGATGAAAATGATACTGTTTTAGAGATAGGGCCTGGCTTAGGCTCCCTTACTAAAGTATTAATATCCAAAGCTAAAGAAGTTATCGCCATAGAGAAAGATAACAGATTAATCGATAAATTAAGTAAACTAGACATTAAATTGATTAACAAAGACATACTAGATTATGAAATTGATCTAGATAGCTACAAGGTAGTGGCTAATCTTCCTTACTATATAACTCTACCTATTATTAGAAAGTTTATTGAATCAAATAAACCTCCTAAAACAATGACTCTTCTTATACAAAAAGAAGTTGCTGAGAAAATCTGTTCTGATAAATCAAGCTTGCCCAAGATAGCTATTGAATTCTTCGCAAAGGCTAAGATATTATTTTATGTATCAAAAGATGAATTTAAACCTAAGCCTAAGGTAGATGGGGCAGTAATACATATATATGATATTCAAAAAAATGTTCCCTCCATTGATCAAGGATTATTCTTTAAAATATTAAAATCTGGGTTTCAATTCAGAAGAAAAACCATTGTTAATAATCTTTCTAAAGATTTTGATAAAGAATTAGTAAAAAATATTTTAAATAAAACAGATGTGCCTTTAACTGCTCGTCCAGAAAACATCGACTTGCAACACTGGATAAATATTGTTGAACAATTTAATTTTGTGGTATAATTTTTTAATGTTCAAAAATAGAAGTAAAAAACTATGGTTATCATTGATAGCAGTTATAACGACTCTTTTTATTCCAATAAGAAGTTTTGCTGACCTTACTGATGTAGTTACATCAATACCTGTAACCATTATAAAAGTTATAGTACTTGGAGGTCTTGCTGTTACAGCAACATTTGGTTTACTAGATATTTCTCAAGGCATATTCTCTTGGGCAAGCAATCCAAACCTTGCCGGTGGAGTTACAACAAACGAATTTGTTATGCAAGCATGGGGAGTAATAAGAGATTTTAGTAATCTCTTTTTTATATTAATTATTGTAGGTATTGGGGTCGCTACAGCTCTTAGAATAAAACAATATGAAGTTAAGAAAACATTACCAAGATTAATTGCTATAGCTATATTAATAAATTTCTCTCCCGTTATTTGTGGAGTTATGATAGATACAGCAAATATTATTATGAATTTTTTCTTTAGTGCTGGACAAGGAGGTTTTAGCGATATGATAACAATAGCTGGTCAAGCAGGAGATGAAGCATCTTCAGCAATGAATCTTTTAGGAAGTCCCTCTACAATATCCAATGGACCATATCTGACAAGACTCATCGTTACTGTCATTATGAACCTCATGGGAAGTTTCGTATTACTTCTTATGTCAGGACTATTCATAGTAAGAAACATCGCATTATGGTTATTAGTGATTTTGTCTCCTTTAGCATTTTTATCTGCAGTTTCACCGAAATCTGGATTATTTAAAAAATGGTCTACTCAATTTATAAGTTGGACCTTTATTGGAGTAACGGCCTCCTTCTTTGTATACTTATCACAACTACTAATTTCTGTCGGACCAAGCAAAATGATGCACTATCCAGATATGGAATCAGGAGCCTTCGGCACCAGTCTTATGAGTGGTTTAATTATGAATTTTATTCCTATAATAACTTTATTTATGGGATATCAAGCAGCTATGAGTAGCGGAGCAACGGGGGCAAGAATTATTACTAGCAGAGCCAATAAAATAAAAAACTGGGGCTTGGGTAAAGCAAAGAGTAAGGCTGGAGAAAGGATCACTTCTTTAAGAAAAAGCGCTCAAAAAAGCATCGGAGAAGGATCTAAGAGAATGATTCCTCAAGGAGTTCGCGATAGAATGGAGAGATGGTCAATAGCTGGAGCAGATACAACTGGTAGTAGGGCTAGAAGGATTGGTACTGGTATAATCGCATCAGCTCAACGAGATATCGGTAAGGTCTTGGGACCAAAACGAAATATGAAAACTGATCAGATTATAACTGAAGCCGAGAAAGAATTAGAAGGTCTTAACATCCCTGCTATAATTAATAAAATAAAAAGATGAAGTTACGATATATTTGTAAGATATGTAGACGTGTAGATACTGAAAAAGATTATGATATTCAATGTAGGACTAGGGGATGTAATGGACGATTAAAAGCATTT
>Ga0207997_1001948_pt1 | contig 10548 bp, 13 predicted proteins | sample AntAceMetag02UKN_FD_184777 | JGI IMG/M metagenome (GOLD analysis project Ga0207997, IMG submission 184777) | Saline lake microbial communities from Ace Lake, Antarctica - Antarctic Ace Lake Metagenome 02UKN (SPAdes) (version 2) | ecosystem: Environmental > Aquatic > Non-marine Saline and...
CTACCTTGGAAACAATAGTAGCAATTCAGCTTATGGATAATATTTTATCAGTTGCAAAATCAAATTATACTTTAAAAGACCCAAAAGTATGGATAGTATCTGTCCTTATAGGATTAGGTGCTATGGTTTATCACAGTTATTCTAAATTCATACCTTTAACTGGAGAGCTTAATCTACACGCATTAATTGTAGTTGGAGCATTATTTACATCAACTTGTTTACTCGCTATTAAAACAAAAGAAATGGAATCAGCTATTTACTATCATGTTGGAAATAATTTTTTAGCTATGGCGTATAGGCTTAAAGAAGTGTTGAAAATATTTGGAATTTAAAATGGACGAATCAATAGAAGAAATTATGGGATTGAATGAAGAAGGAAAAAATACTATAGGAGGGATATAAAATGTTACTAGAAAAACAGATTAGAAAAGGAACAATGCAAATTCCCAAGAAAATATTAGGATGGATTCTGTTCATATTAGGAATATCCTTTTTATTTGCGTTCCAAAAAACAGTAATACAAATTCAGAAATACAATTATGCAGGTATCGTATTTAGTCTAGTATTGATTGCATCTGGGTACTTATTATTTATCGCAGGTAGGCGAATGTAGATGCCCGAGGATTTAGAGAGACAATTAAAAAAACAAGCAAGAGAAATGTTTCCAAATGATAAGAATAGACAAAGAAGATATGTTTATGGAACTTTAAGAAAAACTGGATGGAAACCTAGTAGTGCTAGAAAAAAAAGATAAAATGGAAATGTTCAAAAAACCGAAATGGTTGAAACCAGAAATAAATCAGCCTATTTATTATCTGCATTTAATTATTTTAGCTACTGTAACACTATGGATAATAAATTTGTTTTATATAGGACACTTCACAAGTGTATTTGATTTTTTACAAAGGATAATTCCAATCTTAAAAGTAAGCTTCAAATTTAACTTTATGTTTAGTATCAAGAATATATTACTTTCAGTACCAGCATTAACTTTAGGAGATATTACGGCACATAGCATATTAAGAATTGATTAATAACTAATAACTATTAAAAAATAAAAAGGAGGATTGATAAAATGAAATTGAATGATGTAGTAAATATGAAAACCGCTACTTTAGGTTGGGTAGTAGGTTCAGTAACATATATACTTAGCTGGTTAGCAACTATATTAGGGATAGGCTCAAAAACATTAAATCTGGGGAAGTATGTAGGAGTAACAGGTTCCTTGGTAGATGTTAATGTAAGAGCACAACTAGAATCTAGTGGAGTAGCAAACAAGCTAGGTTTATCAGTGTTGCAGTTATTGAGATTTGTACCTAAGTGGGAATGGGGACAGTATCTAACAATAGTAATAGGCAGTATTGTCTTAGTGGTGTTAGGAAAATGGATTTATCTTGGATTGAAGTGGACACCTAGAGGCACACCAAAAAGTAAACTATACCTACAGTTATTATATGGTGCAATAGCAGTGACAGCAATAGTATCTATAATAGGAGGCATGTACTCAATACCAGCATTTGTTGGATTAGTACTAGCAATGGCAATTTACTATGGACTTGTAGCATTAGTACTATGGGTAATAGTTAAGCTTAACTTCCTAGCATTAGGTAAGTTCATCAACAACTAAAATTTATTTTTTTTATTTTTTATTATAAGAAGTTTTATATACTTAGGGAAAATGGATAGTATAAAAGAGGTGTAAAATGAAAAAACTACTATTAATGTTTATGATTTCATTATTGTTAGTTTCTATAGTTAATGGTCAAGAATCAGATTGGGATGGACAAGGAACCCAAACTCTAACTTTATGGGAAAAATTCTTAGAAACAATTAGCTCTAACTTTATAAGTGGTGCTACGATACCTACTGAATGTAGTTCAAGTTCACATACGCAGAAAGTATTTGATGCTAGTAGTACCTCTGCTTCTATTGGAGGTTCTTGTAATGATGGTGATTATGTAGCTGTTTTTAATTGTGGTCTTTCAACCAAATATTCTTCTCTTACCGCCTGTAATTATGGTGGTTCAATTAGAGAAGGAACTAAACTTGTTACAAATGTTATTTTAAATCCAGATAATAGGTATATGTATTTTTGTTATAGTTGCGATGGTGTTACACCACCTCCAGAAGAAAAAATCTTTAGAGGATTTTGTTTGGATAGTCAAAACATCTGTAGATATATAGATAGGACATACACAGAATTACAACAAGCATTAGGTACTTATAATAGTTTTGAATGTATAAAACCTTCCTTTCCAAATCTTTATTCTACTTCATCAGAATGTGAATCAAACAGAGAAACAGAGATTACTTGTTATACAGAATGCGATGGGGATTTTTATGAAACAAAAAAAGTAACTGCTAAATTTTGTAGTGAGGTAGGTTTATTGTCTATAAAACCAGATTGCATATCTGAAGATGAAACAAGAGGATGTGATTATGGTGGGGTTCTATATTCACCTGGAGAAGAATTTTGTTTCAATACTAATATCGTAAAATGTATGGGCAACCAAGTTCTTGATACAGTTAAAATATGTAAGGTAGATTGTAAAGGTAGCCAATGTATAGGTGAAGAAGAACCAACAACCACAAAATGTTCAGAATTAGCTGGTACTTGCGGATGGTTACTTCCTGCAAGTGGATATGTAAATTCAGGATATTCATATGATTGTTCATTAGGTCAAAGTTGTTGGATTAAATCATCAGAAACAGTTCCACCAAGTGTTTCAACAACAACGAAGTGTATAGATGATTTAGGCGGTCAATGTGGATGGTTACTCCCATTACATAATTATGTATCTACAGGTTATCCCTATGATTGTGAACTAGGTCAAACTTGTTGGGTTAAAGAAGGAACACCAAATGCACCAACAACACCACAACCAACAACACCACCATCAGTACCTACAATAAGTTGTATAAGAACTGGGGAACCATTTTATACTAATGGAAAATTATTAAGTAATACTGGTGCAGTTTTTGGCATTATAGGCAGTTCTGGTTCTGGTGGAATAACAACTGCAAACATAGAAGATTTAGATGTGTTAGTTCCATCATTTTCAACAAGATATAGGGCAGAAGCATTAGATAGTGTTTGTTGTGATGGAACAGCTAAATATCAAGAAGGTAAAACAGTATCAGATACTTATCTAATAGGATTAGGTGCAATTTGGACTGATTACAAACACTTAAATTATGAAATTTATACTTGTGAACCAAAAAATGGAGATGTAGATGGTGGTAAGGACACAGATTTTTGTTTTAATTGGATTAATAGTGTAGGAACATCATTAGGTGCAAAAAATAATCCATGTACAGTTGGATGGTGGGCAGTAGTTATAGGATTTATTGTTTTGATTGCTATAATTTTAAAGTTAAAAAAGTGACTAAGAAAAAATAAAATGGAAAACAAACTAACTAAATTCTTTCAAAAGAACAAAAGAACTTTAGGTATAATAGGTTTGATAATTTTAGCAATAGCTTTTTTTATTCAAAAAAGTGAAATAAATATACCAATAATATCAGGAAGTGTTTTAGGTACATTTGGAGGAGTTGGAATATCTTTAGGTATATTACTAATTATTACAGGGATAGTATTAATATTTGCAACTGGTGGTGCTGCTTTTACTTTCGTAATACCAGTAATAGGTGGTGGGTTATTGTTAGTCAAAGGTGGGTTTATTACTATCTGGGCAGATGCACTTATAAAGAACCCCTTAGTTTTAATTGTTGGAGGTTTAATACTATCATTTTTTATTTTCAAAAAACGTAAATAAGATGGAAAACGAAACATTAAATAAATTTATAGCAGTGATATAATGGGCGACAAATACGCAAATTTCCATAGTAAGAAAAAACCAAAATTAACACCAGAACAGGTAAAGGAGAGAAGGAAATATAACAAATCAAAAAAACAAATAGAGGAGGATTGATAATATGAAAAAAGGATTTGGTTTAATTTTACTGTCATTAATTACTTTATTGATGGCAGGATTGGTAAATGGTGCAAATACGGGTACTATTGACCAGGCTGCAACAACAGCAGGAACAGGAAGCACATATCTAAAAGGAAGTGCAGTAAACATAAGTGCTACTTGGACAGGAGATTTGACACATAATGGAACGTTAAATGGAACAGCATGTTCTATAGCAGTTGATAGTGGTACAATAACAGGAGCATTAACATATAATGTAACAAATGATGGTACTGCAGGGAACATCACATATTGTAACGCAACAGTAAACACCACAGCTTTGAGTGATGATACATCATTTACATTAACAATGACATTGTTGAATGTTACTGGAGAGCAATTAGCAACAGCATCTCAAACATTTATAACAGACAACACAGTACCAGCATTCGGAACAATAACACCAACAGATGCTTCAACACAATCAACTGGAAATTCAGTAAGTTTCAGTGTACCTTGTTATTATACAAGTTCTGCAACTATTAGTGTAAGTTCAAGAACAGCAGTACCTATGACTGAAAGTTCAGATGTATGTACATATACTGAAACATTACCAGAAGGAGTATCGTCATATTCGATTACTCTTACAGATGGATTGAACTTAACTAGCGGTGCATACACAATTAAACTTGCTAATGCAGGTGCGACAATACTTGATGCACAAGGAAATGACATCTTAACACAACCACAAACCCCTAAAAGAAGCTTTAGAGGATTTTTAGATTGGTTGTTTGGATTGTTTGGTCTTAGAAGGTAATTAGGGAATAAGAGGTGAATTGAAAAATTGCACAGTTACAGAGTTGGGAAGGTTCTATCACTCAGTGGTATGAAAAGAATCTAGGTTTAAGAGGGGGTTACTCTAGGAGAGTAAGGAGCAATCTACCTTCAAGTATAACCAACTCCCAATATATAGTTTCAGATGATTATGGATTGAAAGTAGTAGCAATATCTGGAAAAAGACTTGCAAAACCCCAGTTCATAAACGAACCACATTATTCACATCATTACGGAAGTAAACAGATAAAAACGCCAACACAGAAACAACTGATAAAAAAAGAATATGATAAAGAAAAAAAAAGATTTTTGAGAGGAGTAACATGAAAAAAATAATCATAATTTTAACAATTGTTTCATTATTAATAGTTTTGAATGGATGTGTAAATAAAAACCCAAATAAGTGTGCAGGGTGCAATACCCCTTCTATGGAAACATATTGTGACCGTGTAGGGGGAAAGTATAATGCAGGTTCATCAGGAAGTAATACTGGTTTACCTGGAAGTGGAAGCACACCACATTCTTGTTCATGTATAGACGGTTCAATAGACGGGTTATGTGGAAATAACGATAATTGTTGTGGAGAAAAAGTAACACTTCCACAAAATATATGTATTGAATTTTGTTAATGGAGGATTAAAAATGAAAAAAATAATTTTAAGTTTGATTATATCGAGTTTGTTTTTGTTAGTAGGATGTGAAACAATACAAGAATCAATACAAGATACATTTCAAGGAGGAAGTACAGAAAATGATGATGTACTAAACATAGAATTATATGATGCACAGGGAAATCTAATAACTGGTTCTATTTTTTCAACTGGGGCAATAGTAAATGATGTTCAAGATGTAAGATACATTAGTGTTTCATTTAGTATAAAAAATGAAGGTAATGTAAATTTAGGGGCAAAAGTAGATATTCAAGCACCAGACCCAATAATTGTTGGAGTTAAAGAATATGTTTCAAGACAAGGTGGTCAAACAACTTGTGAAGATACAATAGATGGTAGATTACATTGTGTATTAAACGCACCAAAAGGTATCCTTCCAAATCAAAAGTGGGGGTTACATTCTGGGTTAGTAGACATTGAAAAAATAGGTTATGGTTCGCATACATTATCAGCAGATGCAACTGCACAGTACAAAGATGAGGCAGGACAAATTAAATATATAAGTGCATCTTCATCAAAAATCATAAATATACAACCAGACCCAATCACAGCAGGAATAAGTGTGGATATTGGAACAAGTAGTAGTACTCCACCACCCCCTTGTACATTTGAATGCCCTAAAGGAATGATTTTAAGTGGGGATAAATGTTTAGGAGACCCAATTAGTAATGAACCTACAAATATGGGTGGATGGTTAGATACTCTAAAAGAAAAATCAAGTATGGATTGTAGTTTCCAAGATAATAATCAATTAGTGGTTTGTCCAACTTTGGAAAATCCTCAACTTTTAATTTCAACAATACCAGCAGGTGAAGGATGTCTAGAAGGTTTTGAACCAGCAATTAATGCTGGAGATTTAGTTGGAACAAATAAATATAGTAATATACCTACAAATGGGTGGATAGCCACAGAAAATGAGTTTATTCAAGGTATGTTTGTTTTTTGTTCAGATGATGATAATTTTGCAATAGCTATAGAAGATGATTGGGAGTGGATTAGTGATTATTTCAGAACTTTTTATACTTGTGAAGTTGGTAAATTTGATGGAATTAATTGTATAGCAGAACCAATAAGGATATGTATAACAACTTAAAATAATAAGAGGTTAAAATTGTAAAGCCAATAATAGAAAAAATCATAGATATTATGACTTTTGGTGTGTCTGGTTGGCTCATAGCAATAACAACAATAAGATTAATTCAAAAATATTTTCCAGACAAACCAACAATTAATTATACAATTGCAGTAGTTTTATTATTAATAGGTTTAAATTGGAAAAAAATAACTTAAAAAGGTGAAAAATATGCCAAAACTAAACTGGAAAAAAATAGGTATCGGTTCAGGAATATCTTTCTTTGCATTCCAATTAATTTCATTAGTGTTAAAAAGTATATTTCCAGAAACAAGCGTATTCTCAAGAATTGTAAGGGGATACTCTTTAGTGTGGATTTGGATTTTGTTTGCATTGATAATAGGGTTTGTCGGATATTTTATATTCAAATTTAGGAGTCTTGACAAAATATCTATATTTACTGGTCTATTGGCTTTGTCTATACTTTCAGTAATAGTTATTTATTTTGGAATAGACTTAGGACAATTATTTGATATGTCTATAGCAAGAAGTCAGTTAGGTTCTATAGTAGGCTCTGTAACTCCCACAGTAGGTTCAAATATAGTCTCTGGAAGTATATTAGGAGATAGCTTTATGAATGTATGGCTAGGATTGGGAACATTCGGTCAGGCTGCAATCTTATTGGTAATGTTTTTCGTGTTTGTAGGGATAGCCTTAACTAAAAAGGGACAATAATTTTATAAAATGGCAAAAAAAGAAACAGAAAGTTTTATGACTATTATTGGATGGGCAGTAATAGTTTTTGCTTTATATGCTTTATACAAGTTGATACAGTCTAAAGGATTAATATAAAAATTTGATTTATATATATAACAAATAACTAATAATTTTATAAAATGGACAATGAAGACAAAAAAGTTTTGGCAGTAATATTTCTAATTTTGTTAGTTGGATTATCATTTTTTTATTTTTCAAATCCTAAAGTTAAAACTCAAGTTGATATGAGTGTTAATACTGCAACTGCCACAGTTTTAGCTTCTATTGTAAATTTACAACAAGACTTACAATTTGCAGGATACGATTGGGATGTTACTTCTGAAGGAAAACTTAGGGAATGTAATCAAGCAGGATGTTCTGGTGCTGGTGGAACATTTGGTAAATCCGAAGAGGGTTTTATAATCCTAACATCTCACGCAAGTTCAGGGTTTAATAAACCACGAGTTGATGCACTTGTTTGTATGACTACTAAAGAGGACATAAGAGACATAGATGAGTTTTTAGTTATATGGGAAGGATTAACATCTGGATATAATAGTGGAGGTACATCATTACAGATTAGTATTTTAGATAAACAATCAGGAGTAAGGAAAATTGTAGATAGTAAATCTGGAGATATAGAAACAGAATTAGTTAAGGTTCTAAATAATTTTGATGGAACTTATAGTGCATTTTATTCTTTAGGTGTAGGAGATGTTTTTATAAAAGATAAGACTATAGACGTAAGTAATTTTCAAAGTAGACATCTTCAGATTTGTTTATTATCTGGTGCTAGTGGTTTACAAGAAGCAAGTTCTACTGAAGGGAATCTCAAGATATTTAACATAATTACAAAAAGATTAGAATCCCCAATTTGTAAAGCTGATGAATTATTATTACCTAATGGTAGTTGTTCAGATTTAGATAGCATATTGTTATCAAGAGAAGAGGCGATATTTGAAAGTGTAGCTGAAAAGATAGCTAGGATTGAGGAAAGGTTAGAAGCAAGAGAACTTCTTTTAGAAGAAAAATTAGAAGGAGTTGAATTATCAGAATCAAAGATACTAGAATTAGAAAAAGAGTTACAATTAACAAATCAGATATTGCAGAGTATACAATCTGGAGAATTAACACCCCCTCCAGATGTAGACATTGAAGAAATTATAAGTGGAATTTTAAATAGAATTGAATCAGAAGAAATACTAACTGGAGAGGAATTAACAGATGAACAGATAAATTCATTGATACAGTCAGAAGTAAACTCACAGTTTGAAGATAGATTTCCAGCAGGATTACAGCCAATAACTCCACCACCATCTAAATTCCCAATAACCCCTATATTAATAGGAATAGTTGCAGTAGCATTACTTTTTATTATCTTTAAAAAGAGGTAAATTATGAATAAAATAACTATGTTTATGATTTTTGTATTTCTAATAATTTTGATGACTATTACTGTTTATGCACCAACTTCAAATTTAGAAAAAAGAGTTGAGAATGATAAGATGATTATAGAATGTGATAAAGAAGAATATAAAGTGATTTTAGGATATAGTTATGCTTATTGTACCATCATAAATAAGGAACAAGGTAAATTAACAACTGACATATATTCTATTTTAGAAAAGGAAAAAGGAGTTAAGATAAGTAGGATATATTATAAAAATAATAATATATGGAAAAGTTTAGGTACAACAAATTACGAAGATATAAGAACATTTAAAGGGCAGAAAACAAGTAAAAAAGTACAAATAGATGGAGAATCAAAAATAGAATTAAAGATAGAATTAGATGTAACAAGTAGTTCTGTTTTAGATGAGTTCTGGTTAGGAACAGACAATTTTGAATTAGACCCAGTAGTTAGTGGTTGTGATGATACAGACCCAAATATTTTAGTTTGTACTGGTGGAACTTTTACAGGTAATAGCATTGATACTGCTAAAAATATATTGATTAATGATAGCACAATAGATGGAACAGCAGGAGGGGGTATTGTTAATTTAACTTCAGATGGTTGGATACAAATAAACAATTCAATTATTAATGGTTATGGCGATACACAAACTACAGTTTCAGTAAATGGTAATTTTTTAGCAAATGCTGTAGGCAATATATGGATTAATGGAAGCACTATAGATGCACATGGAGTAACTGCTAGTGTATCACAACCTAGAGGTGGAGCTAGTGGCTATTTTGAAGTTTATTCAAGTTCAGGGAATGTTTCTATTTTTGGAAGTACACTCACCCATATAGGTTCAGGTGGTAGTGCTGATTCTGCTAGTGGGTCAGGTGGAGGCGGTTCTTACAGTTATATTAATGCAACTAATATCATAATTAATAGAACGACTATTACAGCCAATGGGGGTGCAGGAAGTTGTGGAGAAACTGGAAAATCTGCTCCTGGAGGTATTTCGAATGTAAAATGGTATGCTAATCAAATTACTGCTTTAACAAGTATTTCAAAAACTTGGAATTTTAATCAGGGTGCTTGTGGTAGTGGTTGTACTTGTGGTTCAGATGGTTCTACTGTTTTATTTAATGCTAGTAAAATATTTTTTGATGCACAGAATACAAGCGTTTTAAGTTTAACAATGACTTCTACAGGAGGAGGTTCTAAAACTGAATTTAAAGTTAATGATGAATTAAGATTAGATGATAATGTTACTTTAACAATAACAACAAATTCAGCAAATAATTTTAGTAAGTTCAATTTTACAGGAAATGATAACTTGAAATTCTTATTTTCAGGTGTTTCAATACCTACATCTAAATATTTTGTATTTTGTGATAATAAACCAGCAGACCAAAATGTATCGGTACTGTGGGAAAATTTTGGAGGGAAAACACAAGAAATAGATTTACAGTATTGTAGTTATGAAAATACAACTAGAGCTAGTTTTTTTGGAGCTGGATTTCCAACATACACCAACCTTCAAAATAATGCTTCTACAACAACCAAATATGGTGGAGTTGTTAATTGGAGCGTTACTTTGAGTGATGACTTAAATTTAAAATCTTACTCATTTGCCCATAATATGTCTGGAATATTAACTAATTTTACTTCTACACCGATAAGTGGAACTTCTTATTTAGCTAGTTACAATCTAACAATAAATCTTACTAGAGATAACTATATTTGTGGTAAGTTCTTTTTTAATGATAGTTTAAGTAATACTAATCAAACAAACCTATCTTGCTTTTCAGTAGCAAATTCAATACCTACAATATCAAGTTTAACATTAAATGACACATCTATTGGTTCAGATGATATAAACATAACTTGTATAGCTTCTGATGCTGA